>Ga0207707_10000236_pt1 | contig 59849 bp, 81 predicted proteins | sample KBSC83BmetaG_FD_184336 | JGI IMG/M metagenome (GOLD analysis project Ga0207707, IMG submission 184336) | Corn rhizosphere microbial communities from Kellogg Biological Station, Michigan, USA - KBS C8-3B metaG (SPAdes) (version 2) | ecosystem: Host-associated > Plants > Roots > Rhizosphere ... | reverse complement strand
GGATGGTACAAGCGACACGATCTGGTTCATGGTTCGCGATCCCACCGCGCATACTAACCAGCTAACCTCCTTCGATATGTCCACGGGGTTGTATGGAGGTCTGATCGGCTCCGCCAGTCCTGCGTTCACCACGCTGAATAATATCAACGCATCATTTCTGGTGCGCTATTCCACAGGCGGATTCCGCCTTTTTTATCTGATCGCCACCACCGGGGATCTCTACTATCGCGATTTTGATGGCGTTTCCGCGTGGGGCGCGGCGACGCTAGTGCGAACGGGCAGCGCATCCGCCGTGCTCACCGAGTTCCTACCAAATGTCAGCGACGACAGCGTGAGCATGATCTTCTTCTCCGATGGCACGCTCACCGGCTGGCGTTACCTGCGCGTGGATTTGGGTGGAACGCTAACCAATGACTTCAACTTCTCCGAGAGCCTGGAGGAGATGGGAGGGTCTGGGGCGCAGACTGGTTGCGATGGCATATTCGACGTTGCAAATGATCGTGTGTGTTTCGCCGCGATATTGAACGATGGCTCCAATACCCTGGTCATCTATCGCGGCTCTCCGATCAGCAATCCAACATGGGCCGCGCCGGAGACGATAGACAGCACTGGGTTCTCGAATAACTCAGCAACGCTGATTCTGGATGGGTCTGGTAATGAGCGCGTGTTCTGGCTGAGTTATGACGATAATTTCGACTTCAATCCGCAGTCTACGATCCGCACGAGTACGCATTCTGGCGGTGTCTGGTCTGCGCAGTCAATTTACTACAGCATCGCACTGAATCCGTACTCCGATCCGAACCCGGCCAACTGTCACAATGACCGGATTTATAACACTGGAGTGGAATGGAGCAGCGGACAGCCGTGGGTGCAATTTGATGGTACCAGCCCGAACTTTAGTCCGGGCGGCAGCCAGCCGAATTTTGCGTTCTCGGTGCCCAGTCCTACCTGTGCGCTGAGTTCATCTGTCAGCGGCGGGCTGGTTACACTAACCTGGACAACTACCAACACTCCAACCAGCGCGCGCATTGACCAAGGAATCGGCGCGGTGAATCCAGCGGGTGGCTCACTAAGCATTCCGATCCCCGGTGTAACAACCACCTACATCCTGACTGTATCGAACGCGAATGGCACAAGCACCTGCCAGACGACCGTGACGATCACGCCGCCAGTCTGTACGCCTGTCCCGGCCTGCCCGGAGGAGCCAGTGATCATCAGCCACGACCAGCCCTGCGAGGCCCTGGGATCATGACCTTGACAGCGCTGGCGCAAACCCCGTATTATCAACGTAGCGCCATTGGGCATGGCGTCCTCTTGTTTGCGGGGGGCGGGGTTAAGTGGTTTGGCTCCGCCTCTATCCTCCACAATCAATCCAAAATAGGTGCCGCGCGATGCCTGTAGACACCGCGCAATGGCGTCCGCACTTCGATGGCGTACACGAGCCTTCCCCAGCGGATCTGAAAGAAGCCTTCCGGCGCGCGTTCGATCTGATTTACCAAAAGACGCCCACAAAGCCCGCGCTGATCGAACTCGCGGTCAATGGCGCGATAAATAACTCGAATAAAGTATTCACGCTGTCCGCGAAGCCCGCGAATCTGCTGCTGTTCCGTGGCACCGGGACAGCGGGCGCGACGCTGCAACGCGCTGGGCAGGGCTTTGACTTCACCATCAACGACAAGATGATCACGGTAGCAACCGCGCCGAATCCGGCGAATGGAGACTGGTTTCGCGCGTTCGACGCTGGGGTGGCGGGATAGGCAGGATGGCGGAAATGGCCTATAATAACCGCAACATGATCGCCGTCGAACAGGCTGCTATTACGATGGTTTCTCCATTTCCAGCCAGCGCATACCCGCAGTTGTGGAAATGGGTGAACGAGTCGCCTGAGTGCAACATGGACGACTACAGCCCGCGCGATTACGACAGCTTTGTCTCTACAATGACCGCGCGAGCTGCGTATGAGCGCTCGTGGGGAGTCGAGGCGGACGGATCGCTGTGCGGCATCATCAACTATTGCCCAACAACCCCGCATGGCGGCATCTTCCACGGAATCTGCTTCACTAACTATGTGTGCGGCACTCCGGTGACCGAGACAGCAGTGCGGCAGGTGATCGAGCAGCTATTCGACGAGGGCGTGGAGAAAATCTCCGCTATGTTCTTCGCGGACAACGCGCGGGTGCGGAAGTTTCTGACCCGTCTGGGCGCGGAGTACGAGGGCTACCTGCGCACGCATACGATCCGTTATGGGAAGCCAATCGACATGATGCTGCTGGCGATATTCAAAGAGGGGTACATGCAATGCCGATAGGATTTAGTATCTGGGGGCCGCCGCTAATCAGCGCCGCCGCTGGTGTGGGAATGAGCAAGCTCGGGCTTGGTGGTGGTGGATCTAAAGTAGGCCCAACCAGCCCGACCTTCCGCCGCGCGGAACAAATCGGCGATCTGTCCAAAAATTACGCTTTCGACTACTTCCTCCCATCCGCGCAGAAGGCGTACAACCAGGTGCTCCCGTATGAGGAAGGGATTCTAAGCGGGAACCGCGCGGATATCATGAGCACGCTGAGTCCTGAAATCGGGATGCTGAAGGACCAGAACGCGCAGACAGCGGCGAATATCAGCAAATTCACTCCTGGTGGCGGCGGGCAGACGACAGCGCTGAGCGAGTTGCCATTCAAGGAGGAAGCGCAGATTAGTAACCTGATCAATACCGCGCGCCCACAGGCTGCGAATGCGCTAAGTGGCATCGCGGGCCAGATGGCCGGGGAGGGATTGCAGGCGGGGTCACTCAGCCTGAACGCGGTCGCGGACCAGATCAACGCGCTGCTGGGCAAGACAGCGCAGGATATTCCGTTGCAACAACAGACCGGCGCGGGGATTTATCAGCTATTGCAGGGGCTGCTCAATGGCGGTGGCGCGGGCGGGGGAGGCGGAAGCACCGACGTAGGCATCCCCATGCTCCCCGGCGAAGGCGGAGGCGGTGGGGTTTTCCTAGGAGAATAACATGGGCGCATTACTCAGCGGCATACTTGGCGCGGCGGGCGCGGATATCGAGAAGCAGGCGGATCGACGGTATCAGGAGAAGCGGCAGGAGCGGCTGGACCAGATGCGGATTCTGGAGCTGGCTATTTCTAATCCACAACTGGCCAGCGAACACCCGGAGCAGATCCCTAAGCTGTTCGAACACCTGCAAGAGATCGCGGACGACGCTAAGTACAAATCTCCGAATAAGTCCATCAAAGACCCGATGGTGAAGATCGGTCAGTTCGCCGGGCACCTGTTCCAACGGAAGAAGCAGCAACAACAGCAGCAGGGCCAGCAGCAGCAGTTTCGAGCGGACGTGCAGGGCGCGCCCGGTATGACCGCGCAGCCACAGCAACCTGTTGCGCCGGGGCCACAGTCGGCGGCTCCGCAGACTGCACAGGCACCGCAGGCAGCGCAGACTGCACCGATGCCGACATCGCGATTCGGGTCGATGCCGACACGCGAGGAATTACAAGCGCGTGCGGAAGCCCAAAAGGACCTAGACGAAAAGCGCGCGGAGGCTGCCGCTAAACGTACTCGGGAAGGCGCGCTGGATCTATACGGTAAAGAGCGCTCTGTAGACGAATCCTTGAATGTTGGCACGGAAAGCCGTCATTACAGACAAGTTCAAGACCGAGTTGAGCAGTTGAAGAAACAGAACCCGGACATGCCGATTGAGGATATCTACGCAATCGCGCAGGGAAAGGCTCCAACTACAGGCGGCAAGGCGATGAAGGGCGATATCATGCCGGATGCTGACTCGCCAACCGGATTCTCGCGCATCATGATGAACCATAGAGGGGATATCGTGGGCATGGAGCGCGGTATTCTCCCTCCTGCGGGCTGGGCACCTTCTACGTCCAAAACGCTCCGATTCGTACCACAGGCGGATGGCACGTATAAGGCTATGGAAGTCGCCACCACGCGGACGCGTGATATTCCGGGGCTCCCACCATCCCGCGTTGGTGCTGGAGCCGCTGGCGGGGCTGGCGCGGTTAGGAACGGCGCATCCGCTGGGGGTGGTGGTGCTGCCGCAGGTGGAGTCGCGCGTCCTGGTATGATCGTGGGCCAGCGTCCGCCAGGTGAAGGCGAGATGGCTATTGCTCACGGCGCGCAGGGCGCTATGGAGTCCGCTGCGCGCATGGCCAAAGAACTGGATACCCTCCCTACCAGACATCCGATGTTGACTGGCCAAACGATGGGCCGGGTGGCTAGTCTAGGTGGGCACCTGAATGCCATCCCCGGCGACATGCGCCAGATTCTCGCGGATAAGGACTCCGTGGCTGCGTTCACGATGGGTATTCACCGGGCGCGGGGTAGGGGATATGCGGACAAATGGGCGGAGGTGATCGGCGATCCGTTCATCAATCCCGCCGCGACCAAGGCCGTCGTGCAGAGGATTGGAAAGATCGCGGAGGCGGTTCAAAAGAGGATACTTAGCTCCAGCAGATACAAGCCGATAACGGAGGAGGATGTGGAGCGGCAGATGGATAAGGAGGGAGCATTTGACTTCCTCGATCAGCCGCCTCCGACTGGTGGCGCGAGCCGAACAAGCCCTGACATGCCCGACATGATAAACACCCCATTCGGTCCAGCAAAACGCGGCAGGTAACCAATGGCGGACGATCAGAAGTCCTTTATTTCATACACGCCCGGAGCCGCTGGCAAGGAGATCGAGGCGATTCTGCGCCCGCTGCAAGTATCCGATCAGGTTAAAGCACAGGCTTATGCTGACTACTTCAACTCCAAAGACGAGCGGGACTTCACAACCCGGTTCAAGTCGCTAGAAGGGTTCCCAAACGAGATGAAAGCGCAGTTGTACGCGCACAAGTACGGGCAGCAGAAGCATCCGTCGAGTATGCTCACACCGGAGGGGATGGGGGAGATCGCGGTGGCTGAAATGCCAGCGATTGGCGCGACTGCTGGTGGCGCACTAGCTGGCCCACTAGGAGTTCCGGTAGGCGCGGCATTGGGTACAGCAGGACGGCAACTGATCCGGTCGCATAAAGGGCAGGAGGTGCCGACTACGGTAGGTGGATCGCTCGCGGAGATGGGCGTTGAAGCGGGTAAGCAGAGCGCGTATGAACTCGGCGGACGCGCGGTGAGCGCAGGGCTGCGGGGACTTCGAAGAATTGCTCCGCCTATGTATGAAAGCGCGATTCGTGGCGGGTTACCCGAACTGAAAAACCTAGAAGGTGGAGAGTTAGAACGCACTATCGCAGAGCAGCGAGAGATAACTGAACGCGGCGTCAGAACACGCACGCCGGTGTCTGTTGAAGGTGCCAAGCAAGCGGGAATGCGCGTGGGTGAGACTAAACCAAAGGTGACAGCGGAGGTCAGCGCCGCGACTCAGGCGAATAAAACCATCAAGACCGCCGATATCCTGAAGCCGCTCGATGACCAGATCGCGTTGTGGTCCGCGCCCGATCCAGCAGACGCGAAATCCCTCGTCAAGCAGCGCACGCGGATCATGAACGCGCTGGCATCCAAGGGGCAGGATCAGTGGATGACCCCGAACGAGGCGCAGGCGTTGAAGGAGCAACTGAGCAAGCAGCTCAGCAGCAAGGCGTTCCGTCAGGGCGCTCCCACCGCTGGGAAGATAGCAGGGAAGACCGCTCAGTATGGAGGATTCAAAGGGGCTATCGAGCAAGTCGCGCCAGGTGTAGAAGAGGCGAATCGCGCGATTCACCTGGACCTCGCGCTCAAGGACGCGATATTGCGCGCTGAGAAGAAACATCCAGGCTGGATAAAGAACGCGCTCGGTACAATCGGCGGCGCTGTCACCTTGGAAGCGATTGGACACCGCGGTCTTGGTGAAGCGTGGGTGGTTGGTGGACTGATACGCCAAGCCATGCAGGAACCGCGTGTGATGGGACGACTCGCGATCATGCTAGAGCAAGCGGGCGTTCAGCTCCCCAAATTCGCCGAACCTACAGTGAAATATGGACTCCGCTTCGGCCTGCCACTGACCGAAGACCTGCCTCCATCGAGGCTGAATAACCAGAACGATGGAGCTACGAAATAAGCAAAGGAGCACTAGTGGTGCCTTACCGTGTGCGTTCAGCTATTGGTCACACAATGTTAATAGTCAGATGGCCGGTTTTCTTCGGACTAATCGCCGCTTCTGTGCTACAAGTAATCGCAGCGTTTACCCCATCTCTGAAACCGGAGCAGGTGAACTTGCCTGACATCATCCCTCCGATAAATACTGCGGTGCTGGCTCTGCTGTGGTGGCGGATCACGCAGTTGGAAAAGACCAGTGAATACTTCCGCGATAAGATGGATCGGATGAGCAGCCATCAGGACATGCAGGATTATCGCTCAGGGCATCCTAGGCGCGCCAGGAGCCATATCGAAGCGGACGAGGACTGAGTTAGTGAATCAAAGGAGAGATCAGATGAACATGGAAGTGACGATGCCGGGGACGCCGGTCATTGAGTTTGTGAATATCATCGGAGCGCTGGTGGGAGTCGAGGGACTGCCGCCCGGAGTCAGCCCGGTCGCGAATCCCACGATGTCCCCATTCGGCGGCTTCACCGCTATTCCGGGAATGCATACACGCGCGGAGGACCTGGCGAATGCCATCAATTTCAACTGGCATATTATGTTCGGGGCAGGAGGTCCGCAGATCACAGCGGCGCAGGCTGCACAATATCTGCCGGGGAATCCGAGAGGGCCGGTGGTGCCGCATGGTGTGTAGCTCACGATTCTCGCAACGTGATTTCGTGGTCTAGATACCAGCGCGCTTTCTTCAGGTCTTCTATCGCGCAGGTGCTGTCTTTCTTGCCCGCGCGCGCGATGTACTTGATCGCATTTCCGAGCGAGAAGCCTAGCTGCCACGCATCAATGACTTTGATAGCCTCATAAGTCGTATCGCTGCCGTAATACGCTGGGTGATCTACGCGATCTTCTGGCATATTTGTAACTTCTCCCGCTTCTGCATATTTCGACCGATTGAAACATCCACCGCGCACCATAGCCCATCCGGCGCGACGGGATTGACCAGCACGCGCGATGGCAGTTCCATTTGCGTCTTCACATTCACCGCACATTCCTCAGCCAATGAATCAAGGCAGCAGAACCAAAGCGCATCGTGGACCGTGTTGCACATGCCGTAGCGCTCCGCCCAGCCTTTCTCGTCGATAGCCAGCATGTTGTCCTTTAGATGACCATGACCCGCGTTCTGGACTAGCAGCGAGATCGCGGCTTCTGCATCCGTGCCGTGGCCGACCTTCCAGAATGTGTCCTTCGCATCTCCGCGATGAATGAACATCCGCTCGCCTGGAGAAGGGCGGTAGTTGTCCTTCACGGGCTTGTTGGAGAAAACGTCCCAGAAGCGGCGGATGTAGCCATGCGGGGTGACTAAATACTTCTGGTTATTTGCCTGCGTCAATATCGACCGCCGCCACGCCGCCGCGATGGGAAACGTATCGTCCAGCTTGCGGAGCACGTCATCAGCCTCGCGCCGGGAGCTGAACGATTCAGGGTTCTGGTCCCATAGCGTCTGGCCGCGCATTCCCAGTCCATAGCCGAGGACAGCGGGCTTTGCCTGCCCATCCCGCACCACTGGATATTTAGTCTTCACCCACGCGAGATATTCCAGCAGCTCGTCATCCGGCTTGGCGAGCAGGTCATCGGACTTGGCAATGCGTAGCAGACCGACAGCAGCGAAGAACGAGTGGATGTCCAGTCGAGCGAGGCGCATGTAGCTCGCGTCCTGGGCGACGAAGCCGAGCGTGAGCGCATGAAAACTTTTGAAATCCGCTTCGATCAGCGTGTATCCCGCTGGAGCCTCAAGCATGGCGCGAAATCGAGCCGCGAGCGCAATAAGAGAAGCTGAGCCTGCCGCGCCGCGACTCTTCTCACTAGGTATGTTCTGTGCGTTTGGATCTGAACTAGAGAGCTGGCCAGTTGCCGGAGCGAATCCAAAGCTAGGGTGGACTCTGCCGTCCGCTGCGGGGGACCAGCCGTCAACGTAGGTGCCGCGCAGCTTCCCGAACTCCCGGTACTGGACAATCTTGCCGAAGATCGGGTCTCCAGTGCGCTTGCCGAGCGCGAGGATCTCTCGTTTATCGGTAGTGTCCTTCTGCTCTTTACGATTCCGGGGGATTTTGTATTTAGCGCGCTGCTCGGCTTTTTCGCGAACGTGGCCTTTCGCGACATAGGCGGCGATCTCCTGTTCCCGTTTGAATCGGATATAGGACATGAGTTGCTGGGACGAGTTGGGATTGAAGGGGAGCAACTCGCACCAGCGGTAGGTGGGCACGTCGATTAGTTTAAGCTGGTCCACGTCGCGGAACTCGCGTAGCACAAACTGCTTCCCGCTCGGCAGCGTGACCGGATCGCATAGCCCACCATGAATAGGTGGCGGAGATTGAGCTAGCCAGCCGCGCAGATCAGGTGGAAGGCGCTTATACCCTTCTTTCGGGTGAATTGCGCGTACTTCCTCCGGCACTAGCGCCTGCGCCTCGTTCTCCATCAAGATCTTCTGCCCGTCCAGCCAGTGGCCGAACTCGATCCGCTCGGCGTCGTTGACTGGGATGCCTCGCGCGGTCATGCGGTCTAGAATGGGACTGAGCCGTAGAATGTGACGTTCATACCCCTTCCAGATGCCCAACTTTCGCAAGTCAGCGGACAACTTACAAAAAATCCTTTGGGGAGCATCCACGTCCCTTCCTCCGTAGAAATGAGGACGCGATAGATCCAGATGTTTCCAAGGTCCGATCTCTGGGCAATAGAAAGAAGCCACATGCTGTAGTCCTTTCGGCAGGTCTGGTTGCGCGTGGTGCCAGCAATCCATCAGATCGTGGCAGTCACCGTTGATGGCCAGTTCGTAGCCCTTATCCCGCAGGAACCGTTTGGTGATCGGACGATCCGTCTTGCGCCCGTTGAAATCCAGTTTCGGATTCGGCAGCGCTAGAATCGCGCAGATCAGCTTGTGGAATGGTTCGGAGTCCTGCCAGTCCAGTATGGTTGCTTGTTTCGGTCGGAGGCTGAATTGAATCTGGTAAATATCGCTGAACTCCCGCACCACTGTCTCCGATTCGTCATCGCCCGCTTCGAGGGTGTCGCGGGTTTCGATGTCCCATGAAATCGGCAGGTCCGGGTGCGCGGCGGCGTCGTTATAGAAGTTCGCCAGGTCTGCTAACGACGCGTGCTCCAGGTATTCGGCAGCGGACTCCGGTTCGTAGGTCCACCCAGCGCGGCCAATCGCGACCGCCAGTTGAATATCCCGTATCAGCACGCCCAGCAGATCCATCCCGCGCCCGGCAGCGCCTTCAATCCGCGCGCCGGATTCCTTGTCCTCGTCCTTCGCGCCGCGACGCAGGTAGGATGGGTGATAGCTGCCAACGCAGGGGATATCGTATTTGGATCGAATCGGGAAGCCGCGCGCGAGGAGAATCCCTTGTCTGTGGCCTGCCATGCCGGTCAGCTCCCGCATCGCTACACCACCCAGCGCGAGGAAGCAGCGGGGCTGGCGTTCGCGGAACAGGCGCTCGTTCATTGGACGGCAGGCTGCGATGGCATCATATTCCCACGGGGCGTTCTCCAACCAGTCGTTCGGGGGGCGATACCAGACTACGTTGCTGATTAAAAATGACTGGCGATCCACGCGCGCGAGTCTGAATGCGCGTTCGAGGACCGAGCCAGCCTCCGCGTAGGGACGAAAGGGGAGCCGGTCGATCTCCTCATTCCGCCCGAGCGCTTCCCCGACGACGCAGACGCCGTTCGCGCCGGAGCCTTCGGGGATCATCAGCGCGGGTTCGGGGCCGTCCGGGAAACCAGGTAATATCACTTACGCACCATTCTGTACATGGTGAACAGATTCCCTCCCGCCCGCACCAGCGCCGTCCTCAGACCGCTCAGGATCACATTCAATCCGAGACAGAGCAGGCAGAATGCCCACGGATGCTCCGCTATGGCCTCTAGGACTTGCCTGAACATTCCGGCTCCATTGGTTTCACTCTATCAATCCTCTCCACCAACGTCTCCTCAGTTTTGTAAATCTCGCAAACCGCGCCGGGGGAGCAATGCTTCAACGTCTCGCGTGCCCACTTGCGGAGCGGCTCGATGGAGAAGGCGCGATCCGTCAGCGCCCCCGGAATCGTCAGCGTGCCATACCTATCCGGCTTCAACTCTGGGCGGTTAGGATCGGTGATGAACGCGCGGTAGGTGGTTTTATTGATAGGCATAGATTGTTTCGCGCGTCATGCTTCCGGCTTTCCACTTTTCCACGGTTCGGGTTGGTGATGGAGATATGGCCTGATGCGTTCTGGTTTCGATGCCGCACGCGCTGTGATCGCCAGCGGATTCAAATCCGCCTCCGCTTCCATCCGTCGAACGGCGTGACCCAGGTCTCCCAACTCCCGTTCTAGCGCTGAACGGTTCGTTTCTGGCAACTCATCCTCTGGCGTAATCGCCTTCGGATTAGTGCTTTCATAACCGTGCCTCAAAATCTTGGAAGCGGCCTGTATCACCTCGCCGCACTCTTCGACAAGGATCACTAACCGCTCTTGTTCGGCTTCTGATAAACCGTTGAAGTGCCGCGTTTGTCTCATGCTTCCGGCTTTCCCTCCGTGGCCTTCAGTTCGGCCAGCTCTTCGCGGAGTTGGGCGAGGCGGCGCTGCTCGGGCTGGGCGAGACATTCGTAATCCCATATCGACGCATGCTTGCCACAGTGAACGTACTCGCCTTTTACGGGCGTCAACGGTCTGCCTAACCGGCACCAATCGCACCGCTCCTTCGCCAGCGCCTCGACCACATCAATCGCCTTCTCGTGAGCCTTGATGTCGGCGAATCGGGCGATACGGACGGGGCAGCCAGTGTGTGGTCGGAAAATCTGATCGCATTCTCCGCATAACAGCTTGTCTCTATCCCTCTTTGCTTTGGCAGAGTCGTGCCCCCATGCTCCCGCCCGCGCTGCGTCGAGAGTGGTCATCGCTCCCTCGCCTCCTCACGATGGCAACTTAGACAAATACGTTTGTTTTTCCATAGATACCAATCACGTTTCAGTGAGCACCGTTCACATACCGGGAGTCCGCACCCGAAACAGAACTTATTCGTGGCCCCTTGGCAGCGGCTGTCTTCTGCCTGATTACAGGTTCTTGACATCCTTCCCCTCCATCAGTTCGGCCAGCCGGGCGCGAAGACTATTGGCATGTTCTATAAATTCTGTCCGCCAAAATAAACCAGGCTGAGTAACGGACCAATCCATTTCCTCGATCCTCGCCTCCAGCGCGGACTGTTCGAGGGCGCGGGCAATTACCTTCTCGTCTTCCATTAGTCTTGTTCTGTTAATTTCGTTAACGGCCAACATGCGGAGTATCTCCCGCGCACGTTCGGCGTACTTGTCGGTCGTTTGCTCCATGTCTCGCCTCGATTTATTGCCTTTTTTCCAGTCGGGCCACTTATCGACTCGTGCCGCTGTTTTCTCCAGCATGTCGAAATATTCCTTGCCCGTTTTTGGCTTGCTGTCTGTCATAGGCCACACGGAAATGGTTTACCGGACGCTTCTAGGAGATGCATGAGGTCATCCCTAATACGGCCACATCTTGGACAGACAAACTGCTTGTCCTCTTGGTCTATCTCGATAAGTTCACAGCCACAGTGTGGACATCCAGTGGCGTACTTGTCGGTGGGGGTCATCGCGCAGCCTCCTTCAGGAATTGTTCGGCCTCTTCTGCCCAGCCGTCCCAATTCTGATCCAGCGCCCGCTCGATCAACTTCCGCGCCGTGGCGAGTTTCTTCGCCCATTTCTGTCCAGCTTGTTCGTTCAGTTCTCCGATGTAGCCAAGTCCGGTTATAAATTCGGCACACCGCAATAGTGAAAGTTCTTTTGCCCTAAGCTGTGCGTCAGTCAGGGCGAGCTGCGCTTCAAGCTCCTTGATCCGCTCCCGCTGCTTGCCGAGCTTCTCTTCGGCGACGGGCAGCACGATGGTCTCAAGCTCCTGGATGCGCTTGTACTCCCGCATGCCGCATGCCGTTATCTTCTCGCTGATCTGATCCAGCGCGTCCCGCTTGAAGTCGATCATGCAGGCGTTGCACTGCATCTCGCCGTCATCGCCATACTTGCCGACGCATGGGTGGGTTAGAAACAGCAATAGTCGCGCCTTGTGATCTTCCTCGGCCATCTTCACCACGGCGGCGGCGATCTTCTGTATGACTGAGGTTTCGATTACCCATTTATCGCTGGCGACTTTAACCAGCACCTCTTTCGCCCGCTCTACGACCTCTGTGTAGTCGGTCATCGCTTCGGATTCTCCTTGCCGCAGTGATCGCAGAAGTCTGTCTCCAGATCACGCCCACAGTACGGGCAGTAGCCGAGGATCACGATTTTGCGCTTACGCTTCCTCTTGCGTTTTGGCTCAGCGCGGTCTCCGGGCATCAGCGGCTTCCTTTTACGTGCATTCTCCAGATATGCTTTACCACTTGCCACCAGCTCTTAAAGACAAACAGATCAACGCCGCGTTCATCACACGTTCTACAATATCTGGTCATCCCCGCTCCGCCTCCTCTGCGGCCTCGCGCAACGCCTGTGCCACAACCCAGCGTTGGCCGGGATTGTGCTCTATCTGGTCCGCCGCCCACCGCAGCGTCCGGGCCTTTGTGGCTCGCTCGGTGCGGCCTCGGACTTCGCGCAAGGTCTTATCAATTCTCGCGGAGCACCAGTCCCGATGCTCGGTCGCCACTCCCTTGTGATTCCGCAACGTGCCGCAGTGCTTACATCGGACGTGCCGCCAGTTGGAATCACGTAGGTCAACACCTCCGGTCGTATCTCCCCATTGGTGATCCCAATTCCCGCGAGATACTAGCCGCAACTCCTCGTCGCTCGGCAGTCCCGTTTTCGTATCAGGCATCCCGCCACCTCTTCAGCAACAGCAACGCAGCCAGCAGCATCCACCAACTAGCAGGCTCCGGCGCTTCAAACAGCTGCACCTCCGCGATCTGCAACCGCCCATCCGCGAAGATAAACGTGCCCATGCCCTCACCGATCTGGCTGAACGGAGTACACACAGAATCCAGACAATACGCTCCAGTCAGCGTGGAATGAACACCGACGCCATAGGCGCTATGCGCCCCAGTCAAATCCGCTGTGATCTCAGCGGTCGCGGTGAATGACGGGTCAGGCTCCCCGAATCCCAGCGTTTCGTATGGCCCGATGATATCTGAGACCTGCATCGGGAATGACGCGGACCAAGTGACCAAGCCACCAGGAGTCAGCTCGGGGCAAGGGCCAGCGGTGCCAACCAGCCCCAGGTCATCCACGACGAATTGACCAGTCACGGAGCCGAGCGTGCAGACCAGTTGAGCGAAGGTGGTGTCCGCGCGCAGACTGATCGCGGTCAGTAACAAGATAATGAGTCTCATAACCATTTCGTTACCTCTGGGTTTAATTTGACCCGCCGCGCCAGCAACTCCGCTCCACCAACAATCCGCATTCCTTGGACAGTGCGGGCGCGAGAGAGCGCGACATAAGCCATTGATGGGGCACCGAAGAATCCGTCTCGACAATCCAACTGAACTCGGTCGAGCGATAATCCCTGCGACTTATGAACCGTGGAGCAATAGCCGAGACGCATCGGAAACCAGTCCACGGTTCCAATCACATACTGCCCATCCTCCGCGATGTGCAGGATCGGAGGATCGGACGGACCAGGCTCATCGCGCACCTTATTCTCCCGCACGATCCGCTCAATCCAGAACGTCTCCCCAGTGCGGACGCTGGTCACGCGCACGGCCTCAGCCGCGTACTCCTCACCCTTCCAGTCGGTTAGGCAGGCGGAGTCGGAGTGCTCTACCACATGCGCCAGATCGCCGTTCACATACTGGAATCCGCAGCCCATCGGACCCTTCTTGTTCGCCAGCAGCATCACCAGCGCGCCCGGTTTCAGGATTATGCGATCTGGAATATTCTTCCACTCGCTGGATTGAACCCCGGAACGGACTGTCTGGAGCGCGAATGAAGGTGCTTTGATCTTCAGCAACCGCTGTGCATTAAACCGATCCGCCTCATCGTTCTTCGCGACGATGGTGGTGCCGTCGAAGTCCAGGTCCACGGCGATACTGAAGTTCGCGCCGAGCGAACGGAGGCCAGCGGCGGCGGTCGGTCCATCTCCGCGTCGGGCGGCGTTGATTGCGTCGAGGAAGGCGGGATCGCTCTGTCTCCAGATTTTAGTGAGCCTGTTGACATTCGCCGCGAACTCCGGCCAAGCGTCCGCCTGGAACGCCCAGCGCCCTTTCACTGGCGGGAGCTGGCAGAAATCGCCAGTCAGCGTCAGGCCCAGCGGATGCTCCAGCGGCTCCGCTGACTCGGTTCCGTAGTTAACCTCCTGAATGGCTTTATAGATCGTGTCCAGTTGCTCCGCGTGCATCATCGAGACTTCATCAATCACGATATCCAGCGGTCGCGACGAGGACTTGGCTAGCTTGCGGAGCTTCTGATGCAGATAGCCCCGGACGTATTTGTCGATGAGCGATGACGTGTCGTAGTAGCCCAGGACGGAGTTGATCGTCACGGTGTCCAGGTTGACAGCGGCGACGCCGGTGGTCGCACAGAGGATCGCGCAGCCGGGGTCATCCTCGATCCGCTTCTTGATCGTGAATGTCTTGCCCGTGCCAGCCGCGCCGGTGAGGAACTCTGTGCGGACACCATTGTTACTCATCCTCCTCCTCCTTCAACAAATCAATCATCCTACTCGCCTCAGCCTTGCTCAGATCGTCCAGGAAGTGAATCTCCTTGCCCGTCTCGCCGCTCAGCCACGCATTGCGCTGGACGCGATTAAATCCGCGCTTGTCGCAGAGAATTTGCAGGTAGTCCTGCTGCGCGCGCGTGGCTGGCTCGAAGGGCATCGGTCACTCCGCTACGGCAACCTGCGCGCTGGCCTTCTTCGCCTTCCGCTTCGCCGCTTTAATCGCCCGCTCCGGCGCTTGGCGCTTGCTCATCACATCCCGCACCAGTTCATACAGCACCGATGCCTTGCCCAGGTCCGCTTCCGAAAAGAAGTTGAGTATCCGGGCGCTGTCGCTCGTTCGTTTTGGCATTGCGTTCTCCCATTCAAAAAATTGCTGAGCCTCAGCCCTACTCAGCCCGTCCCGACCTACCTTAACCTTCACTCTTCGCGCCGGGATTCCTCCCTGGTTTGAAAGTAGCGGCCCTCCGGGTGATCTATCCATTCCGCTTATTCAACAGGCGGAGGAGTCAGAGGCCGGAGTATTATTCCTTGGCCGCGCTGCTAAAAAACTGGCGGAGCCGATCATCGCCCGTGCCATGTTGGGTCCAGTTGGAATGGTATAGAGTGACGCCCAACGGTCGTGGCTCCCGGCCCCATAACTCAATAACTCAACCGCTACTGCTGGAAATATTTGCTCACGCGAAACTGCGCCCGCGCCGTCTCGCCGGTCTGCTTGTCCTCCGCGTAGGGTGAGTGGCCGAGTTCAGGATGCTGCGGGTCGATCAGAGGGAAGTTGTGCATCCCCTTCTTCACCGTCTTGTACTTCCCGTCCTGATCTTTGATCTGCGCCTCCCACTTCCCGCTGATGCTGCAAATCGGTTCAGATGCGAATACCCCCAGAGCGTGGTCGCGGAGCTGATCCAGGCTCATCCGCCCGGTTGCGGGCTGGCCTACTGCGCGAAGGATCGCATGTAGCAAGCTCGTCCCGCTGCTTTGCATGATAATCGAGGTGGCGTTGTCGAATAGCGGCGCGCCGTCCCAGGGCTGGTCTGGATCAATAATGCGTAGTTCCAGGGCGAAGTTGAGGAACAGCGGGCCAGTTGGCTGACCGTTCTCCCCTTTGCGGCGCTGGCGCTTCGCAACCACCCCGCGTTCGCCGAGGAGTATCTTCACCTGGTAATCCCGGTCGTCCGGGGGCGGCGGCGGCATCTCGAAGAAATCTGCTTCTGGATCTGCTTCCACCATCTCCTGCTGGAGCAGTGGATCGTTTATGTCGATTACATCCGGGTCTGGCATGGCTCTCTATTCTCCTTTGTTATTTTGTTCAGTTGACTGTTTCAATCCGTTGGACATTCGCACAATGGACTCAATCCGTTCCAAGCCCCACACGGAGAGTCCAAGTCTGCGGCTTACATCGTTTAGCTGTTCTTCAGTTACACCCGCGTCGAGAAAAGCGCGCACGGTGGTTTCCACACCTTCTATGAAACCGCGATTCCACTGCCCAGTTGATGGTATTGGTGGGATCATTTGGGCTCCTCGCTAGTGGTTGAAACTGGTACTGCGTTGATGTCTGGCAGCTCAACAGGCACCGGAGCGCCAGTCACGTGCTCGATAGACTTGGTGAGCTGATCTGCTAACGACGGCTGCGGGACGGGCGGAGACATCGCGGGCCTGCCCATCACCGCTCCGGGTCTGCGAATCGGCTGACCTGCCGCTGGTGGTCTATACGGGCGTACTGGCGGCTTGGTCTGGCTCGTCTGCGCTGCTTGCGTAATCGGAACTGGTGCCGGGCTGGAGATCGGGGCGCTAGCTGACACCTCCCCCGAGGTCTTAGCGCCCTGATAAACCTCCGTGCCCGGCGTGAGGGACAGCTTGGACCGCCGCTTCCCGATCTCATGATGGAACGCTACATACTGCTCGATCCCGCTGGCCAGGGTGAGCGGAATGTAGCCGTCCGGGAACAATCGCTGCCACTCCGCAACCTGATCCACTGGTATTTTTATGCCAGCGGGCCACATATTCGTCCGCATGTAGGCGTCGGCGTGCGGCTCGAAATAGGCGCGGCGGTCTACTGTGCGGGTGGTCTTGTGCGTCCTCGCATCCGTGGCGACCACCTCCGCTGCCACAGTGTGGAACGTATTCCCCACCACGCGCGGGACGCGCATGACGGCGGCCTTGCCCACCACGCCAGGGCCGAGTCTGGTCTGCCCGGTGGCTTCGTCCTCCCCCGCATATTCGTGGCCCGTCCACCAGATCCATTTGACGGGGAGCATACTGAACGTGGGAATCAGGTCCATCGTCACAAAGTCCTGCACCTGCTGGTAGTGAGCGCGAGCGGACTTGGCGAAGGTGATCTGCTCTACTCCGTCGCCAGTGTCCACGGCGTCGGTGAACTTCCCCACCACGTCCTCGCCAATCGCGCGGCCTTTGCGAATATGGTCCTCATGGCAGAGTTCAGCGATAGTGGTGGTGCCTTCGATCAGGTACGCACCTATTTTGGACATCCGATCCGCGCTGGTAGGGAGCATCCGCAGCCGCCCGTTCACCGAGGAGGGCCAGAACCCTTGGGACAGCTTGGTCAGCACGCCGAATGGATTAGGTAGGGCCTTGATCGCGAATACGTCGATCACTCCCGCTTCCTGTAGATCCTTCACCGTGTCGTACTCGTTGTCGGCGGTTATCATGCGCGATGTCAAGCCAAACGTCTCGTATAGATAGCGCGCGATCCGGCCTAGGTTGGTGGTCTTGGTGGTGTTGATCGCGCCGTAGATGAGTCCGCAACTGGCTGTAGTAATCATTCTCCACAATCCTTTTTGAGGGTATCGACCATTTTAAGAGCCTTGGTCATCGAGCCAAAATAAATCTCGCGTTTGATAGCACCGTACTTGCGAGAGTATTCACGCTCCAGCTTATCGTTATTGCGTTGTTTTTCCTTATCGTAGCGATGAATCACACGACGCGCGGCAAGCACAGCGCGCGGTACGTGGTCATCATCATCGTTATTGCGCTGTTTTTTGTACTTCCATTGACTGCACGAGGACAATTCACTCAGCACAAAACGTTGTCGATCTTTGCTCAACTGATCCATTTAGGTGTCATCTCCCATTAGCATCTGTTCTCCCGGATGGTGCGCTTCGCGGATCTGGTAGAGCGTAGCCGGATTTTCCAGATCGTCCTCGCCACCCCAGCACAGTTCCCAGAACTGGCACTGCGTAGGGTAATTGCAGGAGTGGGTGAACTGAGGGAATAGCGTGTCCAGCATCGTGTCTCGATCCTCCGCTATCGTATCGTCCGCTAGCGTCTCGACGTAGCTGGCAATGGCGATCTCCTGAGCTTCCATCTGCCTCAGCCACGCTTGCTTCTGCGCTGGCGACCTCGGCTCCGGCATCGGACTGATGAACTGTTTAGCCAGCGCGTCCCCAGCTTCCGGCTGCACCACTCCCTCATCGAGCATCTGGACCCACTCAGCGACCGGCATCACGTCGGGGATGAAACAGTGCTTCCACCCCTTCCCGAGTCGGTGCTGGACTGGCCGCCCCCAGTCGTTCACCTGGTCAGCATCCGTCCAGGAGTAGGTCCAGGCGAATTGCGGAGTGGGGCCAGCGGCGGACATCCAGGCGTGGACGAATGGGCTGGACTGAATATAGCGTCCGCTGTCCTCTGGATACTCCTTGCGCTTCCCTTTGAGCAAGTGGACCATTTTGGACCCTAGCACCGGCTCTCCTACTCGCAGCTCGACCGCGTAGGCTTCTGACAGGCCTTGCATATCTGTCTTCGCCTCGCGGGCCTTGCGCCGGTCCCAGGACGCAGCGGTTTTCCAGCTGAGGACATAGAGATCCCCTGTCGACATAGCGCCAGTATTAGCTGCGTCGTATGGCGGCACTCCCACAACGCCCGCATAAGGCCGCGCAGCCCGCTCGCGCAGCAGCCCATCGCACCGCGCCTCCATGACCAGACAAATCCGCGCGTCCTCGTACAGCACGAACCACTCCTCGCGCTCCACGTCCACGATCTCGTACTCCTCTTTGATTTGTGGAATAATCCGGCGCTCGGCTAGGTGAGCAAACGCGTGGACCAGGGCGATCTGTTCAGCGGCGACCTGCGACTGATCCTCCGTCTTCTCCAGCTCCAGCCCGCGCGCGCTGCATTCCGCTTGGTATAGATCGGTTGCGAGGCCAGCGGCGTCGGCGGCGGAGCGGCCCTTCAGCAGCTCGGCCAGCGCGATGTGCGTGTAGCCGCCAGTTGCGAGCGGCGCGTATAGCTTCGTCCGCGTGATCCCCGACCCCTCGTAGTGATATCCATAGAACCTTCTCCGTGGACAACGCTGGTGTGCGATCGCGGCGCTGCGGCTAGTCGTGTAGACCCGTTTACCCGCAGCTTGTTTCTCCCGGACGAAATCGGCTAGCGAAGCTCCTGCGGGGAGTGATTGTGGTGTCATTTGCCTATCCAATCAAACTTGCGGCCATACCGCGCGGCCCACTTTTCAGCATTGGCCACAGATCCCCATGCGGGCATAGGCATTTTGTTGTAAAACCAAGCCACAATCTCGCGCATTGAGGCAAGGTTGGAGTCGTCAGCGCACCTGAAGGATTCCTTCAAGTCATTGGCGATCACGGACGACAAGAATGAGCCGGGCTGGATACCAGCTTCCAACCACCTCTGCACACCGCCGCGCAATGGCTCACGTAGACCGTCGAAATAATTTGCTGGCAGGCCGGGCAAGCCTGATTGACTGACCATCGTAGTATCCTCTCTTGCGGTTCTGATTTTATCCGATATGTATAGGCTGTGTCAAGGATTATTTTGACAAACTTTGAATCGCGCGGAACGCTCCATCTTCTGTCTTGTCAATTTCTCCCGCAGCGGCCATTGCGTTCAGCCAGAACTCCAGATCCCCGCCGTTCTCCTCAGTCATCTCACCGAGCGTTACTGTTTTGTCTGGATGCCAGAGCTTTTGATTCAAGCAACGAATAGCGACACCGGCGATGAAATCTCGCGGCAGTCCAGTGAGCACTTCAATCTGACTCGGCTTCTGCGTCCACATACCGGAGACGAGTACTAGGGCTGCGTTCACTAGCTCCGGCTTCACACCAAACCACTTCGCGTTCTCGTGGATAGTATCAGCCAGATCCGAGTATGCGCCGTGCCTGCCTGAGTGCTCCCACGTCAAACCACAAGGACATCGCCGTTTTTGTTTCGGCTTATCAGGCTGCTTTTTGTGCTTTGCAACCTTTTTCTCGGTCGCGACGATTGCTGAGTCGAGCAATGGTGACTTTGCTGCTGGCTTCTCTTTCAGTAGCGGTGGTGATAGTTGTTCCTTGAACTTTAACTCAGCGGCAGGAATCGGCGTCAGCATCTCCCATCCACGCGGGCGCTCTCGCTCAGGAACCAGCCATTTGCCGTCCTTCATGAGCACGCGGCCTAGTACGGCGGAGTCAACAGGCATAGGTTATTTTGATGGTTGCTGCACTTTTTTGCGTCACAAGGAACACGCTCGGCACAGATCCGCATCAGGGTTCTTCGGAGTTCTGTGAAGAGGACGCCCGCGTTCAAACTCAGCGGCAAGCTCATACAATCCGACCGGCCAGGTATCTCTACCAGGCGACCTGAAAGTATGGCCGATACGCCGCTCCTGTTCAGCCGCAGCAAAGTATCGTTCAGGGTAGTCATACCAGAAGTCCCGCCACTCGCTGATGCGTTGGTGATAGCACTTCCCGCAATCCGTTCGCTTACGTGTTTAGTCTCCGATGTCATCGCTGTACTCTCTTCGCAAACAGCCGCTCCACCCGCTCCACCTGATCGCGCTCGTACTCGGTCAGGGTCTCCTTGAATCGTCTCCAGCGCAGATTCGCCAGCGCCAGGTCGTGGGCTGCACGTGAGCGGTCGTAGAGGAAATCAGCCAGCGGATAGGACTCGACCTTGCGGACTGGCGGTAGTTGCGGGAGCCGTGGATGCAGAATCTGGCACAAGCTTACCTCGGGCACGCAGGTAGTCCGGTTCGGATGAGGTTTGAACAGCGGATTCTTGCCGCGCTTACCCATTTCTCCTCCGTCGCAGCCATCGGTCAATGAGCTTCGCGCCGTAGGACTCAGTTGCAATCCGCGCGATCTGTATCATAACGGAAATCCCTCCGCTTTTCGTCTTGCGAATATCTTATCTCCTAATTCAAACGCCTCAGGCCTCTGGTGCCGATGGTCCAGCGCGTCGTCCGGCCTCAGCGCGTAGCTAGGATGCAGGTGCGGGAACACGAGCCGCGTTGCGTTGATAACCACACCGTCCCGGAACGCGATGGCCGTGAACTCGTCATCCGCTCTCATGCCATCGTACTCCGGCCAGAAGAACCGGCTCCCTATTCTCTCGTAATAAGCGCGGGTGAGGAACGAATGGTACAGAAAGTGTCTCTGGGCCTTCTCGCCATAATCCACGTCCAGCACGTACTCGCCATCGAAGTCTGGGATCAGATCAGAAATCGCGGCGTCCCAGTCCCACGGTGGAAACAGATCGTCCGCAACTGAAATCAGGAACCGGCCCGTGGACGCAGCGGCAGCGGCGTTCCAGCCATCCACCGCGCATCGCCTCCCTTCATTGACCACCAGTCTCAGGCGGGGCGTGAAGATAACCGGATGCTTGGCGTGAGGCACGTAGTCTGCCAAGCCGGATTGGAAGTCCGCTCGATCCACCGCGAGCACGTATTCGATCTGCTCAGGCCTCGCGGCGCGGCGCGTCCAGGTTTCGTAGGCAGCAGTCCAGCCGAAGGGCAGGCGCGCGGTGGCGTGGCAGAGACTAAATAGTGGAGTAGTGGGCATCAGCGCGAACCAATCACAATCAGCATCAAAACCGCCCATATCACTACGATCAGGATTATCTGCATGACTGCTGGCCCTCGATCTCGGCGAGCAGCTGCTCGGCCTTGTCCAGGCTGATCCTCATACCGCCAGCGAGATCCCGCCACGTGCCCGCTTTTTGATGGTCCGGGATCTCCGGCAACCACAGTTCTAAGCACGCGATTGTCTCTCGTATGAACTCCGCCATCCTCGGCGCTGCTGCGATAAGACGCGCGTTGGCCGCGGTTTGTTTGGCGGCTGCGTCGATCAACTTACGGCGCAGGTCGTATCCCTGCATCCAGCGATCCGCCAGCAATCGCGCCTTGGCTTTACCGTAGCCCTGAGCTATGGCAAAGTCGATCAGGAGCTGGTACGCATATCCGCGCGGGACCATTGTTCTGCCATAATTGACCAGCTCACTCATGTATTCCGGTGCGGTGTGCTTGTTGTACGATACGTTTAGGTCTGACATTGACTCGGGCATTTTGCCCTCTCTTCTCAACTAAACTCATCTTATTTACTCAATACTATACGGTGCTGCTGAGCAAATAAGCCGTCTTGTATTACCTGTGATTGTAACTCCACAGTAGCAAACACAGGCATGTTACGAATAGACACAATCCGCAAATACACAGATATAGCACCACTAATCCCCCGGTATTTCTATCACCGGAGCTAATCTTTCCTCTCTCCGATCCGGCACTACAATAGCCATTTCTCCTGCCACCATTCAAAATGACATTCCTGGCATAGATAGTGCGTCATCAAGACAGTTTCGAATAGCAATCAATTCTCCGGTATTTTCCACGCGGGCGGCGCTGCGAACCGCTGCTTGTCTCCGCGCTCGCTTGGCTTCGCTGTCTCCTCGGCCAGCGTGAGTCTCAGCTCAAATCCCGCCGCTTGCATCGCTTTTTTAAACTCCTGCATGTCTCGGAACGCGAACACGATGATGTCATCTATGATCGGATTCTCCGCATCCAGGTTATGCAGCTTGATCAGCTCTGGATCACCACCTAGCAGCTTTGCGACATCAGCGGGCATCAGAACTAGGCCGATGGTCAGCTTCCCGGTTGTGGATCGGCGGGCGACGAAGCGGATCATGTTTAGGATGCCCCTTTGGTGTTATCGAAACACCGCATAAAGTCGTTCCACGGCTTGCTGCATGTTGTGAACTTCACTTTTGCGTCCTTAAGGATTTGATATTCACGCCCATTGACCCACCACACACCATACCCACAATCGCGGCGCAAACTAAAATGATTGCGCTTGGATATTGGCCAGAAGGGTGTAGGCAGAGCTAATAATAGGCGCTCTGCCTTATCCCGCTGTCTATGAGAGGTAAACTTAATGAATCCATTCATTTCAAGTTCCCGGCATCCTCCGCAACCAGTCTCAGCCGCTCCAGTTGAATCCGCCCGTTCAAAAAGTTCATGAACATGGCGCACGCTTCCGGGTAGTCAGACCAATGCAGTCTCATCGGATCGTGCGGTGTCTCAGGGGATCGGAGCAGCGCGCCGGTACTGTTCAGTTCAATGGTGACGTTCATAATTTAACTCCTAGTGCTCTCGACAGCGCCAGCCTAAATCGTCTCCGCGCGTTCATCCAGATCAGCATCCTGATTATTTCTCGGACCGCGTAGAGTCCAATGAGAATCAGGAACAGCGAGATCACCAACATGAGCATATGCCCGTAAAATTGAGCCGCCATCGTTTCTACCCTCCATTTCCCACTCTGGCTATCAGAACAGGCAATGCAGATCAGAAACGCTAGCGAATCGAGGGCTGCACAGCTCGCGTAGCAGCGCAGCCCCCGTTTTGACTACGACTCCGACGATGGCGCGCGGGTCGTGGTCAAATCCGTTGATACAGGCGCGAACGTCACTTGCCGTTCAACTAGCGCCAAGTTTACTTTGCAACATTTGAACACGTGATCCTCAGGCAAGAGGAAATAGTCACCCGCCGTTGCTGAGTACTCAGCACCACAACGGAAGCATTTGAGCAGCACATGTGGTCTCGTGGCTGGATCGTGTAGCGAATAATCCAGCGATTTCAAATCACGTACGCGAATTGAGCTATTACGTGCCATCGTCGTCAATCTCCTATCTGACCTTAAAAGGTCCGATCACGCTGAAATACAGACCAAACCCGTGCGCGGTGAGATACCACAGGCCAAATTCACGGCCAGCAGTCCAGAACCAACGCGTTTCGCAGTCTAGCAGCCGTCGCAGACTAAGAAAGCCTGTCAAGTGCTCGAAGTGTGCCATCGTTCACTACCTCCAGTTGATATACTCTTACTATGTCAGTTTGTTGTCAAGACCTAAAATGGCATCTTGACGTGGTTTTCGTCGCAGTACGCCCGTCCTTTCGCTGTGACTACAACGTCAGTCACCTTACCTCGTTGCACTGTTTCGAGCATGCCCGCATGCAACAGCGCTTGAATCGTGGCCCACTTCTGGCCAGGGAATGCGCCGGTAGTGTGCTTGCGGAGCAATACTCGCTCCTGTTCGGGTGTGAGTGTTGAATGTGTCATTAGCAGTCCACCTTGATGCGCCCGATCTTGCGGCTAGCGACATCCCAGACCTGCGCGGTAGCCTGATCCTGCCAGTTCTCGCGAATATGGTCTGCTTTGAGTATGCAGATGTCCTCTAATGCCTTGAGAACGTCGTAGAGACTTGTGTGGTCGATCAGCGCTTCCAGCTGATCGTTGAACGTCCGTGCTTCTGTGGTTGCCATCGTCTGTATCCTCTCAATTGATATACTGCACCTGTTGCGCTAGCGTGTCAAGTACTATTTGCAACTATCTTGAGGTGGCGGAGTGTGCAGAGTGAGGACTGCCGACATATCGGCACTAGGTTGGCATCACAATTGCTTAGTGCGCCGAAATATCGGCACTTGAGTACTATTAGTACTCCTCTTGTGTCCGCTGTGACACAGCCCCTTCGAACCCCTTCGAAGCCTTGTCCAGGCACCTCGCTTTGTCCATCCTTGTCCGTTTGGCCACCTGCTCGACCGCGATCGCGCCTAGCTCCGCTTCCGGCCTCGCAACAGCGGTCCTAGCTGGTCCCCTGGTCGCGCCAGTCCGTCCAGTCATTGACCAAAGCCGCGCAGCGAGCACCACGCGTAGGTGGTTTCATTGTCCGAGGGTAGGTAGGGGCGGGGGGTGGACGGGTTCGCTTGAAAAGACACAATATAAAGTTTTACTTTAACTTTTTTTTTACCTGATTACGCCTACCTAATAGAATAAACAACATAGGCATGACCTTATGGGGTGTGTTAGAATTTTATCCAATGCTGGTTAAACACTGTATTATGTAGTGATTACAATTGGCTCACGACTTGGCTCATTTTACAATTTGAGCTGATATAGTTTGGCTCACGGAGGGTCGATGAGCCAATTTTGAGCTAAGCTCATGAGCCAAGTTTTTGGCTATATTTTTCCGGTTTTTAGGGGGAATACAGGGGCACTTTAGCTCAATAACACACACACCCCATCAGGGGGGGGGTGTGTAAAAACGTCTAAGTCCTTTAGAATGGTTTTCAGTTTCGTGGGCGTTTCTGGTAGGTTCCGCGCCCGATCCGCTCGACGTAGCCATCGTCGATCTTCTGCTTCAACCAGCGCTTGAGCGTGGGTAGGCTCACATGCGCCTCCTCCATCCACAGTTCCAAGTGCTCGGTCGTGAACTGGCCCTCGTGCGCTTCGAGCAACTCGTCCAGGCGGCTCTTGAATGGCTTGGCTGTAGACGGTACGAGTAGCCCATGCGTAGGTTCCACCACGTAATCCAGCGTGAATGGCCGGATATCGCGAGGCAGGACGTGGATCAGCCGCCCCGGATCATCGCATACAGTGGGGTCTGCTGGCTCTAGGACGACCGTGGTTGCAGTGAAGGCGGTCCAGGCTACCGAACCTATCACCTTCTCCCTCGCGACCATGTACTGCGCCCCTTGCTTCGCTTTTGATGAGTGCAATGACCCTTCGATGGTGATCTGCATGTCCTCCGCGATCCGCCCTAGCCGGAGCAGGAAGTTGCTCACCTGCCCGAAGTTGTTGATATCCCCAGGTTTGTTGTTGGAATCACGCAGGAAGAAGTTGAGCGGCTCGACGATCACCAGGTCCCCGTGCTTGCAGTGCTCCCCGATCATGATTTCCAGATAGGGAATAGTGCCGCGCATGTCCTTCAGGGACAGCAGGTTGATGACGATGCCGGTCAATCCAAGCCTGGCGAGGGTCGCATCTGTCTCCTGCCGCCCTCTATCCGCCGTTATGTAGACGATCCTGGTATCGAACGCCCGCTTGGTGAGGAAGTCCAGTCCATGCTGCATCGCGTGAATCTGCTGCATGAACAGCGTGGTCTTTCCGGTCGCTACAGGCGCGGCGATGAGATGCACGAGGTTCCGGGGGAATATGCCGTCGACGATGAATTTCTTTGCGGTTTCGGTGTTTTCGTTCGGTTGAATAGCGCTCTCGTCGTCGGGCATTGGTCCTCTCTGCAAGAAAAAAGGGGCCGGGAGGCTTGCAGTCCAACCGGCTCCCTTTGGAGTCGCTACCACAAACCAGACTGTTTGGCGGGATCTGATTGGGGTGGCGGGGACAGCATACACCTGTTTCAATCGGATTACAAGGGCTGACACACTAATAAAATATCAGTGGTCTACGAGATAGTTATTGACATGGAGCGTCTGTTGCGCTTATCCTGTAGCCGATGACGGTAGGGCAACTGATCCAAGCGCTAAGAAAGTTTCCGAAGGACATGGATGTTGGTTACCTAGACGTGAGCTATAGCGATAAGAGCTTCGCGTTGCAGCCTTTGAACGATGTGAAGATGCTTTTTGTTTACGCCGCCATTCGCGAGGAACCTAAATCGGAGCCTGAATAACCATGCACAAAATCCCGCGCTCGCCGTTCAAAAAGCACCGCAAATCCCGCGCGCGCGCACCTAAATCCGCTGCCAATAACAACGTCAAAGCCCTGCGCACCGCCGTCCAGTTCAACACGAAGCGCAACCACCACACTCGCGTCATCATCCCCTCTGAAGCGATCTTCGCGCTCCGCCAGTATCTCGGCATGACGCAGGGTTCGTTCGCGGCGCAACTCGGCGTCACCGAACCCTGCGTGTCCTGGTGGGAGTGCAAACGCCGCTCTCCGAATCGCAAGCTGTCCGAGAAGCTGCGCGAACTGGCCGCGATGAATGGCGTTGATTTAGAGAAGCTGGTGGATCGGAAATATTATCAGGAGCAGGCGCGGGTGCGCGTGTTCGTGGGCATTGTTCCAGAGGCAAAAACGGAAAAGGAGACAGTACAGGCATGAATTTATTCAACGCCCTCAACGGTCCGTGCGTGAAATCAGATCCTGACGTGCAGCACGGAACAATGTATCTTCTGGCCCTGCGTAAACCAAATGAGACGGATGAAGAATGGGCTAAGCGCTGCTGTATGATCTACAACATCGGCGTGCCCGTCAAAGACGAAGGAGAACAAAGTGAATCTGTTTAACGCCCTCAACGGCAAGGAGGCCAAAGCGATCATCCTCGGCGAGGTCACGAAGGCCCTGGAGAATGATTCTGAGTTCCGCGAGCACCTGACCTTTCCTCGCGTCAGTTGGTCCTGGCGTCTGGAAATGCGTATCTACCCGCGCACTCCAGAAGAGAAGGTGATCGAGGTCACTGGTGACGCGATTCAAGTAACTCGGGATGCCGATGGGAACCTGATGCCGGTGGTCCCTGAGTCCGCCACGCATGTCAAAGAAGTCCTGCAATCGGAACGGACGGAGGTGGTCGCGCCGGATGCGGTGCGCGAGGTCGCGGGGCTGCATACCGAAGCCGCCGCGCCTGGCGGGATCAGGACAGCCAGAGCAGCGGAAGTGGGCAAGGCGGCGCGGAATCCCACAGTGTCGCCGGGGCTGAACCGCTAGGTTCCAGTGTTTATTACGATTGCGTTACTGATCTGGCTCTGTTTGAACTTAGGCGATGTCATATGCTACGCATTTGCCAGGCTGCAAGGCGCGCCTAGAAACTTGTGGCCGTTGAGTGGTTATTTTTTGTTGTGGCGTGCGCTAAAAGGCGGTTGGTATAGATGACCCTCCTCGATCTCCATGTCGAACTCGCGGTCACGAACGCGCTACTAAAGCGCATCGCGGACGCACTCGACCGCGCTATCCCCATCACCGACCAACCAGACCACTCCGCCCACCCGCTGATCGGCCTCGCAGATATCTCCCGCCTTTCGCCAGAACGGCTGGCCAAACAAGACGCCGAACGCGCTACACTCCCCTTCAGGGCGAGCGCGCGTGTTTTCTCTAAAGCATCACGCGATGAGGGCGGAGGGGTGGAGACGCCTCAATCCGCCACCAATCCCGCTGCCTCCATTAGCTCCATCGGCCAGTGGGACCACGACGATCCGCTCGACACCCTCGATGATCTTGAATGGCCGCCCAATTACGCAGGTGTGGATAGATGACACTCCCGCTAAACATGCGCTGGCACGCGCTCATTACAGGTTATTCAAATTCATGAACACCAAGATCACCGCCGCGAAGTCACCGCTGCTTGCGATCCTGAACGAGTTGCCGGGCGGCTGGCACACCGCTTTCGCTATCCTGGAGCATATTGCAAAGCGCGACGCGGATTCCGAGGAGGCGAAACTCATGGCCGCGTGGGAGGAGGTGTTCTCCACGCACCCGAACGAAGCAACGCCTGAGATGATCGCAGTCGCGGCGGGCATGACTCCATCGCATATGGTCGGGCTGGTCGCCGAGGCCGCACATTTGACGAAGGTGAATATCGCGCGCCTTATCAAAGCGATTCGCCTCGATGAAGTAGCGGAGCGCGGCGTCAAAGAAGCGCTGAAGTCCAGCGGGTTCAAGGATCGCGAAGCCATCCTGGCGTCCGCTGGAATCTACCCCGCCCGCGCTGGCTCGATAAATATCTACAACAATCCCACAGCCGCCGCGCAGGCAGGAGTGGAGCTGAACAAGGCCCTCGGCGAGTCGGATGCGATGGACGAGTTCGAGCGGGACACGCTGGATTCCACAGCGTTCCTACGTTCTGTAGATGGGCAGCCAGAGCCGCAACGACTGGAATCCCCCGCGAGCTTTGTTGACGCGACAGCGACGGTCGTACCAGAAGCGGAGACTGCGTCGTGACCGCCTCCGATAGCGCGCTAGACCTGCTCAACTCCGGCCATATTGCGGAGTCTATTCCGCCGCTCCGCGAAGCCGCGCTCTGCGATCCGTCCTACAAATCCTTCCTCAACTACGGGATCGCGCTGCGCTACTCCGGCGACTTCACCAACGCCCTGATCTGGCTGGCCAAAGCGGTTTGTTTAGACACGCGCCCGCCGAACGCTTTCCTCGCGCTGGGGAATGTTTCAACGGAACTCGGCGAATGGGACCACGCGCTGGGCTATTACGAATCCGCGTTCTACCGCGTTTCTCATCAGCAGTCCGGCGCGGACGCGATCCGCCAGGTTGCCATCGCCTACGCCTCCGCTTTAATGCGCGCGCACCGCTTCTCCGAAGCCTGGCCGCTCTGGGAGCTAGGCCGCTTCAACCGCTCCTACTTCGCCCTTCCCGGCACTCAGCAATGGCTGGGCCAGCCGTGCGACTCGCTGCTGGTGGTCTGCGAGGGCGGGTACGGAGACGCGATGCTCTACGGGCGCTGGCTACCTCTGCTCCATACACGCGCGCGCTACGTCAGTCTGCTGATCTGGGACCGCATGACGGATTTCCGTTCCTGGAAGCTGCTGGGCGTTGACGAGGTGATCTCGCAGTCCACGGAAATGGAGGCTGCAAATACTCAGTATACAACCAGCTGGATGAGCCTGCCCGCAATATTCGGGATGAAGTCGGTTGCGGATATTCCCCCGGACGACGCGCTTCGCAATGCCTACGACATGAAATCGGAGCGCATCGGCTATTGCTGGCGCGCGGAGGAGAACCTCACACTCCGTCCTGTCCGCTCGCTCGATGACGACTCCGCGCAATCGCTAGCGGACGCCCTGGCCAACTACGGCGAGGTCACCTCACTGGCTCCATCAAAACTCGCGCTTTATACCACTAAGGGCTTTGTAATCCCAAGTGGAATCCTGCAAGACGAATCGCTCATCGCGGGCTGGCGCGTCACCGCCCAGACCATCCGGTCCTGCAAGCTCGTCGTGACCGTGGACACAGCGGTCGCGCATCTGGCAGGGCTATGTGGCGTGCCTACGCTAATCCTGCTCCCCTGCAACTCGGACCAAAAGTGGGGCACCGCCGACAACCAGCCGACCGACCCCTGGTACGGCGCGCATGTCCATTACTATCGCAACGCCGATCCGCACAAGTGGAACGTGGAGGAGATCGCGTCGTGCGCGGCGTCTACTATAACGAGCTAGACCCATATTGCTGCCAATGGCTACGCAACCTCATTGCCGCTGGGCATCTACCGGACGGAGAAGTAGATGAGCGGTCTATCCGAGAGGTTTCTGCAACTGATCTCCGAGGCTTCACGGCCTGCCATTTCTTCGCGGGGATCGGGGGGTGGCCGCTGGCGCTCAGGCTCGCGGGATGGCCGGATGACCAGCAAGTCTGGACTGGCTCCTGCCCCTGCCAGCCTTTCTCCTGTGCAGGCAAGCGGGGCGGCACAAGCGACGAACGGCACCTGTGGCCGGAGTTCCATCGGCTCATCGGCGAGTGCGCTCCTCCAGTCGTGTTTGGAGAGCAGGTTACGTCAAAGGATGGACGTGAATGGCTCGCTGGAGTACGAGCTGACCTGGAAGCGATGGGATATGGAGTCGGGGCCGCCGATTTGTGCGCTGCGGGCGCGGGCGCGCCGCACATCAGGCAGAGGTTATGGTGGGTGGCCGAGTCCGAATCTGTACGATGCGGCAGGCGGGGGGTCCATAACGGCGGCGGAGCGCAGGGCTGCGGGGATGAAGAGGCCGAGCGGGGCGAGTTATGGGAGCCAGTTGAGGCACTTGGTGTTGATGGCCGGTTGGGTGAGTCCGACCGCATGCAGCCCCAACAGCCTGCGCGGGAACGGCCAAGACCCGGAGAAGAGGAAGGCTGGGGGGCATGCAGTGAACCTGCAAGATCAGGTGCGGCTGGCTTCTGGTCCGCCCACTCCCTCATCCCCTGCCTCGACGGAAAAACGCGGCGCACTCAACCCGGACTTTTCCCGCTGGCTCTTGGGATTCCCGCCAGAGTGGGCAAGTTGCGCGCCTACGGCAATGCCATCGTCCCGCAAGTTGCGGCCCAGTTCATAGGCGCGTTTATGGAGGCTTCTTGTATCACCCGTCCGTGATCCAGGCTAACGTAGAGCGCTACCAGGCCCGCCTGGACGACCGCGCCCGCCACTCTCTGAATCCGGACGAGTCCAAGCTATCCCTCCGCTACCATTCTATTTCCGAAGTCCGCACCGCCTGCTCCCACTTCGCCGATAAGCTCCGCGACTGGGACTACGAGCACCAGCGCGATCCTAAATACCCTCCTCTCAAATTCGATCTCGACGAGCGCCGCTTCGCCCGGAACGAAAAGATCATGTGCCAGCTCGACTATCTGTACTGGGCCACGCGCTACGCCATGATCCGCTCCCGCGACGGCGCGATGATCCTCTACTCCCCGAACGTGGCGCAACGAATTGTGCATACAATCCGCGCGGAGTCTGAGTTGATGCAGGTCGCCATTGCGTTCATCCAGCTCAAAGCCCGCCAACTCGGCGTTTCTACCGACACGGAGTTAGCGGTCCTTCATCGCGCCCAATTCTACGCGCACACCAACGCGGTCGTGGCGTCGTCCGATCCAGACAAGTCCACCAAAATGGCGGGCATGATGGAGCGGGCATTCGAGAATCAGCCCTTCTACCTGCGCCCTGGAATCCGTCAGGTCATTGGCGAGCTGATGGAGTTTCCCTTGCAGCACTCGTTCATATCCATCCAGCACGGGTCGCAGTTCACCGGGATCAGCCGTGGTGACACACCTACGGTAGCTCATCTTTCAGAGTTGTGTGACTTCAAGAATGCAGAGGACTTAGTAGACGCCTCGCTCATGCGCGCCATGCACGATTCCCCCTACATGTATCTCGTGCTCGAATCCACCGCGCAAGGCCGACGCAACTGGTGGCACAAATCCTGGGAGCACGCCAAATCCGCCTGGTCCAGTGGCCGCGCGCGCCTGCGCCCTATCTTCCTGCCTTGGTTTGTTGGGACTGACCTGTATCCCACCCCAACCTGGCTCCGCGCGCGCCCGAAACCTCTCGACTGGAAGCCCGAGCAGACCACCATCGCCCATGCCGAGCGCGCCCGCAACTACGTCCGCTCAAACACTCTCCTCCGCCAGTTCCTCGGATCTGACTGGACGATGCCTCTCGATCAGATGTGGTTCTACGAAGTCGAGCGCGCGGAGCACGTAGCGAAGAACGAGCTGAACAAATTCCTCCAGGAGATGCCCGCAGATGACCTCGAAGCGTTCCAGTCCACCGCGATCTCGGTATTCGATACAGACACAATTTCATGGTATCGAGACGAGGCCGGGAGAAGGACTCCTCTCGGTGTGTATACGATCCTTGGAGACGATATCCCTGATCGGTTACGAGTCCCTCAACGACAATGGGACGGTGACAAACCTAGTATTCTCGTTAAAGCCAACTGGACCCCCGGCGTCACCTACGACTACACGCTCCAACCAGTCCGCTGGGAGGGATACTCGACCGATGATGGACTCGGCAAGCTCTACGTCTACGAGCACCCGGAGGATGGGGAGGAATACGGGTTCGGCGTAGACACCTCGGACGGCTTGGGACAAGACCGCTCGGTAATCGAGGGCCTCCGCAAGGGCAACCTGCACCGCAACGACGCGCAGGTCTGCGAGTATTCCAACCCGTATATCAACGCCTTCGACCTCTGGCCGATCTGCATGGCGATTGGCTCCTACTACGCCGTCCGGCGCGTTGGGATGAAGCAGCAGCCGCGCATGGCGATTGAATGCCGCGGGAATGGCGAGGCGACGCAGAACGAATTGAAAAAGCGTGGTTGGTCTAACTTTCACCTGTGGGTCCGCTACGATACCAAGCGGATTCGCAAAGCCCAGGCTCAGAAACTAGGCGTCTTTACCAACTACTGGTTCCGTGCGATGATGATGGACCAGATCATCAAGTGGCTTCGCGACGGCTGGCTGGATATCAACTCGCCGTGGTTTGTGGTCGAGATGGAGGATCTGGAGCGCGGCGAGGATGTCCAGGAACTCAAAGCGACCTATGGAGGCCACGATGATCGTATTATGGCGATGGGCTTTGTCCTGCTATCACTATACGACACCGAGATCCGCACGGGAATTCGGACTCCATCTACTCGCCCGAAGCGCGGCGAAGGACAGCATCACGCGACTTTCGACGAGCAGTTCAGCTGGCAGTCGCGGGATATTCCGCTGGTGAACACGTCTATGGAGGGATTTCTGGGCGCGCCAGCATCTCGCGACGGGCAGATTTACAAAGACCCGCGAGTTTACCTGTTCGGCGGTCGTCAGGAACCAGAGGAGCAATTCAATGAGTTCGACCTGTAACGATTGTGGAAAGGAGCTAACCATTGGAGATTTCCCATTCTGTCCGCACGGCTCTATCTTCTCCAGCCGCGCTCAACACTTCGATCCTATCGTTATTCACGTTTCTCACGATGGGCAATACCGATTCCCTGCGTCTACCGACGCGCCTGTCCCAGCCGGATATCGAAAAGTTGAGGTCAGGACGATACAAGAAGCTGATCGAGTCTCTAGAGAAGTCAATGCCCGAGAAGACTCCACGCTTCGTCAGGTACAATACCAATCAGACTCTTCAAGAGCGGCGACGCGCGCGCGGAATAGGGCCTTCATGAACAACCTCCGCGACCGCATGAGTCCCGCTGGACGCCAGTTCCTAGACCAAGTCCGCGAGTACCAGGAGCAGAAGGATCGGCAGCGGGAGAACACGCGGCCACGCTCCACGAATTTCCACATCGAAGTGTTTGCGAATGACAGCAGCAACCGCGAGAGCCATAGCGACGAAAGGACCGGATGGCGGAGTCGAAAGGGTTAGCTGACTACAAACGCCTGCTGGCCGACCGTCCCGAGAAGCTAACCGGCCCCGAAGCCGCCTACCAGTCCCAATCCCAAAACAAGACCGACTACTTCTGCCGCGACTGCAAGCACTTCTTTCAAGGCCCCGTGGCTGGCTATAACGTCTGCGAAGTGGTACGCTTGCAGCCGGAGAAGTCCATCGAATCTCATGCGAAATGCAAGTTCTGGACGCGCACGGGCGAGCGCTTCCCACTCCTGAACTCCAAGGACTAACATGGCCTATCGCGAGTCCGAATGGAAAGCACCCCCGGAATACGACCAGCGCGGCGAGCGCACGCCCGCTGATAAAAAGATCGGATGGCTCCGTGAAGCAATCGGTGAAGCAGAATCTTACATGCGCCAGCAGCGGTCCTATATCGATATGGACCGGGCTCTCGATGTTGTTGCGGGCGTATCAGCGTCCGATATCCGGCAGGCTCGTACTTTGTCCGGTGTTCGGGTTAATCGAGCCAAGCGCAATGTTAGAGAACTGGTCGCCACACTTAGCAACCTGCGCCCGATGTGGGGCTACAAAAACGACAATCACGACTACGACCAGCACGCCCTGATCCTCAACAAAATGGTGTCCGCGTGGTGGCACAATACTTTCGCCGACCGCGCGATTCGCAAGGCCCTGCAATATGCCTTCGTCATGGGCACTGGCTATATCTCGCCAGTGTGGAAGCGCGACTACTGGTCCGTTGGCCGCGGCGATATTCACCTGAATGTCTATGGCCCGCGCGATGTCCTGTTCGTCCAGATGCCGTCTGACCACAACCTACAGGGCGCTTATGCAGTCTCCATCCGCATCCGAACTCCCATCCACATAGCGCACGCACTCTGGCCGGAGCACGCGGATAAACTCAAGCCTACCTATGTCGCCAGCGGCTCCATGAAGCGCGGCCTCGGTCGCGTCCAGGGCTTCGTGACTCCGCTCCTCCGCCGCCTAGGAATGGGCCAGGCCCGCCGAGAAGAAGACGACACCCCGTTCCCGATGTTGGATATCTACCACACCTACATCATGGATGGGCAGATCAACCTCGGCCCGCGTCCGCTCGTCATGGGCGACCCGGACACGAACTGGTCCTACGAAGTCCCTGTCTTCAACTCCGAAATCCCCTCCGGCCTGCGCGATATGCAGGGCCACTCGTTGACCCGCCGCGCGACGCGCGAAGACGCGATGCTCTATCCGAATCGCCGTCACTTTGTAGCTAGCATAGACAACAACGTGGAACTGAGCGATGGCCCGTCGCCGTGGTGGATACGCGGCGTTCCCCTCGTCCCCTTCACCATCGACGACTGGGCCTGGGAGCAGATCGGCTACTCCGCCATGCGCGACCAGGCTTCTATTCAGGCATCCAACACCGGCCTGATGCGCGCGGTCGAGGACGCCGCCAACACCCGCCTGCGCCCGAACGTGTTCTACGACATGGACGTACTGGCCAAGACCCTGATGGACGATTTCGACTTCCGCCAGGGCGGCCAAGCCATTCCGGTGAAAATGCAGATGGTCGAGACCCCGATCAAAACCGTTCTGGACCCGCGCCACTACGAAGTCCCCGCCTACATCCCCGAGTGGATCAAGGCGCAGGAGGAGCGGATGGACCATCTCGTCGGAGTCCGCGATATCACCGCGCTCGCCAAAGCCCGTCAAATCCCCTCCTCTGAGTCCATAGACAAGATCATGGAGATGGCTGGGCCTATCGTCACGGATATGTCCCGGAACATGGAATCCTCGCTCAGCGGCCTCGGCCAGATGTGGATGGCGCTATTCTTCCAATTCATGGCCACCACGCCCCGCAAAGTCCAGGTGCTCGGCAAGGATGGATTCACCGAGGAGGACTTCGACTACGAACCAGGCAACATGATCCCAGCGCACCTGCCCGGCGAGCAGCGCGACCTGACCTCCCCGACCTCGCTCCTGCAACGCGCCCGCTGGCACATGTCGAACTTCGTCTTCCACATCACGCCGAACTCCAGTCACCAAATAACGCAGATGACCAAGAAGATGCTCAATCTCCAGCTATTCCGCATGGCTGGCCTGCCCTTCCCGATGGACCCGTGGACGCTGGCGGAATCAATGGACATGAATATCGGCCCCACCCCCGAGGGCACCGCTAACCAGTTCGACCGCTGGAAGGCGTGGATGAAGATCGTGAAGGAGATGATGCCCCAACAAGGCGGAGGTGGTGGCGGTGGGAAGGGGCGTCCTCCTAGCGGTGGCGCTCCTCCTCACATGGTGAACAAAGGCGGACGGCAGACCGTAGCGGAGTCCCGGTGATCCTCGCGCGTCCATCTTGCCTGCGCTGCCACCGCTTCATGGAAGTCGTTGCGCTTGTCGACCACGCCCCCGTCGCCTACTCCTGCCTGTTCTGCTCCTTCATCTGGCAGATCGTCATCGCAGGCCACCCGAATTTACCATTTGACATCCTCTGCATAACCGATGTAGTATCAACTCGACAACATGAACCCGTCAGTCAGTTCCGGTAATCTCCTGACAGGTATTCCCGTCACAACTGCGGCAGCGTCACCAGCATCACTGAGTACCGATAGTTCGTTTCAAGCGAGCGGTCGGGGAAAGGAGTTCCCTATGTTCAACATGAGCACCCGCGAGATCAAAGAGCGGCGCAAGCGGCACAAAAAGCGGTAACGAAATGGCACGGCGAGGTTCCAAAAGGCCCCATCGCCGCAAACGGGGCCGATACTGAATCAGGCTGCATAACCGGAACTGACTGGCCCTCGACAATTTATGAAACGAATGAAAAAGCGCGGTTCGATGAAAATTGGCGGGAAGGTACGGACGCCATTCATGCAGCGCATTTCCAGTGGGAAGAAGCGCTAGTCACCTATGGGCGGAGTAGCAACCCCATTCAGCGGCGGCTTCGTTCCCCCCGGCGCGTCTGGCTCCCCGGAATCCGGCGCTCCTCCTCAGCAAGGCCAGCAGCCCCCTGACCAGCAGCAGCCCGGCATGGACGCGATGGGCGGCGGCCAGCAGCTCCCAGCCCCCGATCCGCAGGAACACCTGCGCGCGATCATGCGCCAGTACCGCCAGGCTGAAATGATGATCGACGGCCTTGCTGCCGCGTCTGGTCCCGAAACCGCGCCGATGGCCCGCGTCATCAAGGAAGCTCTGCGAAAAATGATGAGCACCGCTGTGGCTCGCCCCGGTGCCGTCCCCGAACCCGCTTCTCCAAGGACTCTCGGTTAATGACCAATCTTTATCATTGCGACGCTGCCCCCTTCACGCGAAGGATAAGCGCGGCGCGTAGAACCATCCACAAGCCCTCCACCAAAAGGGCCGGAGCCAACTAATGCCCCAACCCAACCCAGCACCAACATCCGATGATTTCGACCTGCAAACGTGGCTTGCGGACATCTCCGCAGACGCTTCGCTCTCGCAGGAAGAGGTTCAATCCCTCGGTAAAATCCTGGGAAACGACAAAGTAAAGCCGAAGCTGCGCGATCAATTCCTGATGCGCCGGGACTATTCCCGGAAAACTCAGGAGATCGCGGATCAACGCCGCGAGAACGAACGCGCCGTGGAGGACATCCTCTCCGAACGCGCCAGCCTCGCGCAGTGGAAGGACGGAGTGGACAAGCAGCTTAAAAAAGCCTACTCCGATCTCGACACTGAACGCATGACCACCGCCCAATTCCGTACACGGATCGCTACTATCGCCGAGCAAAACGGCCTCGATCCGCAAGAATTGCTCCAGGGAATTAAGGGAGCCACGGATGCTACCGGAGCCGCCGCACGAGCCGCCGCCGCTACAAATGGTGTCGGCAATGGCGCAGGCAACGGGGCAGGTGACGGTCAAACCAGCTTCGACCCAACCAAATTCGTTTCCGCTGACGACTACAACCGCTCACTGCGCCAGCTCCCTCTCATCGACGCGCAAGTCAATGACATTTTCGACGAGCACCAGGAACTCACTGGTAAGCCGCTCAAGATGGAATACACCGACTCCTCCGGGAAACGGTGGACGGGACGCATGGCGCTATTGGTCAAGGTGACCGAGCACAACAATCGTCCTGGCAACAAGCCGATGTCTGTACGCGATATGTACGAGACGGATTTCAACATCCCAGCCGTTCGCCAGGAACAACTCCGCGAAGCTATCCGCAAGGAAGAACGCGACAAGCTCGACACCGAATACAAGACCAAGCTCAGTGAACAGATGCTCGCAGGCGGGACACCGGGACGCACGACACCTCTGGCTGACAGGCCGAAATCTGTCTTGTTCGACGAGAAGCGCGATCAGCGCACTCCCGCCGAACGGGACACCGCCGCCGCTTCTGGAACCAATGGAGACAATGGCCGCTCGAATAGCGAGCCACCCCCATCCAGTGCAGCGACTCGTGATAGCCGCTGGCAGCGGGCCGCGTCACACTACGTGGAGCGCCGCTCGCAGGGGATTCCGCTAGGCCAGGAAGCGCCTGCCGGGAAGACGGGGCTATAGACCGCAGTTGCAGAAGTCCGACGACTAACCTGCTGCCCACAGGACTCGATTGCTGACCGCTGCCACTTGCAATTAGGTGGCTAAGTGGCTGATCCGATTCTTGATGAGATAAACTTAACGACGCTCAAGGAAATCTATCCTGACGCCGTAGAGGATAACTTCTTCCTCGACTCCCCGTTCATGGCGCACCTCCGCAGGAAGTGTATGGTCCCGTTTACTGGCGGTGCGTTCATGCAGACCGTGTTCATCTACGCCCCGCTCATCGGCGGTGCGTACACGCGCGGCCAGAACTTCAACATCAACAAGCCCCAGACGCTCTCTGGCACGGAATTTGACCCGAAATACTACGAGGTCTCCGTAGTTGAGTACAAGGAGGACATCCAGGTACTCAACAAGGGCGATTTGTCGATTTTCAGGCTCATCGACATCGACATGCAGAATGGCGTGCAGACGATCAGCGCGATTCTAGCTGTCGAGCTGGCCCTGAACGGCCAGACTGCCGGTAGAACGCCGGACATCAACGGCTGGCCGGAAGCGATCAACGACGGGATCGTTCCGAGCTGGGACGGGAATATCTACACCAGCTATGGCACGCAAGCCCGCAACGGCGCGATCACCAAGGCCCTCAATGGCAACGTGATCTGGGCAGGGAACAGCGACGGCACCACCGCGCCGATCACCTACCAGCTCCTCGAAGAGGCCTACCAGACCGCTACCATCGGTCGCGACGAACCGGACCTCGGCGTGACCAACAAGGCCGCGTTCGCTTATATCAAGGAACGTATTCAGCCGCAGCAGCGCTTCGCTCAGGAACGCGATCCATATTGGGGGGCCTACGGGATGCGCATGAACAATGCGATGATCCTGAAGGACGACTATTTCCCCTCGCTGAAATACGGGCAGAACCAAGCAGGGATCGGCAACTGGCTCACTGCCACCGTCACCTCGCCCAGCTCCGCGACCAACCCCGGCAACTTCCCGAACGGTGGCACGCTCACCGTCGGCGAAGTATTCAACTGGTTCAACACCCGCAAGTTCCTGCTCCGGATGGCAGACGATCCCGAGTACGGAATGGGCTTCTCGGGCTTCGTCCCCGCGCAGGACAACACGCGCGTTGTCGGACAGATCAAGTGCGCTCTGAACCTGGAGTGCATCGCGCCTCGACTGAATGCTCAAATCTACGGGATTGGAGGCTAAGGAGACTAATATGCCACGACACACAGAGATCGCTCATCTTTCATCCCCGTATCTGGACTCGATCAACGACGCGTTCATCGGGTCCGGCTCATCCACCGGCACGGGCGGGCAGCCCTACCCCGGCCAACTCGGCGCGTTCATGGAGCTGACGGAAGCTCAAGCAGCCGCCATGTCCACCACGCCCGCCACGCTCACCTTGCACGGCGGGATCTACCAGTACGTGAAATTCCTGAGCACCAGCACATCCGCTGCGATCATTGGCGGAGTGGCGTTCTGGCAGGATCGGAAGAACTACGTGGTCAGCGCGGATACCGGAGCTACATTATTCGGCTACGTGGCTGGGATCTTCCTCAACATCCTGACCAAGGGCAACTATGGCTGGATTCAGGTCGGAGGGACGGCGAACGTGAAGTTCAAATCCTCCCTCACCGCCGCTACTCCAGCCATCGGTGACCTGGTGATCGTCGATCAGTCCGCTACTACCAGTGGCGCGCTCGGCGACGATCCAACACAAAGCGGCAACCCGACCTACACGATCCTCAAGTCCGTGCTCGGTGTCGCTGAGGCCGCACCCATCGCCTCCACCATCTCGCTCGTCGAGCTATGGCCGCGATTCTGGAACGAGTAGTCAGCTCAGAAAGGAGCTTATCCAACTATGAGCGTAACTCTCGTCGCACTTTACGGGGAAGGGGATCGGATGGTTTCGATTATCAAAGTCACCGGCCCCTCTTCCTATACGGCAATCACCCCAGGCACGCCGCCTGCGGGGCCAACGGGCGGCCAGGACATCCAGGCCGTCGCGTTCGGCTTGAAATACATCAGCTTCGTCAGCGGGGGCTTGGACCAGTCCGGCACATACAACGTGCTGCCTGTTCCCAACGTCCCCAGTGGCGGATCTGGCGCAACCAAAGCCACGCTCATGTGGACCACCGCCAATGGCGGAGCTGAGGCGTCCGGTGATCTTCACACCTTCACCGTGCGCCTGATGGCGATTGGCCGCTAGCTCGCGCGGAGCACTATGGCTTCGCTGGACAACACGGCAAATGAACTCGTCGGGACATTTCCGGGGCTAAGCCTCCTCGTCGCGCGGAATCTTGTCAATAAAGCCTGGCAGGATATCCGCGACGAGGGGCTGTGGTCGTGGCTGGTCGCGGAGGGTCCGCTGGCTGTTCCATCGGCGGTCAGCGATGGCCTGGTCACGGTCACAAATGGAGTCGCTACCGTAACCGGCGACGCAACCGCCTCCGCCGCCTGGACCGCAATTCAATTCGCTACTCCACCGCTTGCCAGTCCGAATCTCGGTCAGGGCCGTCAGTTCCGCTTTGGAACCAGCGGCTCCCCGATCTACAACATCATCGACTACGATGGGGTTTCCACGATCACTTTGGACCGCGTGTATGCCGAGCCGTCCAACGCTGGCAACTATCAGATCGTCCGCTTTTATTATGCGCCACCAAGCCCGGACTTCCTGCGCTATTTCTCCATCACCAACATCGCGTTCGCCTACTCGATCACCGGGAAATTCCTCAACTTCAATCAGGAGCAGCTGAACCGCATGGACCCGCAGCGGGGTTCGTTCGGCGATGCCTATATCCTCGCGTCTTATAAACCGGCAGCGGATGGAACGCCAGTCCACGAACTCTGGCCGGGTCCGGTGAACGCGAATCCCTACATCGCGATCTACCAGCGCCGAGGTATCCCGCTCACTCCAACAGGTGTGACGCCAGTCGTAGACATCCCAGCGACGCTCAGCCCGGTGCTCCTTTCCACCCGCGCCGAATACCGTACCGCATTGTGGGCTTCGATGAACATCAACCGCTACCGCGACCTGGCCGGGATCAACTGGTTCAACGTCCGCAAGGAAGCCCTGTCCAATTACAAAGAAGAGATCGTCAAGGCGCGGCGGCAGGATTTCGAGATATTCAAAAACACCTGGATCGCACCGAAGGGCCAGTATCTCGGCTTCCCGGTAGACGCTTCGTTCATGCAAGGGCATGACGTGGACATCATGTTCGGAGGACTCGGCGGATGAGGTCCATCATCGGTGAGATACGCGAGATTCGAGAAACGATGCACCGGCTATTCCGCGCCTGCGCCGAGTGTTGTTCTCACAAGGCCATTCTCGCGGACCTCCGTACTCTGCGCGATCAGCAATCCGCCATGCTGGAACTGCTCCAGCAAATCCTGGCGGCGGTCGCACCTCATCCCGCCGTCAAATTCATCATCAAATTCGAAGACTCACAAGGAGAATCAACTATGCCGTTAAGCATGCCAGCAAATCGAAAAGACGAGAAGTATTTCATCATCGGCGAGGACAATGATGGTCTGGTCGGCGCGCAGCTCGCTCCGGGCCAGACAGTCACGGTCGTATCCGCCGATCCGAATACGGTTGCTTTGGTGCCCGATGCGACACCTGCCGTGGATGCCGAGGGAGTTCAATCGGTAGCGAGCGGTGCTGTCGTAGTCGGCCCGTCGCCATCGCTGAACACGCCCATTACCTGCACCGTCACCGTGCTGAATCCAGACGGTGGAACAGCGGAAACCCAGAGCGACACCGCGACGATCACCGCCGCCGTTCCGGGCGTTGCCACATCGGTCGGCGTGTTGTTCGAGGAGACGGTGAGCGGGTCTGTTTCTCCAACCACCGCCGCGCCTACAAAGAAGTAACCGCGTCCGATTGATCCGATTGAAAGGGCTGGTGATATAATATGCCAGCCCTTCTAGGAGGCTTATGCTGTATAAACGCCAGTCCAGAGACCTTTTGATCCTCGTCATCATCGCGCTGTTCATCACCACGAACTGCGCGAAGCCTACCACCACCACTCCAGTAACTCCCGCGAACGTTCAGATGGCGCAGTTGTCCAAAACTATCGCGGACGCTGAGTCCACTGCCTCCAAAACCCTGATCGCGCTCCGCGAAAACGGCAAGATCACGCAGTCCGAGACGCAGGTGGTCCAGAACTATATCGTCGTGGCTGCGACTACAGGCAAATCAATGGACGCGGAGTTAGTCAGCGCGGATGACTGGCCTACACAAAAGTCCAAGATCATCCAGATGTGGGTTGCTACCGGGATCGGCCAAGCCAAATCTAGCTTGTCCCCTACCGCTGGGTTGGTTCTGGATAGCATCCTCAGCGCGGTCAATCAGATCATGACCGCTATCGGAGGTCCGACAATATGAGTCCCGCCGCCATTCAACTCCTGCTCGCGCTGCTCAACGCCGCCGCGCCTGGCGCGATCCTCCTCGTGCAAGACATCATCGCTCTATTCCACAAATACCCCGCGTTGACTCCCGCGCAGATCCTCGCTGTGGTAGAGTCCCTGACCAAGAGCGCGGACCTCCAATACGACGCGGTGATTGCGGAGATCCTGGCCGATCAAGCCGCGCACTCGACGCAGCCTGCGCCAAAGGTGCCCTGAATGCCGATGCTATTCAATGGCTTCTGGACGAATCTGGACTGGGACAACTGGCTCTACGGCCTGATCGCCGGATTCCTGGGCGGCGGCTCCGGTGCGGTGATTTCCGGCGTTGTCGTCAGCGTGAATGACCCGGCGCACTACAACTTCGCTACCAGCGGCTTCTACGTGCTTGTGTTCTCGGTCTTTGTGGCAAATGGCCTGCTGAACTTCTTCGGCTATCTGCATCAGAATCCGCTGCCCAAAGCCAGAGTAGTCACTACCGTCGAGACCACCAAGACCAGCCCGCCTGATACGCAAACCAAAGTAACCGTGGAGAAGACCGAGATCGTACCCGCAGCACAGGCACCGCCTGTTGTACCCCCTGTTGAACCACCGAAAGGAGATTGACTATGCCGCTTCTCGTCAGCCTACTCGTTCTTTGCATCGTGATCGCGATTGTCTACTGGATCTGGACGTTGCTACCGCTCCCGCAGCCGATGAAAAATATCGTGCTCTGCATTCTGCTCATTATTCTGCTGATCTGTGTGATCGGCTACTTCGCTCCGGTGTGGCCGAGCCGATGGCCGAGGTGATTTATGAAGCGGGTTAAAAAGGGGCGCAGTAAAATTAGAGCGACCATGCATGAGTTCAAGGAGGGCACGCTGCATAGCGGGTCCAAGCGTGGGCCGAAGGTGCGGAACCGCAAGCAGGCCGTTGCGATCGCGCTCAGCCAGGCGCGAAAGGGCAAGCGCCGCTGATGTCCTCCGCGCTCGGTGACTTCTATCCCTATCTCCTGGCCGCGCTCTGTGTGTGGCGAGAAGCGCGGGGGGAGTCCCAAGATGCGCGGCGTGGGGTGTGGTGGGTGATCCAGAACCGCGTAGGTCAGCCGATGTTCCGTCCGTCATTAACTCGCGTGGTCCTCCAGCCCTACCAGTTCTCCTCCTTCAACGCGGGCGATCCGAACGCGACGAAGTTCCCGAACGAAGCCATCCCACTCGACTGGCAGGCTTGGCTGGAGATCCTGGCCATCGCGGAGTCACCAGACACAGACCCAACATACGGTGCGTTCTATTACGAGTCCTTCCCGGTCGAGGAGCTAGACGCAATCCGTGGCAAGGATTCCTGGTTCGCCGCAGACAAGCTAACCGTGCAGCTCGGCGCGGTCAGATTCTACAGAATGTGAGGATTTAATATGGCATCACGCTCTACTCGATCCACTCAATACTTCGGCATCCAGATCACCCTGTCCGCCGCGACGCCGCAACAACTCCTCGCGCTGCTCCAAGCAGTGGACCCGAATATCAGCGGCAGCGTGCGCCAGCTATCCATCCAGAACGACTCCACCAGCCCCGCTGTCGTCCTGGTCGGTGACGCCGCGATATCCACCAGTCGCTACGGCTACCAGCTCAACGTAGGCTCCAGCAAGACCTATCAGGGCACGGATACTCAAGCTGTTCCGCTGGGCGCGATCTTCTTCTATTCCACCGGCGCGGCGATTTTGAACGTGGAGGGTTATGCCTAGACTACTCGCGCTCCTCACCTTCCTGCTCCTGCTTATCTCGCTCGTGATGCCCGCGCAGGCGCAGATCGAGAATCCGTCCGTGATCTATGTATCCGTTGACCCAAGCGGCGCTTGCGGGAACGGCATCATGCAGTATAACTACACGACCGGGAACTTCTGGGGCTGCGAGAATCGTGTCTGGACGCTTGTGACCGGCTCCAGTGGCGGTGGAGGAGGAGGGGGAGGTGGCGGGCTACCCCCCGGTGCGCCTGCGAATCAGATCCTCAGCGGTTGCGGCGTCGAATATACCAGCGGCCTGAGCTTCACAGTCGGCCAATGCACCTACGCCATCGGTGGTCAGACCTACACCAGCCCGATTGTCACGCTCACACTCAGTGCTGCTGATCCTACCAATCCCCGGATCGACGCAATTATCGTGGACATAACCAGCGCCGCTTCGGTCCTGACAGGCACGCCTGCCGCAACGCCCGCGCAACCGACCATCGACCCCTCTACCCAGCTCCTCCTGACCTTCGCTCTGGTCGCCGCAAATGCTACCACGCCGTCCAACATCACCACCGATTCGATCTATGACGAGAACACGGAATGGACCTGCACCGCGAGCGCACATTTCAACTGCGCTTCCACAAACAACCCCTATCACGGAACGAAGGATATCGAGTTCACCTCTGCCGTCCTGAACAACAACGTGACATTGGTGAAGCCCGCTGCCGGGACGGTGGACCTAGCGACCCGGAATACTCTAATCTTCTACCTCCGCTCCAAGGCAGTGTGGCCGACCGGTGCGTCCGGCGCGACCGCCGCGCGCTCCCTCGCTGTGTGGTGGCAGAACGGCTCCACTCAGAAGGGCTTGCAGGTCATCGTCAAAAGCGGAGTGTTCGGATTCTCGTCCTCCTCCACCGCCGCTTACCAGCAGATCGCCATTCCTACCTCCCTGTTCGGCGCGAATGGCCTGCCCGTGACTACGCTGAAGTTCAATATCAGCGGGCCTGCCGGATCGTCCAGCATCGGCGGTTATATCGACGAGGTGACGCTGCAAGGCGGCCTGAATCCTCCTGCTCTCCCCACGACCTTAATGAACTTCCGTGGAACCTACTCAACCGCCGTAGCCTACAACCCAAACGATGTAGCGTGTGGCGCGACGGGCATCTGCTATGTGGCCCTGCTAGCCAACACGAATACCGCTCAAACCACCGCCGCCGACTGGACCCCCTTATCCGCGTCCTCGGTCCAGAACCGCCGCGCCTGTGTGTTCGACAACGATACCCAATCCGCTACCGCCCTGATCGCTGCTCAATTCTCTGGCCACTGCGTTGTGCCATTCGCCGCAACCATCATCGAGGTGGACGTGAGCGGAGGCACCCAGACCCTAACCGGATCGGCAGCGGCACCTACATTCACAGGCACATCCAGTATCCAGATCGGCAAGCATGGCGTAACGAATAACACCGCACTCCTATCTGGCGCGCTCGCTACGGCTTCGGGCGTGGCCTGCGCGCTTACCTCAACTGCCGGAACCTGCCTGTTCAATAACGGCATGACCAGCAGCGGCACGATTACTATATCCACCACCAGCATTTCAGCTGGAGATGAGCTTTACGTCTCCGCAGCCACGGCAGATGCGACGCAGACTTGGTACACGGTCGCGATCATCTTCACGGTCAACTAATGCGCTCCAGACGAATCCTGTTCGCGCTCTATCTGATCTTCTGCTGGAAGGTGTATGGAGCTTACGGGCATTCGCGCACCATCACCATTGACCACACTAAAGTCCCCAACACCGACCAGTCTTACTTCCCGGTCCTGGTGAGCGGGACCTACAGCTACCTCGCCACGGTCGCCAATGGCGGCCTAGTGCAGAACGTGGATGGATCGAGCAATGCCACGGACCTGATCTTCACCTCCGACTCCGGCTGTAGCATCCTCCTCCCCTTCGAGATAGAGACCTACACCGCCACCTCGGGCCTTATTAACTACTGGGTGCGCATCCCCTTGGTCTCCCATACCTCCGACACAGTGTTCTATCTCTGTTATGGAAATGCCTTCGTAACTACTCAACAGGCCCAGACCCGCGCTGTGTGGATCAACGGATTCACGAGCGTAATGCACATGGCCGGGAATAATACCGACAGTATGAACGATGGATACTGGATGGACAAGGCAAATGCTGATACAGCGATAACATACAATACGACGAACGGACAGATTGGACAAGGTGCTGGATTCAACGGCACTAGCAGCAAGATCATCAACACCTCATTAGGAACAAACACGGCAATTACGACGGGACTTACACTGTCCACGTGGATGAAATGGGGGGGAGGAACGACTGAAAGCACGGTAATGTGGGGCAGCGGTACAGGCGGTGCCGATCTGGCTGTTGGTGGCTCAGGAGGCTTTGCGTGCGGCATTGCGAGTGGCAAATTACACATTGGCCTACCTTTTGTTTCCTGTAATCCAGCGGCTGGAACATATACGCTGACCAGTGGGGTATGGGTCTATGCAGCCATCACCCGTAGCGGATCAACTTGGACCTTGTGGGCCAATGGCGTATCACAAACCACTGGTACGACAGCGCCAGCAACTCCAACGTCTGGAAGCTACCTGGGGTCATCCAATGGGCAGGGTGGACAAAACACATTTTTTGGTGGCGCAATAGACGAGGCCAGATATGCTAAGGTCGCAAGGTCTGCCGATTGGCTGCTTACCGAATACAATAATCAGAGTAGCCCCAGCACATTCTATAACGTAGGCGGCGATGTGGCACCATCTCCGTTCGGATTCACATTCAATCGTACCGTCACGATAGACCATACCAAGGTTCCCACGGCAGATCAGACCAATTTCCCTGTACTGCTATCAGGCACTTACTCTTACCTGGCAACCGTAGCCAACTCCGGCAAGGTCCAGAACGCTAGCGGCTACGACATTGTGTTCGCCAACGATTCTTCCTGCACTAACGGCTACCTGCCTTTCGAGGTTGAGAGCTATTCGGCTATCGATGGCACCGTGAATATCTGGATCGACATCCCATCCCTCTCACACACCGCCGATACCGTGATCTACATGTGCTACGGGAGCGCCAGTGTCTCCAGTTCCCTGTCTAACGTGGGCCTGACCTGGAACTCCCACTACAAAGGCGTGTGGCACTACGCAGGCTCGCTCAGCCTGTCCGACTCCACCATCTATGGGACGACTCTAACCAACCACGGGGCCACTGCCACAACAGGCGGGGTGGATGGGACGGCGGCGGTGGTCCAAGCCTCCACACAATACCTAGACGCGGCAAACGCCTACCCAGTGAACCTATCTGGTTGCAGTGCCGGATCGAGTTGCGGCTACCTCTACACCACCGAAGCATGGGTCAATTTTACAGGCACGTTCACCAACGGGGTGAACCCGGAGATCCTGGGCAACGAAAACGCCGCTACCTCTCGTGGATACCGTAGCTTTGTCTCGGCTAATGATAATGGAACCTGCGCCAACTGCGGGGGATGTCAGTTCTGGAACGGTGGGTTGGTGACGGTCCTCTCCGGTGTGGCATTGACTAGGAATGTGTTCCACTATATTAATTGCATGACCACCAGCACCGGGGTAAATGAAGTGTGCCAAGACGGCTCCTGCGTTACGAACGGGAGCCAGACTGGTGTAGGTGATGACGGGCAGACAGGCACGAATATAGGGCGTTATGGGGCAGCCGCCGCCAACACCTACTGGGACGGGAAGCTGGACGAAATCCGCATATCGGATGTGAACTGGTCCACCGCTCTTATATCGGCTCTCTACAATACGATCAGCAATCCCAGTACATTCTACACAGTTGGTGCCCAGGTCGGTAGTTCTGGGATTCACCACAAATCCACCCTCCAATGAGACCCCTCCTTCTATTCCTGCTCGCCCTCCCTTGCTGGGCCGTGATCGGCACCCCGGTTGCGCTAACTCTGACCGACCGCTCCACCATAGCGAGAACGGGGAATGTGGTTTTAGCAGGCGTGCCTGTGCCCGAAGCCGCCGCGATCTTGGACGTGCGCCTGCTCTCGATAACCTCCGACTCAGCTGGGTTAGTGAATCTGGACTCCCACCGCCTAGTGACCGAACGCTGGCACGGCGACCCCACCGATGGAACCAAATCAATCAAGTCTATTCTGGTGGCTATCTCTTCTCCTACTCTTGCAGGCAGCGGCACGGCTACTGTGTATCTGGCTGATCGCACGGGCGCTGATCCAGGCACAGCAACAACGGTAACGGTTAACTCGTCGGACACCTGCGCCGACACAACCGCCTGCACTACAGTGAGTACGGGCGTTAATAAGTACTGGATACGGCATGATTCTTTCAACTTATTCGATCAAGTCCGAAGGATATCCGACAGCCACGATTATGTCAGTCACTCCGCTTCTGGTGGTTTTGTCGCAGTCACAAGCGCCGGAACTTTCACGTCCGCTACGGTACCTACAGCAACACCCGGAATACCAGGCTATGCAATTTCCACAGAGGAACCCACCGGAGCCTTCACCGCCAACGAAGATGGGGCCAACCTCTACGCGCAAATCAAGGTAAGCGGCGCGCTCTGGAACGGCACTAGCCCCAAGTTCACCGAGATCGGTCGCCTCTTCTTCTTCGGCGGCGATGGCTCCGCCTTATTACGCGGTACTCATATCTCCAGCGAGGATATGTTCCTGCTGGCGAATCAGCCCACGTCCGTTGGTTTATTCCTCCCCAATACCCTAGGAAGCAGCCTGACCGCCACCTTCGGCACGTTATATGGCAGCGAATCCACCACCACCGCTGTTTCCCTGACCAACACCGATGACGTGTGGCTCGCGCAGACCGATCACGGCAACACCGCCGCGAATACCGCGCCTACAATCGGCACCACCGCGACCGTCAACGTCCCCTGGTACGTCTGCGATGACGTTGGTTCTACAAACGCCGCATCCCAAGCCAACTGTCCCGGCCAGACCATAAAAGGCTGGAGGCTGGCGAAGAATAACGTCACGCAAGCAACTGGCTACCAGGCGGACGGCTGGCTCAGCCTAGACGATGGCACTAACCAGATCAATGTGTTCATGCCGAACTTCTGGCAGACCTACCCGAACCAGTTGCATATCAACAACGGAGTGCTCAGCGTTGAAATATGGCCCTCTCGCGGTGACGCGCACACGGATGGCCGGCCAATCGGCGACCTAACATCTGAAGTAGGCTATAAGCGCGACATGGCGCTGGCCGGGCAAACCGGCTTCGGCCACTTCTGGCCTTGGACCACAGGCCCAGCAATGAACCTAACCGTGCAATCCCCGAATGCCGCGCGCAGCTATTTCTCCCTCATTTCCTCCGCCGCAGGAACGCCGGTTGTTCTGTCCGCCAGCTTCGTCAACTACAAACTAAATGACTCTCCCTGCAATGGCGCGGGATGCAATTTCTGGACTCCCTGTACCCTCAGTGGCGGCGTCTGTGTATTCGACGCAACCAAGGCTCGCAAGGTCTACAACAGCGGCTTTACCGGCGCGTGGACGCCGCTGAATGGCTACAAGTTAGCTATGTGGAATGGCTCTACCACGACGAGCGGACTGAGTAACTTCCCGCAACTCGCGCAATTCTCCGTATCCGGTTCGCCTATCGACGCAAGCGCATTCGGCGCGGTGCCCGTTAGCTGTCTAGGCTCAGTTGGCGCGTGCAAAGTAGGCACCATCGACACCATGTCCGATTCGCAGCTAGACGGAACGGGGAAGGCGTTCGAGGTCTGGTTCAACTTTACCTCTCATGCAGGCGCGGCCCCCGGCAACGACGCGGCGCGCTGGCGGGATACGCTGCTATTCACCAACCCCACCTACTTCTGCGATACGAGCTTGTTCCTGGGCCATGTTCACGCGCAGGATTCCATTAACTTCCCGCGCCAGGAAGCCGAGATCACCAACTACTTCAACAATCTCTACAAGCGCAATGTCGTAGAGAACGTATATGGAATCTACTACGGCCAGGAACTTTACGGTCAAGGCCCGACAGGATTCGGTGGACGCTATTGGGCATCCATAGGCCGCCGCCACGGATACGACATAGCCTACTGGCTCCAGTTCCTTCGCACCGGCGATCCTGCATTCTTCCATCGCGCGCAGGCTATTATTCAGGCAGTGGAGGCGGAGATTCAGCATCCTCCACAGGTTGCCGTGACTACCGCCTATGCTGGAGTTGGATTGGACCATACAGGCACCGCCGCTTCCAATCCCTTCTGGGACACGAAACACTACACGGACTCGCTGAACAATCTTGTAGCCAAGCATGACGGCAGCGGTCGATGCACGGCAAGCTGGGGCGCGAGCGTCTGGTTCCCGATCTACAACATCCCGCCAACCTCGCTGACAGGAGGTGGCGCTTCAATCAATCCATGCAGTGACGGTCAGCAGCCCTGGCTTGAATACCCATCGACCAGCTTGCGCTTGAACTACGACCTAGTTGGCGATCCACGATCTAGGGAACTCGCTGGCAGTGTAGCAAACAACGTGATCTTCAGTGCTGCTGGCTCTGGCACCCGGCGCACGCTGGTCCTGGACGAAACCTCTGGCATCTACAACGGCGGCGCGTTCGGTCGCGCATTCGGCGGTTGTATGCAGGCTGGGACGGACGCGGCTGAAATCCTCGGTAATGGCACAGTGAATTACATCGCCCTCCCCGACGCCTGCTTTAAGGATGCGATTCAGGATCGGTCTGGAATTAACGAGTGGACTCAGAATCCCACCGGCCTGATCTATGATGATAATAGTATCGGAGCCGCGTCCGCCACCCCCAGCGCTGCCGCTCACACCCACTACGGCTCTCATCACTTCGTCGCGCCCTGGATCGACTTTCCATTCGCTGAATACATAACCTACAAGGGCAACGCGAACATCAGCGCACCCACTTATGCTGGCGGGCACGCGGCGCAGAATACCCAGACTGCCCTAAACAACATGGCGAATGGGCTGCTCGGCTATTTCAACACCACGGCCAAGAGCGGCGGGCTATATTCGTACCAGTTCCCAGGCCGCGTGGTGGCGGATTCCTATGCCATCACGAGCGACGCGGAGGCTTTGAAATACATCAAGCGTTCGCTCGACTTCCATACCAACGGTGCCGACGACGCCGTGCAAACTACCGGATGCACGCAGCAGGGCACGCTTACACTCAGCGGCGACACTCCCAGCGTCCCGCCCGCGACGATCTGCTTCAGTCCCACGGCTGTGGCTGGCACTCCGCCATTCGATCTGAGTTCCACTAAAAACCCAAACGCGCTTACTTATGGCGGGCCGGATATTCACATTGGCGGGCTGCTCGCGGTGGGGCTGCCCTATTTGGAATATCCGCTAGTCGGCATATCTCCCGTTCCGCCAGCTACTCCGCCAACATTCGTGCTCGTCACCCCTACCGCAGGCGCGGCGAACGGGCCAACCACATGGATCACGAATTGTCCTAGCTGTGGAAGCGGCTTCACCTTCGATCTGCTCGCGCGGATTGCGGTCAGTGGAGACTTCGGAAACCTATCGCAAGTGACGCCGGTTAGCGGGGATTGGTCGCTTACCGTCCTCGATCCGTCCGCTACGCCAGTGTCCGGCATTACGGTCCAGGACTCCGCAGGCCATACCTACACCGGCGCTCCGACCGCTGTGTTCAAGACCCCCACGCAAATGTGGCCTCCAGCGGCGGGCGGAGGAGCTGGCGTGTGTCTGGCCGCTCCAGCTCCTCCTTCTATCAACTACGACGGCTCGGCGAACAGCCACGACAACCGGGATTTCCTCGTGACCGTGCCTGCCGGGGCAAATGGCGCGTATACAATCCAGCTCACTCACGCGGCCTGCGATCCTGCCGCAATTCCAGTAGCGGCGATTTTATCAATGAGCACCACAAACCTGGACTTGGTGACCTGCACAGCGCCATGCAGCGCAATCAGCCAGTTTGCCAAGGTGGAGACCGGATCGGTTCAGTATGTCAATGTGGCTGGCGGGGTTACTAAACTCCAGGCAGACTCCGGCACTCGCTTCGCTGTGATCTCCCCTGGAGGCGCGTTGTTTCGCGGCGGCACTACGCGATCCCTCGTATCCACTGCCGGAAAATGGGCAGTGATGCAGAATGGTGCGTGGGAGTCTGAGTCCTCATATTCACTGACGTTCGGTGGTGTTGGGGGAGTGAAGCACCTTGCCTCGCCATCCCCCGGTTACTTCTTCGACTCCGGCGCGTTTTCCAATCAGACCTTTATCCCCGTGCCCGCCAATGTGGTCACGCTGAATTTTTTAGGCATCCTGCTGGAGATCACAGGGCAGGTGGATATTACAGGAGGGGTGGTAATTCACTGAAACTAGCGTATGATTAACCTAAAAGGAGACCAGCATGGCAAAGTCGATCATCAATACACCGTTTGAGAATCCTATCTCGTCCTCCACGCCGGGAAAAAAGGGCAATCCGGGCACTTACGACCGCAATCGCGCCCCGGATTTCTCCAAGCCGCACTCGATGGGCAAGGATACGATCCCGCTGAAGTTCTATGAAGGTGGGAAGGCGCTCGAACCGAACCCGGAGAAGTTTGAGACCCCGTTCAACAACACCCTGTACACAGCGGGGTCGAAGAAGCAGGGCAGCACGTACCAGACGCCGGGGAAGAAATAGTCAAACGGAGGTAGTCCATGCGACGCGCTATACTAATCCTCAGCGGCCTTGCGCTACTCGTCTGTCCAGCCGCAGCGCGTCAGCGGATCTACGGCTACTGCTCCAAGGGCGGGCAGGCCGTGATGATCCACGGCTCCTCCTCCACCACCAAATGGCTCCAGACCTTCCCGTCTTGCACGGTCACTGTCTACCAGACTGGAACGCTCACACTCTCCACGCTGTATTCAGATAATGCAGGAACGGCCAAGCCGAATCCGTTCGTAGCCGATTCCACTTCCTACTGGTTCTTCTACGCAGACAACGGGCGCTACGATGTCTCGATTTCCAACACCGGCACGAATCCGATCTCGTTCCCGGATATTCTGGCGAATGATAGTGGGGGTGGATCTCCAGGCTCAGGTACGGTTACAAATACTCTCGGCGCGCTCACACTCGGCCTGCCCGTGATCGGGAATGGCGGCGCGGATATCACCAGCGGCACCAAGACCGGCACTACGACGAATTTCGCCACCTTCACAGGCTTGGCTCACAGCGGCGGCTGCGCTCAGTGGGACGCCAGTGGGAATCTGACCGCGCTCACCTCCGGTTGTCTGGCTGGCGCGGGTGGGATCGTCGGCCCCGGCCTGACCGTGCTCAATAACGTCCCGCAGTGGAACTCTACAAACGGGACAACTGTGGCGAATGGACTCGGTGTGGTCACAGCGGTGGGTAGCCCAGGTGCGGATACGAATCTGGCCACGGAGAAGGCGATTCGCACCGCTATTACAGCGGCGTCTAGCGGTGTGACCGGACCCGGCACCACAGTAATCGGAAATTTGCCGCAGTGGGGGAACACGCTCGGCACGTCGCTAGGCACAGGCTTATTGGTGTCCGCGACCGCCGCTGCGAATACAGTGGTCGAGTCAGATAGCGGCGGGCATATCGCGTCCACCTGGCTGCCCTCCTCGATCTCCTCGAACACCAGCGGCAACGCGGCCACCGCGACCGCGCCTGCTACCACGCCCACGCTCTGCTCGGCAGGCAGCTACGCACGCGGCATAGACACCTCGTTCAACGCGACCGGCTGCACGGTTGATGGAGGTAGTGGTGGAGGCGGAATCACGTCGCTGAACGGGCTCAGCGTCGCGGTTCAGACATTCGCAACCGGGACTGTTGGAACAGATTTCGGGATTGTCAGTAGCGGGAGCGTTCATACGTTCAACTTGCCCACCGCCAGCGCGTCTAACAGGGGCCTGCTCAGCAGTGCGGACTGGTCTACTTTCAACGGCAAGCAGGCCGGGCTATCCGTCACCGCGCCGATTACATTGAGCAGCAACACCATCGGAATCACGCTGCCAATCACCATCGGTCAAGGCGGGACAGGTCAGACTACGCAACTCGCTGCATTCAACGCTCTCTCTCCGCTGACCACCAAGGGTGACCTGCTCGCGTTCATAGCCAGCAATAACGCGCGGTTCGCTGTCGGAGTCGATGGAACCTGCCTAACCGCTGATTCCAGCCAAGCGAGCGGATGGAGGTGGGGCGCGTGCGGTTCGGTCAGCTTCCCGATCACCGTCGCTCAAGGTGGAACTGGGCTGACTAGCGGCACGAGCGGCGGGGTTCCATACTTCAGCAGCACCTCCGCGATGGCGTCGAGCGGCGTGCTGACAGCGACGGCGGTGGTGCTAGGTGGCGGCGCGGGCGCGGCTCCAGTGCCCTCCAGTGTCACCGTGGATAACTCTGGTAACGTATTCACACCCGGTGGCGGGTCGTTCGGCGTGGGATCTGGACTCCCCGGCGCGGTTCGCCACACACCCGGTCTGGTATCGCAGCTACCCGCGTGCAACTCCGGGTCAGAAGGAACGGTGCAAGCGGTTACGGACTCCACAACTACCACCTGGGGCGCGACGATAGCAGGCACGAGCAGCGGTCACGTACTCGCGTATTGTGACGGCACCAACTGGACAGTCATGGGTAAATAGAGTGTGCCTTACGCTTACATCACCCTCGCTACCCTCCGAACCGCCCTCGCAGCGCGACTCCAAGACCCTGCTTTTACATTCTGGCTTAGCACCGAACTTGATGTGTACATCCGAGAGGCGTTGCGGACCTGGAACGCGATGGCCGCTTGGTATCGGGACCGGATGGTCTTTAATACCACTCCCTCGGTTCCCTTCTACGATATCGCGACCGTTCCCAATTCACTCGTTCCTCGGACGGTGACTGATCTCTCACTCTTCCAAGAGATTGAATATCACCTGCTCGAACCGCCCACACCCGGAACTTGGACGGGTTCTGAGCAATTCAACGCGGCGGATATCACGCAGGCGTTGCAGCGGCGACGCGATCAGTTTCTCCTGGAAACCGGAGCGGTCCTGCTGCACGAGTCCTCCGTGTCCGGCTCGCTCCTGACTGGCCGATTCGACCTGGACGACACCACCATAGACGTGCGTCGCGCCGCCTACCTGGATGCGAACGGCAACTACACTACATTGGACAGGTCAGATGAGTATGAGCTGAGCGCGTTCGCTCCGGGGTGGAGCGCTAATCCCGACTTCCCCAGTTATTTCTCCGTCATGACCACTCCCCCAGTCCGCGTTCAGGTCGCGCCGCTGCCGAACATAGCGGGCGTGCTGGACCTGGTGACGATCAACACGGGCGCGGCGCTTGATCCCACAGTCCCAACCATCCTCGGCGTACCGGACGACTACGCATGGGTCATCAAGTGGGGCGCGCTGGCGGACCTGCTGACTAAAGACGGCCCACCCTCCGATCCATTCCGCGCGAACTACTGCCAGCAGCGCTGGTCCGAGGGGATTATGCTGACTCGCGTGGCTGCGTCCGCGTTATTTGCTCAGCTAGACGGGCTGGATACGCATATCGAATCGCTTCGCGACCTGGACACGAATGTACTGAACTGGCAGAACATCGCGCCTGGGCCGCCGCTGGTGATCGCGATGGCTGGACTGAACCTGCTCATCCTCGAACCTGTGCCAGACGCGAATCCGCACTCCGTGACCCTCGACGTGATCCGCAACATGCCCGTTCCTCTCGTCGATGCGGACCAGATTCAAGTGGGCCGCGAGGAGCTGGACGTGATCCTCGACTACTCCGAGCACCTGGCGTCGTTCAAAATGAGCGGCGCGGAGTTCCAAGCCACCCAACCCGCGTATCAACGAATGGTGCAGCTGGCGATGCAGCAGAACGAACGCTGGCGCGCGGCTGCGAAGGCGGCGAGCGATCTGCATGACCGCGAAACCCGCGACTTCTCGCAATTCCGCCGACGCGCTCATCCTGAAGTAGTGCAGATCGGTTCGGATATGACAGGGGGGATCTAGTGGGCATCGACAACGCCCGGTGGTCACGCGATCCATCGCCATTCATCTGTCGCGGCCTGAATCTATCCCTGCCCGTGGACAAGTTGCCAGTCGGGAAATATCGCGCGTTGGATAACGTGCGCCCGTATGGAGAAGGCCAGATCATCGGACGCCCCGGCCTCGCGCTCGACTCCCTCGACTCCGCAGGCTCCCCGATCCACTCGATCAAGCTCATCAACGACCCCATTGCGGACCCGGTACAATTCCCCGCTGCGTTCAATCCGTTCTGCTTATATATCGGCGATGGCACTGAGTTGCGTCGCGGCATTCCAACCGCGCCCGGTGGGCCAGTCAGCCTGAATCACCTCGTAGACTCAGGTTTCAGCGGGAATCCGCTCGGCATGGTGGTTGCGAAGCCCAGCTTCAGCACGCGCCCTTGGATCTACATCGCCGACTCGCTCAAGATGCGCGAGCAGTCCTCCGCTTTTCAGGCCCCTCAGCAATGGGGTACGAGTCCGCCGAACGATCCGCCTACCGCCGCCCTTGGTGCAGCCGACGCGAACGGACCGGATACAGGCGGTGTAGGCATCCCCTACGTGTATCGCTACCGTGGCCGGAAGGCGCAGGACACGCAGCCTGGGGATTACGGCAACGCAGGCCCGTCCATGCGTTTAGTAGACGCGACCGGAGCCTACGCCGGGATCAACGCGATGGGACAGGATATTGTGGTCACGATTGTGGTCGCGCACCCCGATCCGTCCGTTGAGTTGTTGGACATATTCCGCTTCGGTGGCTCACTTCCGCAGTGGACCTATGTTGGCTCGGTTACCAACGTGGCTGGCGTCACGTTCACGGACACCTACAACGACGCGGCGATTGCGAATAATCCGATCCTTGAAGAGGACAACTTCCAGCCTTTCCCATCGCTGGATCAGCCAGTGACCGGGACAGCGACCGTGACCGCGCAACCACAAGGCGGCGCGATTGTGGATATCACGTCCGGTGGCCAATTCCTGTTCTACGATCCCGCGAATCTGGATCAGCCCTACTACGGATTCGGCAATCAGATCATCGTCCACGGTCAGGCGTTCACGATGTATCGCGCACCTACATCCGCGACTCAAGTAGAGGTGGTGGAGAATCCGAACGCCACCGTAGTCGGAGCAGGCAAGGGGTTCACGCTGCCCAGCCCGCAAATCTGGCACCAGCCGCTCCCATTCATCTGGGGTCCGTTCGGTTCTGGCTTCACTGGTATTTTCATCTTCGGTTGCGGGGATAATAACGACCTCGGCGCGCTGAAGTGGACGAAGGGGAACCGGGCGGAATCCGCGCCGGACATTAACCGCCTCGAAATAACCAGCCCATCCGAACCGCTCCAGAACGGCTGCATGTATGGGGGCACGAGTTGGGTTTTTAGCAGCGAGCGGTTGTTCCAAGTCTATCCGAACTTTGGCGGCGCGACGGATTTCCTAGCCATAGAAGTCCCCAACTCAAAGGGCCTGTTCATGCGCTGGGCGGTCTGCGTGGGGCGAAAAGGGATCTACTTCCGCGCACGTGATGGAATCTATCGGACCACGGGCGGCGTTCCGCAATCCATCACCGACATGGACCTGTTCTCGCTGTTCCCGCACGAGTCGCCTACGTCGTCGTTTGTTGTGGATGGACAGGATGTAACGCCGGGCGGAGTGGGCGGGGCATATTCACCCCCAGACGATACACAAGAGGCTGCTCAGCGACTTAGCGCAGCAGACGGATTCATCAACTTTACCTATCTCGGCCAGGACGGAAAGCGGCGGACGCTGATCTTCAACGAGGAGACGGATGCCTGGATCAGCCGGGACACCTACACGCCCGAAATCCTGTTCCACTACCAAGAGGAGGGTGGGGACGATTATTCCAACGCGCTACCGATCCACAACGTCCAACTGTGCGGCGCGGACGGGAATCTGTATACCTATTCCGCGACCGCGTTCAGCGACAGCGGCTCTCCGATAGCAGGTCACGTCAGGACGCCATCTCACGACCAAAAAGACTCCCGCGCGCATAAGAAATACGGGGACGTATTCATCGACTACGACTCTGAATGTGAGTCGCTGAACGCGGTCCTGGGATTCCACGACTTCACTCAGTTCTCCATTGTGACTCCAGTTGGTGCGAATCTGACCGGGCGGCGCGACTCTGTGATCGACATTAACGGTGGATTGGGTCAATACGCGGACAACATCGGTCTGGACATCAGCTGGAACGCAACGCAGGGCAGGCCCGCGCTGTTCTTCTGGGAGCCGTCCTTCATTCCAAAGCCAGAACTGAGCGTCCTCCGCGCTACGGACTGGACAGATGACGGCCATCCCGGAGCGAAGTTCTTCCAGGGGTTCTATATCGAGGGGGATTCGCTCGGCCTGCCCCGCACATTCGATATCCAATATGACGGCGGCTCTGTAGGCCAAGCCGGAATGACGTTCTCCGTGTCGAACCAGCAGGAGATCGTGTATTCGTTCACCACGCCCTTCATCAGCCGCCTAGTTCGCCTCGTGCCCAAGGACTCCAACTTCTGGAGGCTGTTCAAGATTAGATGGATCTGGGAGCCTGCCCCGGATCTGGCACTGAATTGGATTACTCAGGGCACCACGCACGACTTCGCGAACTTCTTCCACCATCGTGATGCGCGGATCGCACTCGTGTCCACGGATATCGTGACGTTTACAATAACGCGGCTCGACGACAGCTCGAATCTGGGCTACTCGATTCCGCCCACGGGCGGGATTCACCGGAAGCAATATCTCGTACTATCCCCAGAGAAGTCCAAGATCGTCAGCTATTCACTCACCAGCCCGACACCCTTCCGCTTGTTCGTGAAGGACACCAGCGTCCGCGTCGGTGAGTGGGGGCGCTCAGAACCGTACAAGATAGTCATGCCCTTCGGTGATGTCAGCCGGGAGCGGGGAGCGATCATCTAATGCCCGTCCCGATCCAAGCCAGTCCGCTCAACTCCCCCAGCGCGAATGTGACGCCCGCGCACAATACCTACCACTTCCATCACCTCGGCGCGATCTGGAACATGACCGCGTTCCAGTCCGGTTCCTCGCGGCATCTGCAAATCTGGAAATCCACCGACAACGCGGCCACCTGGACCGAGCAGGACACAGCAAATGAGCCAGTTGGTCAGCTCGGCATGTTCTGGGATGGTACAAGCGACACGATCTGGTTCATGGTTCGCGATCCCACCGCGCATACTAACCAGCTAACCTCCTTCGATATGTCCACGGGGTTGTATGGAGGGCTGATCGGCTCCGCCAGCCCTGCGTTCACTACGCTGAACAATATCAACGCATCATATCTGGTACGCTATTCCACGGGCGGATTCCGCCTCTTTTATCTGATCGCCACAATAGGGGATCTCTACTATCGCGATTTTGATGGCGTGTCCACGTGGGGCGCGGCTACACTCGTGCGAACGGGCAATGCATCTGCCGTACTCACCGAGTTCCTGCCAAATATCAGCGATGACAGCGTGAGCATGATCTTCTTTTCCGATGGCACACTCACCGGCTGGCGTTACCTGCGTGTGGACCTGAGTGGAACGCTGACCAACGACTTCAACTTCGCCGAGAGCTTGGAGGAGATGGGGGGGTCTGGAGCGCAGACTGGTTGCGATGGCATATTCGACGTTGCAAATGATCGTGTGTGTTTCGCCGCGATATTGAACGATGGCTCCAATACCCTGGTCATCTATCGCGGCTCTCCGATCAGCAATCCAACATGGG
>Ga0207707_10000233_pt1 | contig 60050 bp, 54 predicted proteins | sample KBSC83BmetaG_FD_184336 | JGI IMG/M metagenome (GOLD analysis project Ga0207707, IMG submission 184336) | Corn rhizosphere microbial communities from Kellogg Biological Station, Michigan, USA - KBS C8-3B metaG (SPAdes) (version 2) | ecosystem: Host-associated > Plants > Roots > Rhizosphere ... | reverse complement strand
CCGCGTTGGGGGAAAGTGGGCAAACAAAGGATCGAAGATGAGGGGCCACTTCCTCCTCACCCAATGCCCGGCATCAAGTACAACATGGAGACGGTCGACGACGTCATCCTTGACCACGCACTGCAATTTATTGACAAATCCAAAGCTGACGGCAAGCCGTTCTTCCTCTGGCTGAACCCAACCCGCATGCATGTCGTCACCCATCTTTCGAATAAATACGAGAAGATGCGCACGCCAGAAAACGGGTGGTCCACCTATGAAGCCGGAATGGCGCAACTGGATGACATCGTGGGTTCCGTTATGACGAAGTTGAAAGATTCTGGTCTGGAGGACAACACCATCGTCGTATTCACTACTGATAACGGCTCGGAAACAATGACCTGGCCCGATGGTGGTATGAACCCATTCGCTGGCGAAAAGGGAATGGTGCTGGAAGGCGGGTTCCGTGTGCCATGCATCGTTCGCTGGCCGGGTCATGTACCTGCTGGCAAGGTGGAAAACGGCATGATGTCGGGCCTCGATTGGTTCCCTACGTTCCTTGCGGCCGCCGGTGATCCTAATATTGTTGAAGAGCTGAAGACGGGAAAGAAGCTCGGAGACAAGACATACAAAGTCCACCTTGACGGATACGACCAAACCGACTTGATCACCGGGAAAGGCCCATCCAAGCGGCATGAGATCCTTTACTTTGCGGAAGGGACGTTAGGAGCGATACGAATCGATGACTATAAGTATCGATTTATCGACCAGCCCGCAGGCTGGCTTGGCGGCACCGTCAAGCCCGACTGGCCGATTTTAGTAAATCTCCGTTTGCATCCGTTCGAACGCGCGGGACTGGGCAAATCCTTGGAGTACATTGACTGGTACAAATACGAATTTTGGCGCTTCGTCGCCGTCCAACAAAAAGTCGCCGAGATGGCGCAAACGTTTATTGAGTATCCACCGATGCAAAAGGGTGCGAGTTTTAACCTTGAGCAGGTGAAGCAGGAACTACAAAAGAAAATACAGGCGCAAGGTGCCCAATAACGAAGCATTCCTCTTATTTCATGGCTCAACCTTGCAATCCTGGCCCTTCTTGGGGTCTCACCCTTACTTGGGCGTTCTTGCGTAGGTTTTTGGGGTCGGCGGCGAAGGTGATGCCGCGCTCCAGCAAGAATCCGCGGATCTCGTTGATCAGGGCCGTGCGACGTTGCACCAGCCGATCGCGGACTCGGTGCATGGCTTGTACATCCAGCTGTTCCGAGTCTTGATCGGCACAAAGCGCATGTTCTGTTTCCTGACCGCTTCGGCAATCGCTTCGGCATCCTTGAAGTCGTTCTTATTGGATTTTCGATAAGGTTTTACGAACTGGGCTGGGATCAGCCGTACTTCGTGCCCTTGTTCTCGCAGTCTGGCCCCTATGAAATGCGAACCGGCACAAGCTTCAAGGCCGATCAGCGAGGACTGCATCTTGGCGGTGTAACTCAACAGCTGTGCACGAGAGAACTTCTTGCGAACTAAAAGCTTGTCACGCTCTCCCAGTGCAACCAGGTGAAAGGTGGTCTTACCCAAATCGATGCCGACCGATGCGATTTCCATTGCGATGATCCTCCGGATGTGAAACTGCCGAGTTATCGTACTCGGCGGCGGACCATCTCATTAACCCCGGCTGCAATCCCTGGCTTAGTTTGGCAGACTACGGAAGCGCCATCCTGCGAATAGCAGAACGACAACGAACGCGAAGCCCACGACTAAAGCGACAATCATTTTTGGGCTTCCCAACTCCTGAGCCGAATTCGGGTCGGGCATCGGCGCATCAACATGCGACAGATCAAGTGTAAACTTTGTGCTTGTGGGTTTAGCGTTAGCTATAATTTGTCGCAAGCGGAGACATACGTACTGGGGGAGACCGTCGTGAAACTCAGCTTGAGTGTGTGTGTACTCTGCTTGCTAGTTCTGACGGCATCCCAGGCACAGGTCGTTCGCCGGCGCACTGCCACCCCAATAAAGTTGTCGCCGACTACCAGTGGACATCTGGGTGCAACGACACCATTTTCACTGCACCTGTCCGCGTTCGCACCGTCTACGGAAGTTGCTGTTGTGCCCCAAGCTGGACTCCTGCGTATCACTTGTGCATGGGATGAGGCTGACGTGCCTTTGGAAATCAGCATCACGGGGGCTGCCGGTCACGGATTGCCCGGTCGAATCGGGCTGACCAACCAGGCCGGCCAGAGCCCGGTGACCATTGAAACCAAAATAGAGCCCGAACAAGTTGCGCGCGGCCTGATTTACATAGAAATATTTCCTCAGATGTTTCCTCCAACAGGTCGACGAACGCAAAAGGGATTAATACACGGAACTGTGTCGGTCGCGATCGTTGACCACCTCCCGGAGACTTTCGACGAGGATGAGCACAGGTTTCGCGACATCGAAGATGGAAAGCTCCTTTCCGTGACTGAAGTAGCTTCATTAGAAACCCGTCTAAAATCAGACCCGAATGACTGGTCCGCGCGGCTTACGCTGCTCTCCTACTACTACTCGAGCGCTGACCTCAAAATGGCCAGGGCCCACATTCTCGCAGCTCGCCGCCGCCACATCTTATGGGCGATTAAGAATCGTCCATCAGCTGCCCAGATATTTGACCTGCCAGAACTGCAGCTTAGTAACACAGGCGCTCTTGCCGATCCAGTTGGAGCAAATGAGGCGCAAAATGCCTGGCGGCACGAAATAACGGAGCACACGCCGGACGAACAAGCTTTGTTCAATGCCGCTTCTTTCTGTGCAACCATCGACCCTCTATTTTCCGAAACCATTATCAAGCGTGAGGTAGCATCCGCGCCGAATTCCGCCCGATGGCTAGTAATGCTCGCGACGCTTTATGCGACACAGGTCGCTTCCGGCCAAGACAGCACATTTGCTGCACTCGCGCGAAACGCTCTCGTTTCCTCGAACAACCCTGATGTGATTGGAACAGCGGCGGTAGTGCTAGTAGAGCAAGTACTGAGCCATGCTGCGACCGGAACTCCTGGCCGGGAGTCAACTAAAAACCTCATCAACCTTGCAGAACAATTGGCACACAAAACATCTTCGCTCGAAAGCCGTGATCTAGGGCCACTGCTTATAGTTTTGGCCGCTGAGGTGCAGATATCGGGCACCAGGGAGGAAAGGGTTCAAGCGGAAGGCAAGGTGTATAGACTCTTACAAGGTATCGACATTAACGCTTCGAGGTCACAAAACGACGCCGCATTGCTGCCAATAATGGCCAATCTTGCTTTTGATATCAAAGACGATGAGGCAGCAATGAAGTATGCCTCGAAAGCGTTGGAGTTAGTCTCCTCACAAAAACAACCGGCGAGTGCTAACGGCAATGGGCGCGCTGAGATCATCCACGACAGCAACGATGTTCTGGGAAGAATTGCGTTGCGAGCCGGCGACGTGCAACAAGCAAAGGACCGTCTTTTAAAGGCTGCAGACCTCCCCCCAGGAGAATCCTTTGCGAGTAATGGGCCCGACATGCTCTTGGCCCAGGCATTGATCGACCAAGGCGAACGCGGCACTGTCGCAAAGTATCTGGAGAAGCTAACCGATTCGTGGCGCAGGGGCCATTTTCTTCTTCAAGCATGGATTAACGACATCCGCGACGGCAAGTCCGTGCGCTTGAGCGCGAGGCCGATGCTCCTGCAAGCACCTGGTGGGTGGTATCCGCCTGTGTCTGGGCCAGCCGGACAGAAGTAGTCCAGCCTGTGCCGATTTAATGCCAATCTTAAATCCGCTTTTTGCGGCAAAGGCCGTTATTTGGCTTCCAACTCCGCGTTCAAATTCACGTTGCCGCCGCTAGCTTTGAGTTTACGTTCCCAATTTTTAAAGCCGTTCTTGCTGACGGCGATTGTGTGCTCGCCTGCTGGCAGGTCAATCGTGGAAGGTGTGTTGCCGACAAAACTTCCGTCCACTTCGATGTCTGCACCTTCGGGATTCAGAGGGAGGGCTGGTCGAGCCAACAGGCCCGTTGGCGGTGTCGATGAGTGCTATGGGTGATTTTTCGCCAACTACGGCGTGACCGTCGGCTTAAATGGTCTTGCGGTCACGGTGATTGACCGTGGAAGGTCAAGCACCACAGTCGGGTTTTCTGGCACTAGTGTTTCTGTCCCTTCTATGCGGTACGTGTACGTGACGGCAAACGTCACACGCTCCTCTGTGGCAAAGCGCCACGTCTTAGTTTCAGCCCTACGAAGGCAAGCCCGGGGAAGACGGGACCTTGAGCTACCGCGAGATTGAGCAGACGTATCTTCCGGCGTATACCCGATTTTGGGATGATCAGGCAAAAGTGCCTTGGCTCTACAACCACAAAACTAAGATCACGATCAGCTACGAAGACGCGGAGTCAATTGCGGCAAAGGCCAAATATGTATTCCAGAAAAAGCTTGGGGGAATTATGTTCTGGGACCTCGGTGAAGACGACATTAAATCGACTCTTCTCGATGCCATCGACAAGGGCTTGGCTGGAAATTAATCTGAAAGCCAGAAGCCCGGGCGGTTCTAGCGAAGGTTCACGCTCTTGCATCAGGTACAATGAGTGCAATCGCTGGTAACAGCAGTTACACCTGCTATAGTGATTCGGTCCGAAAAGGAAGCCCCTGACCCATGCGAGCGGAACCCTTGGAAATAATAGGTTCGGCGTTCTCACCAAAGCCTGCGCTTACTCCAAAACAGAGACGTTCGGTGCGGATCGTTCTTGGTGTGACAGTTGCCACCTCGGTTTTGAGTTTCCTCTTTTGGTGGCCGACGTTTGCAGACGTATGCAGATTCGCCTTTCTCGCCTGTTTCCCGGCGGGCCTGTTCCTGTTGGGTTTGCGATATTCATCGCAGAGCAGGGATCACCAGTTGCTTCCCTGGCTTGCACTCTTGCATTGCGCCTTTCTAGGTATCGTCATCTACCTATGGCGAGTATCCCCAGCGAGACTGAGCGTTCACAATCCCGATTTCGTGTTTGGCTTCGAGGCGCTTGAGTTTGCGGTGTTCCTATTGCTTCGTGAAGTTGATGCGGCTCGCCAAAATGGTCGCGTAACGACAAATCGTCATATCGCGAATTGACACCCAAAAAAGGCGAAAGAAAAGCGCAGGTGAGTGCAAACTCCTGATTTCCAGCAGTTCGCGTAGAACTTGGCTGTGATTTGGCTTAAAGTCGTGTTTCGAGAAGCGGACTATGCTCCCCATAATCTATGAAGATGCTCTAAGGCGGCCAGACCTATTTCTCTGGTTTGGGGTAACTGAAGCTGAGTTCGAAAATTGGCTTACGGCTCTTCCATTGCGCGTTCATCCCGGGCTTGTTGGCTTCTGGCGACGTACTGGCGGTGGAGATTTGTTCGAATCTGAGACTCTCTTGGGGCCTCTCGTCGAGGACGAGGACGATAACGTTCTCAAAGTGAATGAATATCATTGGAGCAAGGGGCTGCCGAGCGATCTACTGATCTTTCACGAGGGGCTTTGCCTTTCGGCATCGTTTGTTGACCGCCCTCGACATCGCAATCAACTGGTCTCGTTCAGGTCAGGCTCTTACCAGATTGGACGACAGTTCGATACCTTCAACGAGTGGTATCAGCAGACAATTCGAGCCGAATACGCAGAACGCTACGGCCTGACCAACGAATAGGGGAAGCTAGTTCGCGGAATACCCGTAAAGCGCAATTCGTATGAGGAATTTGTGCGCTGGTTGAGCAATCCGGTGGTCGAAAACGGATCTCAATGAACGATATGGAAGACTTTTAGAAAAATCTTGACTGAGCACTCAGCCGGCACAGTTACAATTACCCTGAATCTGATCTATTGGTCGCACAAATGTGGCTGTCGCAGGCTGTTCAAGACCTTCGCCATGCTTTTCGCTCGATGGCGCACGCCCCTGGCTTTACACTTTGCGCTGTTGTCACGCTGGCGTTGGGGATCGGCTCCAACACTGCAGTTTTTTCTATTGTCGACGCTGTCTTGATTCGCCCCCTCAGCTACCCGGACCCCTCCCGCATCGTGCAGTTCTTTCTGTCTTCATCCGGAGAATCTACTGCTGGGGCCTCCATTCCAGATCTTCGATTTTGGCTAGAACGGGTTGGTTCGGTGCAGGACATTGCCGCATATGACTTCGCCCAATCCGAGATGGGCTTCACATCTGGTGCACCGGAACAGGTCCACGGCATCCACGTCACATCGAATTACTTCCGTCTATTCGGGGCACAGGTCCTACTCGGTCGTACCTTTGGCCAAGCCGACAATGTTCCTAATGGTCCTAAGGTCGTCGTTCTTAGTTACCATCTCTGGAAGCACAGATTTGCTGGCGATGAGCACATCGTCGGCAAGGCGATTTCGCTCGATAAAGAGTCGTATACCGTCATTGGTGTCACGGGCAAAGCTTTCAACGCCGAGCCCGAAGCTCAACTTTGGATTCCATTTCAGTTCGATCTCAACGACACTGACCAGCTCCATTCGTTTGCGGTAGCAGCCCGTCTTAAAGCAGGAGTGACGTTGGATCAGGCGAATGCAGAGCTGGACGCAGCTTCGCAGTCGGCTAGGCGTCTGTCTGAACTCCCCGACCCGGATTACCGGTTCCAGCTTCGACGGCTTCATGACGCGATGGTCGGCGATATTCGTTCCTCGCTCCTAACGCTGCAAGGAGCGGTTGGTTTCGTTCTGTTGATTGCGTACGCAAATATGGCAAATCTGCTACTGGTTCGAGCGATTGTCCGCAAACGTGAGCTCGCGATTCGCGTTGCAATTGGCGCAGGTGCCGGCCGGATCTTTCGGCAGTTAGTCGTTGAAAGCCTGTTGCTAAGTCTTGTAGGTTGCTTTGTCGGCACGATCGCGGGACTCGTTGGCGTGGATCTGCTGCTGAAGATAATTCCGGGAAGCATTTCTCGCATAACCGGAACAGACGCAACAATCGGACTCGACTGGCGCGTGATGGCGTTCGCAGTTGGGCTGTCCATCGCAACAGGACTCGTCTTCGGAATTCTCCCGGCCCTGCCAGTGCTCCGGGAAAGGCTCGTTGACTCTCTGCACGAAACGTCCGGGCGTCACGGGCATGGCGGGCGCAGCAAGTGGCTCCACTCGCTAACGATTGTCAGCGAGGTGGCCTTTTCACTGGTTCTGCTCATTGGGGCCTCTCTGCTGGGGCGAACCTTCATTCTGCTGAATCACGTAGACCCTGGCTTTGATCACCACAATCTGCTGTTGATGACCATGTCCATGCGTGGCGGCAACGCGGGAAAGCTTGGGAGTTTTGCTGGTATCGTTCGTGGTGGTTGCCAGGAATTGAATGCCATTCCAGGCGTGAAAGCTGCTGCAGCCACTTTCAGTCCGCCATTCGCAGACCGAATGGGCCTTCCATTCACATCTCTATCCGTCAACCCAGCAATTTCGGGGGACAGCGAATGGATTGCGGCATCACCCGGTTATTTCCAGGTTCTCAAGGTTCCGATTCTGCGCGGAAGAGATTTCGATGTGCGTGATGATTCGGGTACATCTCCGGTCGTCATGATCAACGAAATCATGGCTAAGCGTTACTGGCCACAACAGGATGCAGTAGGCCAACAAATCATGATCGGCAAAGGCCTAGGACCTAAGTTCGAAGACAAACCACGAACCATCATTGGCGTTTTTGCAGACACACGTGAACACGATCTGACCCATGATGCGGAACCAACGTTGGTCATCCCCGATGCACAGACGCCGCACGGAATTATGGAGCTGATGTCGCAGTTCGGCCCCATATGGTGGATTGTTCGCACAAACATTGAGCCCCACCAGCTCATCCCAGCCATCTCTGAGAGACTACGTTCAGCAAGCGGGGGTAGGCCAGTGGGCAACGTGCACACGATGGACGACTTGCTCGCACGGTCTATTGCAAAACAAAACTTCAACATGCTACTGCTGTCAATTTTCGCGGCTACAGCGCTGCTGCTTGCCGCTGTTGGAGTCTACGGCGTCATGGCATATTCGGTCGTGCAGCGGACGCATGAGGTTGGTGTACGTCTGGCCCTGGGAGCGGGTCGAATGAATGTTCGTAACATGATCCTTCGGCAAGGTCTAATGAAGGGGACTGTGGGTGTCATCTGTGGAGTCGGCGCTGCGCTCTGCCTTGCGCGATTGTTGGAGGCTTTGCTCTTCGAGGTTTCGTCTCACGATGCAGCTGTGTTTGTTGCCGCCCCTCTAGTTTTGGAACTCATAATTGCGGTCGCCACATTCATTCCTGCACGAAGAGCAGCTACTCTCGATCCAGCCACCGCGTTACGTTTCGAATAAGAGAACCGGAATTATCGGGGGGTGGCTATTTTCTTCGCCCCTTTGACCCAACTGAGCCACCGAGCGCACTCCTTTTCCAACCGGAGTTAAAGCGACAAGCCCGCCCAACCGAGCGCCCGCGCCAGGGAGGGTCCATTTTGCCGCTGGTATACACCACCCCACAATGGATTTGACCCCTCTCCGAGGGCTTACTAAACTGAAACTTCCCATGCCAGATAACATTCACATCAAGCTCCCGGATGGGAGTGAAAAGGAAGTGCCCAGGGGCACGACGGCACTCGAGATCGCCAAAGAGATAAGTCCACGACTGGCCGATGCGGCCATTGCGGCGAAGGTGTCCTCCAACGGGGACCAATCGTCGCTGATCGACCTGGCTCGCCCTTTAGACAAAGACACTAAGCTGGAAATTCTCACTGAAAGGCACCCCGAGGCGCTGGAGGTGTATCGACATTCGTCAGCACACCTGCTCGCGGCGGCGGTGCTTGAGTTGTTCCCCGAGACCAAGCTTGGGCATGGTCCGGCGACTGAGAACGGATTCTTTTACGACTTCTATCGTGAGACACCGTTCACGCCAGACGACCTGGAAAAGATCGAAAAGAAGATGCAGGAACTGGTGCAGCAGAACCTGCCGTATGCGCGCGAATTCTTGCCGCGGCAAGAAGGTCTGGAGCGCTTCAAGAATGAAGGCGATTTCATGAAGTGCCACTTCATTGAGCAGTTCACGCGTCCGGACGAAAAGATTTCCATCTACAAGACGGGTAAATTTCTCGACTTCTGCCGCGGGCCGCACATCCCGTCGACCGGCAAGATCAAGGCATTCAAGTTGCTGAACATCGCCGGGGCATATTGGCTCGGTGACGAAAAAAATCCGCAGCTGCAGCGCATCTACGGAACTTCCTTTTTTTCGAAAAAAGATCTCGATGCCTATTTGCACCAAATCGAAGAGGCCAAGAAGCGTGACCACCGGGTCATTGGCAAGCAGCTCGATCTGTTTTCGATTCAGGAACTGGCCGGACCGGGACTCATCTTTTGGCATCCGAAGGGCGGCATCATCCGCAAAGAGATGGAAGACTGGATGCGCGAGCAATACATCAAACGCGGATATTCGCTCGTCTACACGCCGCACGTGATGCGCAAACACCTGTGGGAAGTTTCGGGCCATGAGGGCTACTACTCGCAGAACATGTTCGACGTGATGAAGCTCGACGATGCCGAGTATCGCCTCAAGCCGATGAATTGCCCCGGCCATATCTTGATCTATAAGGACGGCCTGAAGTCCTACCGCGATCTGCCAGTCCGACTGGGCGAGCTGGGCACGGTATACCGCTATGAGCGTTCAGGAGTCATGCACGGCTTGCTACGCGTGCGCGGGTTCACCCAAGATGACGCCCATATTTTTTGTACGCCGGAACAGATCGAGGCCGAGATTGCGAGTTGTGTGGAGTTCGCTGCCGACGTGCTGAAGGATTTCGGTTTTGACAAGTTCATCACCGAGCTTTCGACGTGGAGCCCAGAGGACAAGAAGAACTTCGTGGGAAGCGAACAGCAGTGGAGTCTGGCAACCTTGTCACTCGAAAGGGTTCTCAAGCGGCTTAATGTCGAGTACAAAACCATTTCCGGAGAAGCGGCTTTTTATGGCCCCAAGATCGATATCAAGCTAGTGGATGCGATTGGACGCTTGTGGCAGCTCTCGACCGTGCAGTTCGATTTCAATCTTCCGGCGCGCTTTGGTCTCGAGTATGTCGCCGAAGATGGCACCCGCAAGCAGCCGGTCATGGTTCACCGTGCGCTTTACGGATCGGTGGAAAGATTCTTTGGCGTCCTGATCGAGCACTACGCAGGTGCGTTTCCGGTTTGGCTCTCGCCGGTACAGGTCGTTGTGATCCCCATCGCGGAGCGCCATGTGGAGTACGCGAACAAGGTCGCGGCGCAGCTTCAAGCCTCCGAGGTTCGGGTGGAAGTCGACGCCCGCAACGAAAAGATGAACGCGAAAATCCGCGAGCATGCGCTGCAGAAAGTCCCGTTCATGCTGGTCGTCGGCGACAAGGAGGCAGAAGCCGGCAAGGTGAACCTCCGGACCCGAGGCAAGGAAAAGACGGAAGACATGGCCGCGGAAGAGTTCCGGGAGAAGGTGCGGAACTTGATCGCAGAGAAAACCCCGAAGCTCTAGCCGATTCCGGAAAGTTCGCCCGGCAGATGTTGGAACTGCTTCAACCCGGGTCAAGAGGAACTGGCCCGTGCTGGACATCGCCCCCCCCGCGGCATCATTCGTTGCATGTGCTCCTCGCGACAATCGCCACGAGCGAGCCAACCCAGTGGTCCGGCTTCACCGGCGCATCATCTTTTGCATTTGCTGCTCGAGTAGTTCAAGCTCCGAAACCCGCAGTCCCTGGTCTTTGAATTCTGGGGGTTTTTCAGGCCGGACGATGCAGACCAGCCAAACAAGAGTGCACAACAGGAAGGCACCCATTCGGATCATGTCGACCGTAATGAACCCGGGTCTGCCAAAGACGGAATACAAAGCAGAGGCCCCCAAGTCGGCCGACGACTGAATGCCGAAACCCAGGGCAAGGCCACTGGGCAGACTCTTCCAGGGTATCTTCAGTCCGATTGTGCAAGCCAGTAGAAGGAGGAGCAGTCCAAGTTTCACCAGGTTGGCAGAAAACACCAGTGTCTCGAAGACGGCTACGAGTGGCCCAGGGCCGCTCTGCAGTAACCGCGCAGAGAAACCCACTGCACTCAGCAGAAGGAGCGCTGCCACCCAGCGGAAAACCGGAACTAGTTTGTCGACCAACTCACGCGGCAGGGTGAGTTCTTTCAGCAACTCGAAGATGGCTAGAAATTCCAGAGTAATCGATATGACCAGGCTGGCAGTGGCGAAGGATCGATAGAAGAGGGCGGGAGAGTGCGACCTGGGCGAAAGAAAGCTAACCAGGAACAGCACAACGAACTCAATCACCAAATAGCCGGCGTAAGCGCAAAAAAAGGGCAGCTGCCGGTGCACGCCTCGCCTGAGTAAGAACGGGATACTCACCGCCAGACAAACAGGGGGGGCGGCCCAGAGAATATAGAAAACATAATCCATAAGGCCACTGGGATGTTAAATCCTGGATCAGTGGCCCACAAGACTCGAAACTGGCGCCAACCTACCTACACGCCCTCGGCGTGCATATCGGCACTTCAGCGTCGGCGGTTCTTGGGATCCCGATTGAGAGCGCCAGATAAAAAGCAGCGAGTAGAAGCAGACTTCTTTTCACAGTGAGATCTCCGAGGTGGAAATGGCTTGCAGGGTCGATCGTGGAGCCGAGGATGGGACTCCGCACGAAATTCGCGATTTCGTTTGTAGTCTGAAAAATGTAACAACCGCGGGGGGGCTATAACTTGTTCAATTTCACTAACTTAAAAGCGAGATGAAGATCTTTCGAGGGCGACGTGATTGGTCTTGAATAGCTGCTTCAGTTCGGGATTTCTGAATTCCGGTTACTAACTAACCCAGGGACCGACGGGCAAGCTCCTCAGCAGCCTTTTTCTCTCCCTCTCGGGCTCTGGTATCTTTTCCGGTTGCGGAATCCCGGAGGACTAGCTATGTCGAGATGTCTCCTGCTGTGTTCTTCTGTCCTACTGCTGGCCGTTTCTTCCCCACTCGTCGCAGCCGATCAATACCCGATCCATTACGAGCGCAATGTCGCCGTGAAGATGCGCGATGGAGTTACCTTGCGCGCCGATATCTATCGCCCAAAGGTCGATGGCAAGTTCCCCATCCTGCTGCAGCGCACTCCCTATAACAAGGACTCGGGTTTTCAGTTCGGAATGCAAGCTGCCGCGCGAGGTTACGTGGTTATTTTCGAGGACGTGCGCGGGCGGTACGCCTCGGAGGGCGAATGGTACACGTTCAAGAACGAACCGAGTGACGGATACGACACTGTGGAGTGGGCTGCAGCGCTACCCTATTCCGACGGCCGGGTGGGAATGTTTGGTGGATCCTATGTCGGGGCCACGCAGATGCTCGCCGCCATTGCGCATCCTCCCCACCTTGCCGGAATTTGTCCGGTAGTGACCGCGAGCAACTATCACGAGAATTGGACCTACACGGGCGGTGCGTTTGCGCAGTGGTTCAACCAGGACTGGACCTCGGGCTTGGCGCAGAACACCTACGAGCGCCTGGTTGGACACCAGAACGATCCAGTTGGCGGCCTTTGGGCGCTTCCTTTGACCGACTATCCCATCCTGAACCTGGGAAAGCGCCCGGACTTGGGGTCAAACGCCTCGGTTGCGCCGTATTACCTGGACTGGCTGGCACATCCGAGCTATGACGACTATTGGAAGAGCATTTCGATCGAGGAACACTTCTCAGACATTACCGTCCCCGCTTTGCACGTCGCGGCCTGGTATGACCTTTTCCTCGGCGGATCACTCAAGAACTTTGTGGGAATCCGCGATCATGGCGGTAGCGAGGCGGCTCGCAAAGGCCAGCAATTGGTGGTTGTCATCGGTGGGCATGCTGGACAGATGCCCAAGGTCGGCGATGTCGATTTTGGTCCAAACGCAAAGGAGCCGGAGGATGAGTGGGAGCTCCAGTGGTACGACTATCTGTTCAAAGGCGTGAAGAATCAATTTGCTTCCGGAAGGGCGGTCAAGCTGTTCCTGATGGGCGCAAACGAGTGGCGCGATGAAGATGATTGGCCCCTTCCGCAGGCGAAGAGCACGAAGTACTTCCTGCATTCGGCTGGAAAGGCCAATTCTCTGCGGGGGCAGGGCTCGCTCTCCACCGCCGCTCCGGGCAAAGAAGGCTCCGACCAATTTAGCTACGATCCCGCGAATCCGGTGCCGACCGTCGGCGGACCGCTGTGCTGCGAGTCTCAGCGTTGGCCGGCAGGGCCGCGCGACCAAAGATCGGTTGAAGCTCGAGACGATGTGCTTGTCTATTCGACACCTCCGATGACAGAAGATCTTGAGGTCACCGGCCCCGTGTCTCTCGAGCTCTTTGCAAAATCGTCCGGCGTGGATACCGATTTCACAGCGAAACTGGTGGACGTATGGCCTACCGGGTTTGCCCAAAATCTGACCGAAGGCATCGTGCGAGCGCGTTACCGGGATTCACGCGAGAAGCCCGACCTGATCAATCCGGGGCAGGTCTATAAGTTCACCATCGATATGTGGGCGACCGCCAACGTTTTTAAAAAAGGACATGTGCTGCGGCTCGAGGTCTCGAGCAGCAATTTCCCGCGCTTTGATCGCAACCTGAACAACGGCGCCACGCGCTATGTGAAGTCAAGCGACGCGGGTGCGAGTTTTGTAACGGCAACCAACGTTGTACTGCATGATGGGGAGCACCCTTCGGCGCTGGTGCTGCCGGTGGTACCCGGGAAGTAGCGTCAATTTGATTCGCGCTCTTCACCGCTAAGGCCGGATTCGGCGGTGTTTCAAATTCCCGTGGCGATCATCGGCGTCATTTCCGACACTCACGGCCTGCTTCGGCCGGAAGCGCTAGAGGCACTGAGAGGATCGGACTACATCCTTCATGCGGGCGACGTTGGGGATCGCACGATCCTGAACCGACTGCAGCAACTTGCGCCGGTGATTGCGGTGCGCGGCAATATTGACTACGGGGCCTCGGCGATCGAGCTTCCCGAGACCAACGTCCTTGAAGTGGAAGGGCTTTCGATCTATATCCTGCACGCCCTTGATCGCTTGGACCTGAAGCCAGAAGCCTCGGGGTTTGCTGCCGTCATTTATGGGCATAGTCATATGCCCAGGCAAGAGATGAAAAACGGGGTGCTCTATTTCAATCCAGGCAGTGCAGGGCCGAGGAGATTCTCCTTGCCGGTTTCTATCGGGCGGTTGATCGTCGCAAACGGCACCCTCCGAGCGGAGCTGATTCCCCTCTCCTGCAAGCAAAGCCCCTAGGTCCGGCCTGCCCTTTTTCCTTATAGAATCGCTGATTCCATGTCTGTTCCGTTTGAGATCAAAGCTAGGAGGGATTCCTCCCGACAAGGGGCCCTGATCACCCCTCATGGCCGGGTCGAAACGCCGGTGTTCATGCCGGTGGGGACGCAGGCGACGGTGAAAGGCATTCCCCAGGACATTCTAGAAGAGCTTGGGGTTCAGATCCTGCTCGGCAACACTTATCACCTATGGCTCCGTCCCGGCATCGAGCAGGTGCGAAACCTGGGTGGCCTGCATGGGTTCATGTCGTGGCCGCGGGCAATCTTGACCGACTCCGGCGGATTTCAGGTTTTCAGCCTCAGCGAACTGCGGAAACTTACCGAGGAAGGGGTTACTTTCCGCTCCCATCTCGACGGCTCCGCACATTTTCTGAGCCCGGAAACTGCAATCGCGGCGCAGATCGGGCTCGGAGCGGACATCGTGATGGCCTTTGATGAATGCACGGAGTACCCGGCAGACGCCGAGCGGGTGCGCGCTTCGATGGAATTGACGCTCCGCTGGGCGATCCGAAGTAAGAGGTACTTCGAGGAGCACAACGGTCAGGTGCCCTGGGGCACCACCGGGGGCTCGGTCCTGAGTAGCACGCCGGATTGCAGGCAGGCACTTTTCGGCATTGTGCAGGGGGGAATGGATCTCACCCTCCGCAGGGAATCGGCGGAGCGGACCATTGAAATCGGATTCGACGGCTATGCCATTGGCGGCCTCAGCGTTGGCGAGTCACGCGCCCTGACGCGAGAGGTTGTCGAAGCAACTCTCGAGTACTTGCCGGAGGACAAGCCGCGGTACCTGATGGGGGTAGGCACTCCTGAAGAAATTGAAGCCTACGCGAAACTGGGTGTGGACATGATGGACTGCGTCCTGCCCACGCGGGCTGCCCGGCACGGCTTGCTGTTCACCTCAGAAGGAAAGATCTCGATCAAGCAGGTACGTTATGCTTCCGACCAGGGTCCAGTTGACCCAAACTGCAAATGCCGCGTTTGTGCCAGGTACTCGCGAGCGTATTTGCGGCATCTCTACGCCTCCCACGAAGTACTTGCTCAAGTCCTAAATACCATCCACAACCTGAGTTTCTACCTTGACACCATGCAGCGCGTCCGGCATTCTATTTGACTTGGGAATGCGCGCGGTTTCTTCTCTGGGCAATCTACAATGGCCCAGCTTGCCATTCCGGTTGAAGGACGCCCGGTTCTGAATACATAAAAGCTCCGCAAATTCGTAACGCGAGGAATCCCCTTGCCGCCATGCGTGACGAGGCATGTTGTGGCCGGTGGAGATTGGAAGTGGGCATCGAATGGATATGTACGGACTCATCGCATTGCAAGTTCCTACCGCCGGCGGAGGCGCAGGCCTCATCCTGTTCCTTCCCATCGTTCTGCTGTTCGTTTGGATGTTCTACTCGCAGAACCGGAAGCAAAAGAAATGGCAGACCATGCTCGGTGAGCTGAAGACGGGTGACAAGGTCGTGACAAGCGGCGGTATCCGGGGAACTATCGTGGCGTTGAAAGACGACTCACTTCACCTCCGGGTGCCACCTGACAATCTGCGCCTTGAAGTCACCCGCGGATCGATTGTGTCCGTGACCACGCCGGATGAGCCGGCAGCAAAGTAGCTAATTTCGGGAGCAGTTCTTTTTTATGACGAAGGGTCTTGGCTGGAAAGTCATTCTAATCATTGCGGTGGTCTTGATTTTTGCCTACGGGATATTCGGGATCCCAGCGGGCGTTTCGGGCGGGGCACTGGCGGACGCGCTTCTGAGTTCCGGCACCTTCCGCAACGGCATTCACCTCGGCCTGGACCTGAAGGGCGGAACTCACCTTATTCTGCAGGTTCAAGTCAACGACGCCATCAATGCCGATTCTGACACTGCCGTCGAGTCTCTCAAAGACGGCCTGCGCAAGGCCAAGGTTAATTACACAGAGATCGTCAAGCCGGACCCGGTAAACCATCCCGAGCAGATTGTGATCAAGGGGGTGGGGCCGGAGTCCAGCTCCGCTCTACGCGATGTGGTCTCAGCCAGGCTGCCGCAGTACGACGCAGCTTCGGGGGCAAACGATACCTGGACGATCGCCATGAAGCCGACCGCCCTCGCCGCGATGAAAGACCAGGCGGTGACGCAGGCGATTGAAACGATTCGCAACCGGGTCGACCAACTGGGCGTGGCCGAACCAGTCATCGAAGAGCATGGACTGGGGCAGTACCAGATTCTGGTTGAGCTCCCCGGAATCGACGATCCCGCCCGCGTCAAGGGCATCATTCAGTCGACAGCCGTGCTCGATATCCGCCTCTTATCGGAGGGTCCCTTCTCGAGCCAGGAGACTGCCCTGCAGGCAAAAGGGGGGCATCTCAATACTGACGAGATGTTGATGCAGGGTAGGAATGAAGCTGACGGGAGCGAGGCTTGGTATGTGGTTTCCCGCATCCCCGCAGTTCGAGGCACGGATTTGCGGTCCGCCCAGCCCACACAGGATGAAAACGGGCGCCCCGCTGTGGGGTTCAATCTCACTGGCGATGGTGGCCGCAAGTTCTATGCTTTTACTTCGGCGCACGTCGGCGACAGGCTGGCGGTGGTGCTCGATGGCCGGGTGCAGAGTTCGGCAGTCATAAAGTCGGCGATACACGATTCTGGAATCATCCAAGGCCGCTTCACCGACCAGGAAGTGAAGGATCAATCGATGGTGCTCCGCTCGGGGGCACTCCCTGCCGGCATCAAGTATCTGGAAGAACGAACCGTGGGGCCGTCTTTGGGCACCGAGTCGATTCGCGCCGGCATTAAAGCGGCCATCTATGGCATGGTTGCCGTGCTGGTGTTCATGTTGATTTACTACCGGGCCGCCGGGATCAATGCCGATATCGCCCTGATTTTGAACTTGATCATTCTGCTTGGATTTCTGGGCTTCAGCGGAGCCACGTTGACCTTGCCCGGAATCGCAGGTGTGATTCTTACTGTTGGTATGGGCGTGGACTCGAATGTTCTGATCTTTGAACGCATTCGAGAAGAATTGCGGAACGGCAAGACACCGCCTTCTGCCGTCGAGCAGGGCTTCTCCCATGCCTGGGTCACGATTGTGGATACGCACGTCACCACCATCGTCTCGGCCATCATTCTTTTCCTGTTCGGCACCGGACCGGTGAAGGGCTTTGCCGTCACCCTGAGCTTCGGTTTGTTTGCGAATCTGTTCACGGCAGTGTTTGTGTCCCGCGTCATTTTTGATTGGGTGTTGAGCCGCAAGCGGGTAGGCGAGGCACTGAGCATTTAGTTCGCAGAAAGGGTTTTTGCAGCGTGGAATTATTTAGAAATCCGAACATAGATTTTCTTGGGAAGAAGTGGTATTTCATTGCGTTTTCACTGATCTTCAGTGTGGCGGGTGTTTGCTCGATGCTGTTCTGGCACGGCATCCCGCTTGACATTGATTTCCGCGGCGGCACTCAGGTGAGCGTGAAGTTTTCGCATCCTCCCAACATCGATGCCGTCACCAAGACCATGGACCGGATTGGCTATCACAACGCCCGAGTCCGCAATTTCGGCGGGCCCGGCAGCAACGACTTGCTCATCGATCTTCCTCAGGAGCTTACAAGCGAGCAGGCGCTCGACAAGGGCAAAGAGCAGATCATTGCAGCGCTGCAGACGAGCGCGCCGGCGGGTAAGTTGGATTTGAATAATTCCAGCTCTCTTGCCATCGCAGACTTTTTGTTGCGCAACGACCCCTTGCACCTCGGAACCGATGCCCGCCAAAAATACACCTCGCTGGCCCAGCAAGTCACCAACTACCGCGACAAGACGAAGGGCGGCGTCCTCGCCAGCTTCGACGACCTGAAGGGCGTCGTGGATCCGGCGGTGCTGAATTCCCTCGAGGAGGGGTTCTATCTTTCCGACTTCGGTGTCTATGACGTACAGATCGTGGGTCCGCAGGTAGGTGCCCAGTTGCGGCGGCAAGCCGTTCTGGCCACCCTGTACTCACTCGCAGGCATGTTGGTTTATTTGGCAGTTCGGTTTGAATGGATTTACGGGGTGGCCGCTGTGATTACAGTGTTCCACGACACCCTGATTACCATCGGGGCATTCTCGCTGACCAATAAACCCATCTCGCTCACGGTCATTGCGGCCATCCTGACCCTGATCGGCTACTCCAACAACGACACCATCGTGGTTTTCGACCGGATTCGTGAGAATCTCAAATTGATGCGGCGGGAGAAGCTGTCGGACATCGTGAATCGCAGCATCAACCAGACCCTGAGTCGAACCATCTTGACAGCAGGTTTAACATTCCTGACTGTGCTAGCTTTGTACCTTTTTGGCGGCGAAGTGTTGCACGGGTTTTCCTTTGCGCTCGTAATCGGCATCTTAATCGGGACTTATTCTTCGATCGCGATCGCCGCCCCCATTCTGGTGGCGTACCAGGACTGGCGGTTGGATCGCATGAACTCTGGGCTTGCAGCACAAGGAGCTGCAGGCCGCAACCAGACTGGCTCTGGGCGCAGAGAGAAAGCAAAAGCAAGGGCTTAGAGTGGTTTTCCTGATTGGCGATAGGTTTGCTGTGCTTCAGCTGGTCTTTCCAAGCACCAGTTTGGAACAACGGTATGGCAGCTGGTGTCTAAAGCATTGTAGGTCTCTGCAGGGGGAAAACATATGTTCGAGGACAGCCTGATCGAATCGGGCGGTAAGCTCAAAACCAAGCGCGCCAGTATGACGTTCTTCTCGTTCATCCTGGAGGCGGTGATCGTCATCATCCTGATCCTGATTCCTCTAATGTTCACCGAAGCATTGCCGAAAGGGCAGTTGATGACGTTTCTGGTGGCTCCTCCTCCGCCGCCGCCACCACCGCCGCCACCGGCAGCCGTGAAAATCGTAAAGGTGGTTGAAACGGATATCGTGAACAACCAGCTCCGGCAACCCACCAAGATTCCACAAAAAGTCCAGATCATTAAGGAAGACGAGGCACCGCCGCCCTCCGCTGGCGTTGTCGGGGGCGTTCCGGGAGGGGTCCCGGGCGGGCAGATGGGCGGAGTAATCGGTGGCATTATCAGTTCTACACCGGTCGCGGTCCCGAAGATGGCCGCGCCGACCCGGGTCCGGGTTTCGCAGGGCGTAACGGCGGGCATGAAGGTCCACGATGTTACTCCGCAGTATCCGCAGATGGCGAAAATCGCCCGTGTGCAGGGACCGGTGGTCTTGGCAGCAGTCATCGGCAAGGATGGAGCCATTCAAAACCTGCGTGTGGTGAGCACGGCTTCTCCGTTGCTGAATCAGGCAGCTCTGGAAGCGGTGAAGCAGTGGAGGTATCGGCCTTACATCTTGAACGGGGAACCGGTAGAGGTTGATACCACGATTACTGTGAACTTCACGTTGTCGGGCGGATAGTCTTCAGCATCTCAGTTGAAGGTACTCCGGGCGGATTGGCTGCTCGGGGTATTCGGCTAAAGGGCGTTCCCGAGTTTATTCAAAATCGCACTTAGGTATCGAGGAGGGTAGCAACTCATGTTCGTAGATCATGTAGCAACGTCGCACCTGGTAACACACTTTCACAGCACCGCCACCTGGCTTTTCCAGGAAGCGGCAGGCCCGCAGTGGGATCCGATTTCCCTCTGGAAACAGATGGGATGGGTGGCGCGAACGGTCGTCATCATTCTGTTCATCATGTCAGGCTGGTCGTTTGGCGTGATGATCGACCGTTGGATGGCTTTCAATGCGGCCCGTAAACAGTCGCGGGCTTTTGCTCCAGCAGTGGCCGGCGCCCTGCGGGACGGAAAGATCGACGAAGCGATCAAAGTTGCGGAGCGCAACAAGCGCAGCCACCTAGCCAAAGTTGTCACCGCTGGCTTGATGGAATTCCGCGCGCACCAGGATTCAAGCGACATTCCGGGTGAGACCATCGAAGCCTCCAAGCGTGCGTTGGAACGCACCGAAGCCATCGTTCACGCTGAGCTGAAGCGCGGACTGGGTGGCCTTGCTACCATCGGTTCGACTGCTCCCTTCGTTGGGCTGTTCGGAACGGTGATGGGCATTCTGAACGCCTTCAAAGGTATTTCGACCGAGAAGGCGACCGGTTTGGCGGCTGTCGCTGGCGGTATCGCGGAAGCTCTGGTGACCACAGCATTCGGACTGCTCGTGGCGATTCCGGCCGTGATGATGTTCAACTACCTTACCGGCCGCGTGGAAGCATTCGACGTCGAGATGGACAACTCGTCGAGCGAACTGATCGATTACTTCCTGAAGCGCCGAGGAGCAGTTCGTCGCTAAGACGAAGCCCTGGCTTGAAGTTGAGTTGCTTGGGTCTGGCGGATGGCCGCCAGACCCGCCTCCACAAAAGTGATTGATTCCAGGGCGGGAGAGGAATTATGGCAATATCCATTAGAAATGAAGGTGCCAAGGTCAACTCCAACATCAACGTCACGCCCATGGTGGACGTGATGCTGGTGCTGCTGATCATCTTCATGGTCATCACGCCGATGTTGCAAAAAGGCGTGCAAGTAGACTTGGCCAAGGTCAACGCCCCTACGCAAATGCCCGATGCCGATAAGGAAGACGCGTTGGTCGTGGCGGTCAAGCGCAATGGCGATATTTTCTTTGGCAACGACCTGATTCAGCTGGACGCGCTGAGCAACAAGATCAAAGACCGAATCGCGAACCGCACCAGCAAAATCGTCTACGTGCGGGCCGATGCCCGGGCCAAATACAAATTCGTGGTTGACGTAGTCGACAATGTCCGTTCTGCGGGCGTTGACGATTTGGGTTTGTTGACCGAACAGAAGAAGTCGGGAAATCCTCCGCCGCCGCAAGCGCCGGCAAGCGGGATCCAATAGAGTTTCAGGGAGAGTGTTATGGGAATGGCAGTTGGCCCGAGCGGGGGCCAGAGTTGTGAAATTAACGTAACGCCGCTCATTGATGTGTTGCTGGTGCTGCTGATCATTTTCATGGTGATCACGCCCTTGACTCCGAAGGGGCTGGATGCCCTGGTGCCTCAGCCGCCGCCGCCGAACGCTCCCAAGAACCAGCCCAACGACCGCACCATTGTCGTGCAGGTGATTGATCACGGACCCGGACAAACTCCTGGATTGAAAATTAACCAGGACGATGTCACCTGGGACAACCTGCAGGGACGTCTGACGGACATCTTCAAAACGCGCGCCGAGAAGGTCATGTTTGTGAAGGGCGACGACAATATACCCTTCGCCGACGTCGCCAACGTGATCGACATTGGACACGCTTCGGGTGTGGACAAAGTTGGCCTCATCACCGCGAAGATCGAAGCAGGCAGCTAGGAGCTGCCTTGACAGAGGTTGGTTGCCAGTGGGAACTCCATTGGCAACTGACAACTGGTTCTGCATGGGTGCGGCAGTATTGGGCTCTAGCGCTCGCGCCTTCCACCGGATAGGTCCGTTTGTGATATCGTATGCGGCTGGATCGGACACGATCCAGCTGAGGGGGCAAAAACAACTCACATGAAAAGAAGTCTGAAGACACTGGCGATTGTTGCAGCTGCGTTAAGCGTTTTCGCAACCGCCGGTTGCGACAAGCTCCGTGCTCGCGACCAACTTAATAAAGGCGTCAATGCTTTCAAAAACGCGAAGTACGAGCAGGCCATTAATAACTTCAAACAAGCGGTGGCCTATGACCCATCCCTTTTGAACGCGAAGCTTTATCTGGCGACCGCCTACGCGCAGCAATACATACCAGGCGTTGATTCTCCCGAAAACCTTCAGAACGCGAACTCGGCGATTGAACAGTACAAATTGGTGCTCGATCAGGATCCGAAGAACGTCAACAGCATCAAGGGAATTGCTTACCTGTACCTGCAGATGAAAAAGTTCGACGATGCCAAGACGTATTACCACAAAGCTATCGATCTCGATCCGAATGATCCTGAGGCCTACTACTCCATCGGCGTCATCGACTGGACCGAGGCCTACCAGCCGCGCATGGAAGAGCGCTCGAAATTGGGGTTGCGTCCGGATGAGCCCTTGAAGGACAAGAAAGTTTGCGCTCAGCTGCGCGACCAACACGGCGCGGTGATTCAAGACGGCTTGGATGCTTTGACGAAAGCGATTTCGCTTCGTCAGGATTACGACGATGCCATGGCCTATATGAACCTGCTCTATCGTGAGAAAGCCGACCGCGAGTGCGATGAGCCGGACGCTCGAGCCGCTGATCTGAAGACTGCCGACGAGTGGGTGGACAAGACCATGGCAGCCAAGAAAGCCAAAGCCGAGAAGCAGACCGGCTCGAACGGCATCACCATGGACCAGTCGAAGTAGGCCGGTGTCTTAAGAGTTAGAAAGCCTCTCGCATCGAGAGGCTTTTTCTTTGCCCGTCTCAAGCAATGTTCAAGAAGATCTTGGTCGCAAATCGTGGAGAGATTGCGGTGCGGGTGATCCGGGCCTGCCATGAGCTTGGAATCTCGGCCGTGGCGGTGTTCTCTGAGGCGGACAGGGCCGCCCTGCACGTTTTGCGCGCCGATGAAGCCTATCCTGTCGGGCCTGCGCCCGCGCCCGAATCCTATCTCAACCCCGACCGCATTCTCGAGGCTGCCCGGCGGGCGGGGGCGGACGCGATTCATCCGGGATATGGTTTCCTGTCGGAAAATGCGAACTTTGCCCTAGCCTGCAAGCAAAGCGGAATCAAGTTTATCGGTCCCTCCGCTTCCGCGATCGAGGCCATGGGATCAAAGACCCGGGCCCGGCAAAACATGGAGCGCGCAGGTGTTCCCTTTGTCCCGGGAAGCTCGCAGGGGCTTTCGTCTCTCACCGAGGCGAGGGAGATGGCTGCGCAACTGGGATACCCGGTCATGCTCAAGGCGGCTGCCGGCGGTGGGGGCAAAGGAATGCGGCTGGTCGAGGAGGACTCCGGGCTGGCGTCGGCATTCGATGCGGCCCGAAGCGAGGCGCTGCGGGCCTTTGGAGATGAGGAAGTCTATCTCGAGAAGGCGATCGTCGATCCTCGGCACATTGAAATGCAAGTCCTGGCGGATGAGGATGGCAATACGGTCTACCTCGGCGAGCGCGATTGCTCCGTGCAGCGGAGGCACCAGAAGGTCGTCGAAGAAGCCCCGTCTCCTGCCGTGACGCCCGAAATGCGCCGCCAAATGGGCGAGATTGCCGTTCGTGCAGCGCAGGCTGTCGGCTATTCGAACGCCGGAACGATCGAATTTCTTTCTGACGGCGAAGGAAACTTCTACTTCCTGGAGATGAATACGCGTCTACAGGTGGAGCATCCGGTCACAGAGCTCGTGACTGGCCTCGACCTGGTTGCACTTCAGATCCGCATCGCGGCCGGGGAGCGATTGCCCTTCCGGCAAGAAGACATTGAGATTCGTGGACATGCCATTGAATGCCGAGTTTACGCTGAAGACCCGGAAAACAACTACTTCCCCAGTCCCGGCAAGATTTCCTCGCTTTTGGAGCCCTCTGGCCCAGGGGTGCGGCTGGATAGCGGCATTTATGCGGGCTGGAATGTTCCCGTGGAATACGATCCCCTGCTCGCCAAGCTAATCGCCTATGGAGCAACGCGAGAGCAGGCGATGTCCCGTCTGCGCCGCGCGCTCCAGGAGTATGCCATCGGTGGAATCAAAACCAATCTCTCATTATTCCGCCGCATACTAGAAAACGAGGAATTCCTTGCGGGGAAGGCAAACACAGGATTGCTCACGCGTCTGCTCGGCCGCGGTTTGAAATCCCCGGAGGAGGCGGAAGAAGTCATCGCTTTGGTCGCGGCCGGAATTTTCACCTTGACGGCAGAGAGCGACTCGAGTCGAAGTCGGTCGATGGCGAACGGGAGCAACTTCTCAGAGTGGAAGAAGACGGCACGTTCCGAGGCATTGCGATAGGGTATGCGATTCTCCGCCTCGATTTCCGGAAAGCAACATCAATTGGAAATCATTCGCCGTGGCCCGGACTTCGAGTGCCGTATCGACGGCAAAGCCGCTCAGATCGACATGAGCCGCATCAGTTCCGACGTTCTGTCGATTCTTTATGAGGGGAAGTCCTATGAGGTGCGCCGGGGCGTAGGGGATGTGGTCCTGGTCGGAGACCACAGCTATCAGGTTCAACTGACGGACCCGCGATCCTGGCGCAGCCGGCATCGGGACGGGGGAGGAGGCGAGGGCCCCCAGAAACTCACAGCCTCGATGCCAGGGAAAGTTGCACGCGTTCTCGCCAAGGCGGGAGCGAAGGTCCAGGCTGGGGAGGGCGTCTTGGTGATTGAAGCCATGAAGATGCAAAACGAGGTCCGTGCACCTCGCGAAGGCACTATCGCCTCGATTCAGGTGAAGGAAGGCCAGGCGGTGAATGCGGGCGAAGTGGTGGCAATTATTGATTGACCGCTACTTGGAACTGCCATTGCTCGAGAGCACTTTCTCGGCGTAATAATTCTCGACCTTTGCCTGATCGCGCATCACCTCGTAGTAGGCAGCTTTCAGAAGCTGTTCTCGGCGATCCTGCAACTGAGTACGAATCTCTTGCTCCACACGCGGATCGGAAAGGTCCCGCTGTCCGGAAGGTTCCATGGCGATGAGCTTGACGATGTGAAAGGCTCCGGTCTGCTTGTTGCCCGGGTTCGCCAGCGGAATGATGCCCGTGTGCTGCCCTGGCTTCAGCTTCAAAATCGCTTCCCGCGTGGCTTGGTCGGTCTGCTTGAGAGCGGATTCCGGGATAATGCCCATGTCGCCTCCGTTCGGAGCGGTCGAGCTATCCTCCGAATAGGCCATGGCCAACGATCCGAAGTCATCTCCCGCGTCCAGACGAGTCAGCACCGTTTGAATCTTTTTGCGGGCTTCAGCCTCATTGTGAGCTTTATTGGCACTGCTCGCCGCCTGGGGATCGGGCATGGTCGTCACCAGTATTCTGCCCAAGTGATAGCGCGGCTCAATCAAATTAAACTCGGCCCGGTGGGAGTTGTAATAATCCTTGATGTCCTGCTCGGTGACGTTGAGCTTCGAAGTGACTTCCTTATGCAGAACCTTGTCGGCCGTGAGCGCGCGGCGGATGTTCCGCTTGAGATCGTCCTCCGTCATCTTGCTTTCCTGGAGGCGCTGATTGAATTGATCGGCCGTGTAGGGCGACTTCATCTCGTTCAGCTTGCGTTGCACTTCATCATCGGTGGCAAGCAGCCCGAGCTTTTCGGCGCGATGCATCAGGATTTCGTTTTCGATGAGTTCGCGCAGGATGCTGAGCCTGAGGCTGGTGGCTTGTTCGTCGCTGAGGGGTTGGCTGGCGCCGGCTGTTTGGCTCTGATAATACTTCTCAAGATCGGCCCGATAGATTTTCTGGCCATCGACGGTGGCCGCCACATTGTCCCCGGAAGGTTTCGCGCAACCAACCGTCAGAATCGTAAGGCATACGGGGACAGCGGAAAGAAATCTGCAGAGCTTGATGTTCAATTTCCCCCTTTTCCTTTCTCCTACTTCGGGCTCGAGTTGCCGGCAGAAGGCGCAGCGGCCGGCGATGCAGGTGGTTTTGAAGGCGGAGCGACCCCGGCCCGCTTTAACGCGCTGTCCAGGGCGGCCCGAATCTCCGATCCTGGCCTGGCCCCGTCGAGCATTTCCCCGTTGATGAACATCGTGGGAGTGCCGCTTACATCCAGCGCTTCTCCCTGCTTGACCGATTCCGCAACCGCTTTTTCGCCTTTGGGATCCTTGAGACAAGCCTCGAGCTTGGGCGTATCCAGATGAAACTTTCCTGCCTGCGCGACTGCCGTGCGATCCAACGCGGCGAACTGATTGTCGCGGCCATTCTCGGCATTGATGAGTTTCTGGTTGGAGTGGATGTAGTCGGCAAACTCCCAATACGCGTCTCCACTCTGTGCCGCCAGGCAGTTGGCGGCAACCGCGGCGTGAATTGCCCAAGGATGAATCTCTGAGAGCGGGAAGTCCTTATAGATAAACGCGACCCGATCCCCGTATTCCTTCAGCAGATCGGGGAAAAGAATGCGGTGCGTTTGCGAGCAGTAAGGGCACTGGAGATCGTCAAAGTTGACCAACTTGACCTTGGCATTCGGATTTCCGCGAACCGGACGCCCACTCACATTGATCTTGTCCATGATGTCCTGATATGGATCCCGGCTCAGGTCCATCTTGGTCATGCGAATCAGAGTCTTCTGGTCCTTGGAGAGAAGAAAATCGTATTCCTGATCGTGGTCTTTTCCGGAAAAAACGACTTTGACGATGTCGTAATTCGGGAATTCGCTCGGAGCAGGGGCTGAGATTACCAGCTTTACGTCAGCAGGAACGCTGTACTTCACGCGCAGTTGCCGCTCGATTTTCTGTGAAAGATCGGCCGGGGCTTGCGCGGAACATCCGAGGCAGATGAGCAGGAAAAACAGCGCCGTGCGTTGGCACGACGTCGATAGAAACTGGTTAAACATGGGATGATTGATTATCTCACGGGGTCCGGGCACCCATCATCACGGGTTGCGGGTTCGCAGCAGTTCTTCGGCGGGAAGCAACGAATTCATCGATCCGCTGCGGAAGCCTTCAAGGTCCAAGGTGACGAACTTGAATCCCAGCGCTTTGAAGGTTCGAGTGAATTCCCCAGCCATTTCGGGGGTGAGCGCGCGCGCCATCTCCTCGCGGGCAACTTCGATTCGAGCAATGTCGCCGTGGTGGCGAACCCGGAACTGCCGGAAACCGAGCTGACGCAAGGCCTCTTCTCCCCGCTCGACCGCACTCAGCGCCTCGCGAGTCACTGGGCGGCCGTATTCGATCCGTGAGGAGAGGCATGCCGAGGCTGGCTTATCCCAGATACGGAGCCCGGCTTGTCGCGCAAGTTCGCGAATATCGGCCTTGCTCAAGCCTGCCTCGAAGAGCGGCGCCGTCACGCCGTGTTGTGCCGCCGCCCTCTGGCCGGGACGGAAATCCCCTTGGTCGTCGACATTGACGCCATAGGCGATCGTCTCAAATCCATGCTGCTTGCCAAATGCCTCCATCACCGTGAACAGTTCATCTTTGCAATGAAAGCAGCGCCGCCCATCATTGCGAACATAATCGGGCCGATCAAACTCGTTGGTTCCTAGCACATCGAGGGGGATCGAATGCTCGTTGGCAAAAGCGATGGCATCAGACAGTTGGAAGCGGGCCAGGCTGGGTGAGTCCGCAATCAAGGCCAACATATTTGCCCCGAGCGCCTGATGCGCGGCCCAGGCAAGGAAGGCCGAATCCGTCCCGCCAGAATAAGCGATCAGTGTGCGGCCGAGCGCATGCAGGTTTTGCTCGAGGGCCGCGCGCTTCTGTTCGAGATTGATCACATCCACCACCGACATATCTTATGCTCAAAGGCGAGTCGAAGCACAGGGTCGATCTCCATCCTCAGAACAGGCGTTCGCCTCGTCGCAGATTCCCAAAGCTGCCAACGTTGGCGAGCGAAAACGAGAAGCGGAACTGGTTCTCATTGCGCACTTGAGCCAGCGCGAACCGGCGATACTCGACGTTAAAGCCGCAGCAATCCCAATTGTAGGTAATTTGCGCCGATCCGTACTGCAGTTGTGTAAGCCGTGCGTCCAGCCCCATGGTGAAGGCGCTGCTGAATCCGCGCTTATTCTGGCTGCCATAGCCGAGAACGGCGCGATACTGATTGAACTCAACGTCATTAGGTGTCTGTCCCGGTCCGAGGATTGTACCGGGGGCGTGGAGAAAGGCATTCCCAACCCCCATCGTGAACATCCCAAAGTGGCGGTTAAACAGCAGGGTGCTGGTGCTGACGCGGCGAGCCTGGAAGTCGTAATCTAGGTCCCATTCGACATCGTCGTGGGCGGAGGTAGAAACCAGCAGGCGCGAGATCAGGGGGGAAAGATGCCGTGGTTTGGTCAGGAAGGCGATTCCTGTCAGGTCGACCGTGCTGGTGAAGACGTTACGGCGGCCCGACACCAGGGCACCTCCGAAGGCTGGGTCGAGGAAGTACTTCTGCATCAGCTCCCAGGTTACGATCTCGCGAGTGGCCGGCTGCTTCTGACAGGGCCTCTCATCCGTCTGATCCGTGCGCTCCCAAGGGATGCGTTTCGGTGGGGGAGCGCCGCCCACCATGAGCGTCGGCATGCCCAGGGTGCCGCAATCCTCAGCTTCCCCGCTAGCTTTCTTGGCATATAGCCGATTGACCAGCGCGTATTCGACTTCATTGGTATCGCTTAAGATGTCGCGTTCGTCGAAGCGGAGGATGTGGGGAAAGTTTTCAACTCCAGTCACGTAGTTGTAGAGAATCCTCGGCTCGACCACGTGCTTCCAGCGGCGGCCAAGATGTTCGCCAGCAAAGATTCGCGAGAGCGCGGGAGGCCGCAGTTCTACCGAGCCCTGTAGCGACTTCCGGTTCAACGTCTTCGAGATTGCAGTGCCTACGTCGGTCAGTGCGATACCCGCGGAAGGCACGAGTTGCTGGGTGTAGATCGTGTCGCGGAGAGAAAGCTCCGGTCGAAAGCTCCACCCCTTGAAAAACGCCGGCACGGACAGGACTGGGTTTAGGTCAAACCGGCCGACCAGTGGCGCGGTGCTGAAGCCGGGTTCACTACGGGAAAGGCCTTCCATTGATGCGTCCACCAGAGCGTGCAGCGGCGTTTTCCAAAGCTGGCGATCGAGGGTCCCAACTTCCAGACCCGGTGCATGGAGAATGGTGATGACGTTCCGGGGGTCGGTGCTTTGGAAGTCTTGATAACGCCGCGTGGTGCCGTTGATGAATACGCTGCCGGTCGTATTCGATAGGAAAGCCTCCGACTTGACTTCAGAGTTGACTGCCTGCGTGAACACATCGCTGAAGGCCAGCCGGAAGATGTAAGAGCTGAGATATTCGATGTCAGCGACGGCCCGGAAGTTGTGGGCAAAGGTCCCTTCGGAAGTCAGGTGCGCTTCGGTCCCGCCCTGATCCACCCCATTGATGCCGCGGTCGAACACCGAAAAGTAGGTCAGATCCAGGAAGGAATTTTCCGTGGGCCGAGCGCGGAATTCTCCGTCCGGGGCCCAGCCTCGCTTGGAAAAATATTCAACGCCAGCGTGCAGATCCATGCTGCGATTGATGGCCCAGAACACCGACTCCCCAAACGTGAACCCTCGAACCGAGGAGCGTCCAACGTTAGGAATCAGAAACCCTGATTGGCGGGGGAGTTTCTGCGCGGGATGGGTGGCATAGGGAAGATACAGGACGGGGACGCCCATTAAGCGGAAATCGGTGGAGTAGATGGCGGCGTTTCCCCCCACCGCGACCACCACCTTGCGAGCGTAAAACTTCCACTTGGGACGCGGCTGTTCACAGGTTGTCACCGTGCCGTCGGTCACAAGGTAGTGGTCAGGAGCGGTCTTTTCGACCACGCGTCCGGTGAAGAAGAAAGCATTCGACGTGGACGGCAGGGTGTGATGGCCGCGCGATGGTAGACCGATGCTTCCCTGGACATGTTCAAAGCGGCCAGTCTCATGCTGCAAGTTATAGGTTCCACGAGCCGCTTCGATATGTTCGCTATTTGGTCCACCCTCAAGAACCAGATTGCCCTCCGCGGTAATTTCGCCAGAATCCGAGTCATAGAGGACGTTATCGCCGGAGAATATGTAGCTCAGGTACTCGATCCGGACGTTGCCGTTCAGCTTGTAGACGGCGCCATCTTTTTCTTGATGAAGGGCGCTGATGGTTGCTGGTAGAGGAGCACGACTAGAAGACGAAACGCGGGCCTTTTCGGCTCGGGCGGCGGGCAGCAACTGGCTGGTTACTAAGCGCGAGCTGAGTATCAGATGACAAAGCACCGCTGTCGTGATAAGGAATCGAGTGCGGGTAGCCATCGGGAGCGCATAGTCCAGTGCAGCGAAGGACTTGGCGTGAAGGTAGCATGTTCGCCGTCCCCTAGGCAAAAACGCGTTCTGCACGGCCGCCGGAATGAACTCTTCTGACGTCCAATCCGAGTCTGAACCAAGATATTTTGATCCTGAAGAAGCTGACATGAGTGAGCAGGAGTTTGCGGCAAGCCTGGAAGCGAGCCCGGGAAAGCCGCAGTTTGAGATCGATGAAGCTGACGGGGAGTGCGGGTTCGTGGACCATGGCTCCCTCGAATTGAGGGCCACCCCGGAGGTTCTGCCCCTGGCTGGTGCGGAGGGCGAAACTTCCGCCCCGGCGGTCCCCGCTCCCCCTGCTTCAGAGCCGACCACCGGTTCATCCTCGGATACCCTGGCTGATCAGGAACCCGATTGGCGGAGCATGGTCAGCGCCAAGGTGAACAGCTACAAGGCTCGCAGGCCGCACCAGGATCGCTATCCGTCGCTACGGCTCCAGTTCGACCCTCCCCCTCCCCGGGTTTCCCGGCAGCTCCAGGCATTTGCTTCACTCGAGGAAATGGGCAGCACCCTCGAACCGGGGCCGGAAGCCTCAGACGAGGTTGTCTTCGTTTCTCCTCCGCCGGCGGATCCGCCGGCTCGGATTGTGATGGAAGCTACGGCGCGGGTCATCGAATTCCCCCGGCCGGCCGTACGGGGGGATGAGCTGGCGGAGCCGGTCATTGACCGGCCTCGGATCGTCGAGGCGCCGGAGTTGCTCCCTCCTCCGCCCGCCATGGGAGGAATTCTGATCGAGGAGCAGCGAGAACCCGAACCCGAGCGGCGTCCGGGATTCGATGTTCCTCTTGCCACGGCCTCCCTCAATCGGCGCATTGCAGCCGGGTTGTTCGACGCAACCCTCGTGATCGCTGCGGTCGCGCTATTTGGCTACGTTTTTGCCCGGATCAGTGGCGCGATGCCGCCGGTACGCCTGGCGGCGGGGTTTGCGACCTGCCTGCTGGGGTTTTTCTGGACCGCTTACCAGTACGCGTTTCTGGTTTACTGCGCCAAAACCCCGGGGCTCGCGGCGATGAAGCTTCATCTGGCCCAGTTCAGCGGGCAGCCAGCCGCACGCGGCCTCAGGCGCTGGCGCGTGCTCGCGTCAGTGCTCTCGCTGGTTTCCCTGGGACTCGGCTACGCTTGGTGCTTCCTCGATGAAGACCAGCTGTCCTGGCATGACCGGATCACGAAGACACACCTCAGCCCCCCTCATCTCGTCCGAGCTGAGTTACGGGTGCAACCTTCCCATATTCTCAACTAGGCCGTCGACTCACCGACTTCGGGTGAGTCGCTCGCCTCTGCTAACATTTTTCTGTGACCTCAGACTCCAACGTCCGGGTGCGCTTTGCACCGTCTCCTACCGGTCATTTGCATGTCGGCAATGCCCGCACCGCGTTGTTCAACTGGCTGTTTGCCCGGCAGAAGGGCGGCCGGATGGTTTTGCGCATTGAGGATACGGATCTGGACCGCAGTGAGGCCCGGTATGAGGATCAGCTCATCGCCGATCTGAAGTGGCTAGGTCTTGATTGGGACGAAGGTACCGACGAGGGGGGCGCCTATGGGCCTTACCGCCAGTCGGATCGTCTGGTGATTTATCGCGAACATGCCGAACGCCTGCTGAGGGAGCGAAAGGCCTATCTGTGCTTCTGCACGGAAGAGGAACTCCAGCACGATCGCGAAAGGGCTGCCAGAGAACACCGCCAGCCGATTTATTCCGGGAAGTGTCGGAACCTTGATTTTACCGAGGCGGAGAACCGACGCAAGCGGGGCGAAGCGTGCGCGATTCGGTTGCGTATTCCCGAGCACCCGATTCGTTTTCATGACATCGTGCACGGTCCAGTGGAGTTCTCGAACGAAGTCGTGAGCGATCCGATTATCCTGCGATCGTCGGGGATGCCGGTCTACAACTATGTGGTCGTCATCGACGATGCGTTGATGAAGATCACCCACGTGATTCGGGGAGACGACCATCTTTCGAACACCCCGAAGCAGGTGGCACTCTATGAAGCGCTCGGCTGGCCGGTACCGGAATTTGCGCACCTGTCGACGATTCTGGGGGCAGACCGTGAGCGGCTTTCGAAGCGGCATGGGGCTACCTCGATCGCGAATTTTCGCGATATGGGAGTTCTCCCCGAGGCACTGGTGAACTATTTGGCGCTGCTCGGTTGGGCCCCGTCCGGGGGAACGCGAGAAATCTTTTCCGAACAGGAGCTGATCAAAGAGTTCTCACTAGAGCGGGTAACAGCCTCTCCTGCCGTTTTCGACATGGAGAAGCTGTATTGGCTGAACCGGCACTACATCAAAGAGAGTTCGCTAGAAAGGATCGCGGCCCTCGCGCGGCCTTATTACGCGCGGCGAGTTGGCGAGCAGCCTTCAGTCGAAGTCGAAGCTTGGTTGGACAAGATCACCGCAATGTTCACGCCCTCGGTAGACCGGCTGGAACAACTTCCGGAAAGGGCGGATCTCATCTTCCAGTACGAGGCGAAGGCCGCTCTGGCTTCGCCCGACAATGCCGAGGTGCTCGCAAGCCATCACACCAGCGCTGTCCTCGCCCGCTTCGTCGTCAAGGTGCTCGAAGACGAATCCGCTCGCGAAAAGCGGCTCACGCCCGAACAATTCAAAAAGATCGTGAGTGAAGTGAAGGCCGAAACCGGAGCCAAGGGTAAAGAATTATTCCATCCCATCCGGATCGCCGTGACTGGCTTCCACTCCGGCCCTGAGTTCGACAAACTCATACCGATTCTTGAGGAAGGCAGCCGCTTGCTACCGAATCAAGTGCGTAGCGTGCGGGAGCGGGTCGAGGAGTTCGGCAGAGCCTTGTCGGGCTGAGCGCAGCGGAGAAGCTATGGACCGAGCAGCTCTGCGAGCGCAGGTTCCAGTTGTGGATACTGGAACCGAAATCCAGCCGAAGCAAGGGTGTTGGGAACGACTCTCGCGCTTGAAAGCAGTCCTTCGTCGGCAAACTCCCCCAAGGCACGCCGGAGCAGGAAAGCGGGAACGCCGAAGACGGCGGGGCGACCGAGAACCTTTGCCAGAGTCTTCGTGAACTCGCTATTGGTGACCGGAGCTGGCGAGACCATGTTGACCGGGCCCCTCAGGCTGGAGGTTGGCGAATCGAGAATTTCGAGCGCCGCCGCGACCAGATCATCGATGTGAATCCAACTGAACCACTGTCGGCCATCGCCCATCTTCCCGCCGAGGCCGAAGCGAAAAGGACCAAGCATCTGCTTCAAGGCACCGCCGGACTTGCTGAGTACGATGCCGATCCGAAGATTCACAACGCGAATGCCGGCTTCGAGGGCTGGGTTGCTGGCTTGCTCCCACTCCGAGCTGACGGTGGCTAGGAAGCCCTCTCCCGCAGAACTTCGCTCGGTGAGAAGCTCGTCTCCGCGATTTCCGTAGTAGCCGATGGCGGAGGCACAAAGGAAGGCCGCCGGCGGTTTTTCAGAGTGCGCGAGAGCCCTGGCCAGGTTCCCGGTGCTCAGGACCCGGCTGTCGCGAATGGACCGCTTCTTGTTTTCCGACCAGCGCCCAGCCACGGACTCGCCGGAGAGATGAACTACGGCATCGAAGCCGGAAACCAGTGCCGGGGGGACAGTCTCGGTCGGGTTCCAGCGGACTTCCTGCTGGCTGCCTGGCTCCCGGCGCACCAGACGGTAGACCTGGTCTCCTCGTTTCTCGAGCGCAGGAACCAATGCTCCTCCGATCAGCCCGGAAGCTCCGCTGATGAGGATGCGTGACATGCGGGAACATTGTACTGGGGCGGAACGAGCCGAGTAAGTGGCGCATGCAGGATCTGGGATACGCCCGGAACACTCTACCCCGCTATAATCAGACACAAGGAAGCAGTCCTCCGGGCCCATTCTGGGTCGCTCGCCGATAGTTGCGGGCGGTAGCATGAATCAACGAACCTCCGGCAGGCTGAGCCGCATTCATGGCTACTTTGCGCGAACAAATCGCGACCAACATGCTCACGGTGACGAAGTTCCGCGAGCTGTTGCGGCGAATGCGGGACAACCGTCCCCATGACGATCTCGAACTGGTGCGCAAGGCCTACGAGTTTTCCCAAAAACATCATTCCGGCCAGCAGCGGGCTTCGGGCGAACCCTACCTGATCCATCCCCTCGAAGTCGCCCTCGTGCTCTCTGAAATGAAAATGGATGCGGTGGCCGTGGCGGCGGGTCTTCTGCACGATTCCGTCGAAGACACCTCGGTCACCATTGTGGATTTGCGCAAGGAGTTTGGCGAGCAGGTGGCGCACATCGTCGAAGGCGTGACCAAGATCAGCAAGATCGACTTTTCGTCGCAGGAAGAGCAACAGGCCGAGAACCTGCGCAAGATGATGTTGGCCATGGTGGACGACATTCGTGTGGTGCTCATCAAGCTTGCGGACCGCCTGCACAATATGCGTACCCTTGAGCATCTCCCGCCCGATCGCCAGCAGAAGATCGCCCGCGAGACGCTCGATATCTACGGTCCTATTGCCCACAGGCTCGGCATGGGAAAAATCCGCGGGGAACTCGAGGACCTTGGCTTTCGCTACCTTGATCCGATTGGTTATGAGCAGGTCCATGACGCGGTTGAGGCCCGCAGAAAAAAGGGCGAGCAGTTTCTTTCCGGTGTGGAGCACGTTCTCAGCGAGAAACTGAAGGAAGCCAGTATCGATGCCAAGGTCGAGAGCCGGATCAAACGCCTCTATAGCATTCACAAGAAACTTTTGAAGCAGCGCATTTCGGTCGATCAGGTATATGACCTGTACGCCATGCGCGTGATTACAAACTCTGTCCAGGACTGTTACGGCGTGCTCGGCATTGTGCATAACCTTTGGCGGCCGGTCCCTGGGCGGATTAAAGACTTCATTGCCATGCCGCGGCCGAACCTCTACCAATCTCTGCATACCTCCGTCATCACCGAAGACGGGGTCAGTTTCGAGATCCAGATTCGCACCGAAGAAATGCACCGCATGGCGGAGGAAGGCATCGCGGCGCACTGGAAATATAAGGACGGACCGGTCTCGGCGCGGGACGAGCAGCGCTTGGCGTGGCTGCGGCAAGTCGTCGAATGGCAACGCGACGTTACCGATCCTAGCGAGTTCCTTTCCACTCTCAAGGTCGATCTCTATCCGGAAGAGGTTTACACCTTCACTCCCAAGGGAAAAGTCGTGGTGCTACCGCGCGAGTCCACTCCCATCGATTTTGCTTACACCATCCACACCGAGGTCGGGCACAGCTGCGTGGGCGCCAAGGTGAACGGGAGAATGGTTCCGCTGCGGCACAAGCTGCACAGTGGCGACATCGTAGAGATCATCACCCAGCCCGGCCACAAACCAAGCCGCGACTGGTTGGCGGTGGTTCGCTCCTCGCGTGCCCGTAACAAGATCAAACACTGGCTCAATGTCCATCAGCGCGAACGCGCCATCGAAATTGGCAAGAAGCTGATCGAAAAGGAGGCGCGGAAATATCGCATCGCTCTTAAAGACATCAAGGACGCCGATATGCAGCGGATCGCCTCGGATTACGGACTGGGCCAGCCCGATGATCTGCTTGCCGCAATCGGCTACGGAAAGTATTCCGCTCGCCAGATCCTGGGCAAGTTAGCGCCTGCTTCCGAGCCCGAATCCACCATGCCTCTCGAGGAGGAATCTGGAATCGGCAATGTCGTCCGGCGCGTCTTCGGCGGAGACCACAGTAATGCCATTCGCGTGAAGGGCCAAGGCGACTTACTGGTCTATCGGGCGAGATGCTGCAATCCAATTCGCGGCGAGGCCGTCGTCGGCTACGTCACTCGCGGCAAGGGGGTCGCGGTCCATTCAGTGCATTGCCCGAATGTGACCAACCTGATGTATGAGCCCGAGCGGCGCATTGATGTCGAGTGGGGCAAGGACGAAGGAACGCCGACAGCGTTCCCGGTCAAGCTCACCGTTTTCTGCGACGACCGCTTCGGCATGCTCAAGCAGATCACGGCCGTGATCAGCGATACCAACACCAACATCTGCAAGATCGGGGCGCGCACCGAAAATGGTCAAGCCAATGTGGACATCGTCATCGAAATCGCCGATTTGAAGCACCTGGAAAGCATCATCCAGGGTGTACGGAAGATCCCGGGCGTGCACGACGTGCAGCGCCTGCAAAGAGTTTGAGGACAGATTTCCGGGTTGTGGTTCGAGCCCACGGGAAATCCTCAATGTACAATCTTCCATTCATACGAACGGAGGAGCATGCGCGACGTTATTTCAACCCCCGGCGCACCCAAAGCGATCGGACCTTATTCCCAGGCCATTCGCGCGAACGGCCTGGTTTTTGTTTCCGGGCAGGTTGCCCTTGATCCGGGCACACAGCAGGTGATCGAAGGCGATGTGGCCGCTCAAACGGAAAGAGTCATCCAAAATCTTTCCGCCATTCTCGATGCCGCAGGAAGCGGGCTCCAGTGGGTGGTGCGCTCGACCGTGTTCCTGAAGAATATGGGCGACTTTGCGTCCATGAACGAAGTCTACGGCAAGCACTTCACCGGAGCGCCCCCGGCGAGATCGACGGTTGAGGTGGCTCGCTTGCCGAAAGATGTCCTGGTTGAAATTGACGTGATCGCGTTGGCGCAGAACTGAGATCATCTTCAGTCATGCGGAAATCGCGACAAGGAGTTTCGGAGAAATCATGAATCAACATCGATGGGTGTTCGCGGTTGCAGTTCTCGGAGGGAGCCTTGCGCTAGGACAAACCAGCACAGCTCCCACCCAATCCCCGACCCAAAAGACCACGCCAACTCACAAATCAGCCACGGGTACCGCTGTGAAAAAACCCTCCGCGCGTCCGAACCCCAATGTGCCAACGAAAGTCACTGGACCGGGAACAACGACAGCGTCAGGCCTGCAGTATTGGGACGTGAAGGTAGGAACCGGCGCCGTCGCCTCTGCCGGACAAACGGTGAAGGTTCACTACACCGGTTGGCTCACCAATGGCAAGAAGTTCGATAGCTCGGTTGGAGGACAGCCCTTCACCTTCCCGCTTGGGGGCGGGCAAGTGATCAAAGGATGGGACGAGGGCGTGGCGGGAATGAAGGTCGGCGGCAAGCGGCAGCTCAAGATTCCACCGCAGCTTGCGTACGGAGAGCAGGGGTACCCTCCGGTGATTCCGCCGAATTCAACTCTGATCTTTGACGTCCAACTGGTGGGAATTCAGTGAGGCAATTACATCCTCGAGGCAGCGAATCGTCGAATCCGGAGAGCTAGGCTTTGGCCACTTTTCCGCTGCGCAGGCAGGATGTACAAACGCGAATCCGCTTGTTGCCACCTTTGACCTTGGCGTGGACGGGGCGCAGGTTGACGTTCCAGCGCCGCTTGGTCACGTTGTGAGCGTGGCTGATGTTATTTCCAAACTGCGGCCCCTTGCCGCAAATTTCGCATACTTGTGCCATGACTGCTCCGAAGATCTGAAATCTACTGGAAACCTAGATTTTACTTGAATTTGGGCGTTTCCGCCACCCGCTAGACGGCCGCGACTTCCGCTTCCGGGGTTTCATTGACCAGGGCTTCCAGGTGCTCTAGGGTCTGGGGAACGGTGAGCGAATACATTTCTCGTCCCACCCCCTCCCCCGACTGAAGGGCTGTCTTCAAGTAATGCCCGGCGATCGCGATTGCCAGAGGATCGGTAATGCTTTTGCCCGTCTGTTTCTTGTACTCCACCCAGGCCGCGAGCGGCAGGGCCACCCAAACCGCTCGTCCATCGACCAGAAACTTGATATCCACTGCGTCGGCATGGCGCGTGGCGACGGCAACAATCAGCGCCTGATACAGGCAATGCACCCGTTTTTTGGTCCAGCGGTCTTGGGCATGAAAGTCGCGATACATGGTTCGACTAGGATAACAACCGCCATCGGGACGCGCAAACCTCCAACACGACTTCGCAAATTGAGTCCGGTCGGTTCGTGCCCACCCGGACATAGGAGTTGTGAGCGGGTGGTGAAAAAAGGCGGCTAGGCCGCGGCAGCGGTCTTCCAGGCATCGAAGCCGCCGGTCAGGTTGGCGATATCTCGGAAGCCGGCGCGGCGAAGGATGCTGGTTGCAATCGAGCTACGGTAACCGCCTTTGCAGTGGACGACAATCAACTTGCTCGGATCGAGTTCAGCGCTGCGCCGCTGGAGTTGGGCGAGAGGAATGTGGAGCGATCCCGCGATGGCTCCGGCTTCGACCTCCCCGGGTTCGCGCACGTCAAGCACTGCAATGTGGTCCCTCTCCTTGCTTCGCAATTCGCCGAATTCCTGCACCGAGATCTGCGGGATATAGTCGAGTTCGTAGCCCTCCGCAATCCAGCCGGCGATCCCGCCTCCCAGATATGCCTTCACGTTTTCGATGCCGACGCGAGCTAACCGCATCTGCGACTCGCGCAGATGGTCAGCATCTTCGCCGACGAGAATAATCTGCTTGTCTAAACCGAGAATGCGAGCAGCCCAGGAGGCATACTGTCCCGAGAGCGCGATGTGGACCGAGCCGGGCACATGCGCGACTGCGAATTGCATAGCCGGGCGCGTGTCGAGAACAATGGCCCCTTCCGCTTGGAGTCGAAAGACTTCCGGCGCTTGAATAGGCATGGGAGGAGGAATTTCGGCGAGAACGCCGGCGCCTTGGCGGTTGAGTTCCACGTCTTGCCCGAAATACTCGGGTCGGGGAGGCAGCCCATCGGTCAACAGCTGAACAAATTCCCCGCAGGTCCGGGCCTGAAGAGCGTAATTGGTGAGGCGCTCTCGGCCGATCGTCGACGAGCGTTCTGAACTCATCTGCCGTCCGCAAAGTGACCCGGCACCGTGTGCCGGATAAACCCGGGTATCGTCAGGATACTTCAGCAATTTGTCGTGCAAGCTCGAGTACAGCAGAGCGGCCAGCTCTTGGGGCGTGTGCGTGGCCGACAAATCCGGGCGGCCGACATCTCCGACGAACAGCGTATCCCCGGTGAAGATTGCCTTGGCAGCTTTCGGCTGGGACAAGTCGGTCATGACGATAGAAATGCTTTCCATCGTGTGACCTGGAGTTTCGAGAAAGTCGAAGCGGCAACTCCCGAACTGTAGCGAATCACCGTCTTTCACAGCGGTGTGGGTGAACGAGGCACCCGCTCCTTCGCCGAGGTAGATCTGTGCTCCGGTCCGTTCCGCCAGTTCGTGATGCCCTGAAACAAAGTCGGCGTGGAGGTGGGTTTCGATGATGTGCTGAATCTTCCAGCCGTTTTGACGCGCAGTGTCGAGGTAGATCTCGACGTCGCGCTGGGGATCGATAACGGCGGCAACCCCGCCTGACGCCACAAGATAGGAGGCGTGCGCCAGACAGCCTAAAAAGAAATGCTCAACATGAACCGACTCCATAGCCACCTAGTGTATGACAGTTGCGGCGCCGGTAATCTCCTGACGAGGGTGGCAAATCTCCCTGGGTTTCCCATTTGCATCTAATCCCGACGGCAACCTAGGAATTACGCTCAGGAGAAGCTTATGCTTACAACCCGAATTCTCAATGTTTTGCTGATGTTCGGCCTTTTCGTGCCTGGTTTGGCGATGGCCCAATATGGCTCCCCCGATCAGGGCCAATACTCGATTTTGAGCGCCCAATACGGAACCGGAGGCCGTCATGTAGACGTAACCAATCGGCTGCGGGAGCTCGCGCAAGCCGATCGTAGCTTCCGCATGGGGAACAGCACGTTTGGCGTTGATCCCGCCCCAGGCGAGAGGAAAGTGCTGCGCATCTATGCCCGCGGGCCCAACGGCCAGGAACGCATGTTCGAATACCCCGAAGGGAGCACGGTAGATGGCGCTCAATTCCGTGGCTGGGGACGAGGCGACTGGGGACGTGGTGGTGGGTGGAGCGGCCACTGGGAGGGACAAAACCAAGGCTACCAAGGGCAAAACCATGGGTACGAACGGCAACCCAAGATGGAAGCCGCCATGCAAAACCTCCGCGAGGCTCAACAGAACCTGCAGAGTGCGAACACCGACAAGGGCGGCCATCGGGAAAGAGCTTTGGAGTACATCAACCGTGCGATCGCCGAAACACAAGCCGGGATGCAATATGCCAACCAGCACTGATTTCTTCCTCTGATGGTTCCAATCGGCTGGTTCGAAAGCTGCCACCCGGGCCAGCCGAAAAGGCCTTCCTGGCCTTTGCCGGGTCCCAAGCACGGCGAAGCAAAACAACTACCCGCTAGTGATCCATGGTTTATGCGTTTTACCCGAACGAGGTTACGCGAACGAGGCGACGGCTGCCGGGACGTCCGAAAACACTTCGAAAAGATTCAGAAGTCCGACTAGTTTGAGTGTCTGAATCACAAATTTCGAGGGGTTGACCAGCTTGAGCGAGCCCCCCTGTTGCTTGGTCGAGGTCAGGAATTTGCTGAATAAACCAATGCCGCTCGAGTCCACAGTGGCCAGTTCGCCGAGATCGAGGACCAGGCGATTCTCGCCACTGCCGAGCAGGTCCTCCATGGTAGCCCGCAAGCGGTCGACCGCCTCGCCCAGGCTGAGCCGGCCGCGCAGCTTAACAATTTTCACCTGCCCCTGACTGCGGACCTCAATATCCATCGGTCTAACCTCGATTCGGACGATTCAGCTATGCGTTGACAGCAGGGTGTCGCTTTGCTAGAGTCACTCAACTTAGAAGAAGCCCTTGAAATTTGCAAGTCGGCTTCGAGCGCCGTGTTTCCTGGTGGATGTCACTTCGAGGGCCCTGTTAATGGCGACCCAAGGGCCGATGGTGGCGATCGATTTGGCCGCCTTTTCGGCTCGTCTTTTTGATTCTCGTGAGCTAGCACCTCGTGCGAGGCTGGCTGCGCAGGTGGTTGGGGAACTTCTACCCGGCACCGGCATCAACGTCTATCTCCTCCTAGACCAAGCTGGAGAGCGCATCTGGGCACCGCAAGCTACCGCGGGTGAGGTCTCGATTACCGAGCCAAGCCTGCCCCTCGAACACGGTGTGCTGGGAGAATTGTCTCGGAATCCCCGGTTGCTCGTCGTCTCCGGCAAGCAACTCGTCCGAGAAGAATACTCGCACCTGCATATCCGGCGAACTCTGCACTCGCTCGCCTATCTGCCGCTGAACGGGAGAGGCAGCCTGCTCGGAACAATCGAGATTGTGAGTTTTGAGGGCGAGCTTCAAACCGACCACGTATCGCAATTGCTGCCTGTGGCGGAGGTTACGGCGAGCGCCCTGGCGAGTGCCGTGGACTACGAACAGGAGCGTCACTCGACGCTATCGTCCATCACACGGCTCACTCATCTCTATGATCTTGAGAAAGTGCTGAACTCCACCCTGGAACTTGATCAGCTGCTGCCGCTGATGGGGTCGAAGTTCAAAGAACTGCTGGAATGTCAGGCGGTGAACGTCTGGCTGCTCGAGGCCGATCAGTCACTTACCCTCATGCAGCAGGCGGGAAGCGATCCGACGACCGAAGAAGGGCAGACACAGAGACCGGAGGAAGGCATCGCCGGCCAGGTGTCCGATAGCGGGGAACCCTTGCTGATCGAGTCTGCGGAAGACTCCCGGCTGGTCGAGCGCAATGCTGAAGTGGCAGAAGGCGCGATCTTCTCGGTTTTGCTCGTCCCATTGATCGACCGTGGCGCCCTGGTCGGCGTGGTTGAGGCCGTCAACAAGCTGGATGGAACCCCTTTCGATGAGGATGATCTGTTTGCGCTCACCACGTTTGCTGAGACGGCCAGCAGCGCGCTCCACAACGCCAGCATGTTGCTTGCGGAGCGCAAAGTAGAAATCCTGGAAGCCTTGGTCAAGACCAGCGGGGAAATCACATCGACGCTAGACCTGGATCGCGTTTTGCAGGCGATCGTGAACGGGCCGGCTAACGTGATCCCTTACGAGCGCGCTGCCATTGCCCTTGATGAGCGTGGCGGCATCCGCCTGCGGGCGGTTTCGGGGACCACCCAACTCAATGCCGACGACCCTCAATACCGCAGCCTGCGCGAGATCCTGGATTGGGCCTCTCTACTCAGTGAGCCCTTGCTGGTTACCCAACACGGAGAGCGAATCGATTCCGACCGCGAAGAGACCAGGGCCAAGTTCGAGCAGTACTTCGAGGAGACCGGCCCCCGCGCTTGCCACCTGATTCCGTTGGTGGACGAAGAGGGGCGCGTTGGCGTGCTGCTTTTTGAAAGCAGCGATCCCGATTTTCTTTCTGAAGCGCACCTGGAGATGATCAAGGTGCTCGCCAGCCAAGCGACGGTGGCGCTGCGAAATGCCTCGCTTTACAAGGAAGTTCCCTTCATCGGCGTGCTGCAGCCGCTGATAGACAAGAAGAAAAAATTCTTGTCGCTCGAAAAGCATCGGCGCGCGGCAATCCTTGTAGCCGCCGCCGCCGGGGTCATCTTCCTGCTTGCCTTTCCGTTGCCGCTGCGAGTGGATGGGAGCGCGGTGGTCGCACCGGCACGCATCGCGCACGTCGGATCCGAGTTTGAGGGAGTGATCAAGTCAGTAGATGTCCGTGAAGGCGACGTGGTCAGGAAAGGTGCGGCCATTGCGACTCTGGAGGACGGGGAATATCGGTCGGCTTTAGCCGCGGCAAACGCGAAGCATCAAACCTCAGTCGCGCGGATGGACCGGGCGCTCGCCAATAACGACGGGACCGAAGCTGGCATCGAGAAAGCCCAGGCGGATTTCTGGGCTTCCGAAGTCGCACGCGCCGAAGACCGCCTGGGAAAGACGGTGATTCGTTCGCCCATTGACGGCACGATTGCCACTCCCCAAATCGAGAACTTGGTTGGTCATAAGCTGAAGGAAGGGGAAAGCTTCGTGGATGTCGTGGACAACTCGGAAGAGCTTGTCGACATATCGGTAGATGAGACCGACGTTGGGCTGCTGAAGGCCGGTCAGAAAGCCAGTCTGAAGCTCGACGGTTTTCCCGAACGCACTTTTCACGGACAGGTGCGAGTCATTAGCGCGCAGGGTGTCTTTCAGAATACAGAGCCGATCTTTTTTGCGCGGATCGCGGTGGCGAATCCCGACAACGCGCTACGGTCCGGAATGCAGGGGCGGGGGAAGATTTCTACCGGATTGCGGTCGGCGGGCGTCGTGATGTTTCGCCGGATCGGGAGCTGGATTTGGACCAAGCTCTGGGCTTGGTTCGGGTGGTAAGAACAGGGGTTTATTCCATGAACAAGGTTGTATTGGGAATCGGCTTATTGGTGATCGGAGTCGGTTGTACGAGTTCCCCTTCTCAGGGGCCTTCGACGGCGGCGGCTGCCGAGCCCGTTCCGGTTCCCGCACAGTCGGCCACCCCAAGCGCGGCTCCGCAGGTGGATTTTGTCGCTTCCGGTCCCATCATCGTCGAAGACCAAGTCGATGTATCGGCGCAGCGCGAGGGTGTCGTCTCTGCCGTGTTTGCGGAACCAGGCACGTCGGTGAAGAAAGGTCAGTTACTGGCAAAGATGGACGACCGCCAAATTGCCGCTGATCTCGAGGCTGCCCGGGCAAGAACCAGAAGCACCGAGGCTGACCTGAAAAATTGGCAAGCGGAGGCAAAGGTCCTCGAAGCTGACTATGCCCGCGCGGAAAAACTTTGGCAGGCGCAGATCATTCCCAAAGAGCAGTTGGACCATGCCAAATACAAAGCTGAATCAGATCAGTGGGACGTGAAGCGGGTATCTGAGTTGCTTGCCAATTCGAAGCAGACCGAACGTTCTCTGGAGCTCGAACTTGAAAAGACGCAGATCGCGGCTCCATTCAACGGCGTAGTCGCTCGACGCTACATAAGGGTCGGTCAAAGTGTCGCCAAGAATGACCGTCTGTTCTGGGTGACGGCGACCGCACCGTTGCGGATTCGCGTGACCCTGCCAGAGAGGTTTCTAGGCCGAGTGAAACCGGGAACCATGGTTGCAATCACGCCCGCGGAAACGGGAGATTCCGCCCATCGATATCGCGCACGAGTCATTCAGGTGAGCCCGGTGGTCGATCCCTCGAGCGACACGATCGAGATTCTCGCTGAGCTCTCGGGAGGAACTGCGGGGCTGCGGCCAGGGATGCGCGCCGATCTCCATCTGCCTGACGTGCGCTGAAGCCGGGCAACTCATCTGCAATGAACATCGTTCGCGCCCTCGAAGTTGCGCTGCCGGAGTTGCCGGAGCAGATCGTCCGCAAGTACCCGCCGAAGCTCGACCCGAAAGTCATCGCGAAAGAACACATCGAAAAAGGCAAACCTGTTGTACTGACGAAAATGCCGGGCACCGACCTGGTGTTCCGCTTTTCCCCCTTGCAGTGGAAGTTAATTCAGATGTTCGATGGAGACAGCTCCTTCGAGGACATTGCGGCCCGTTTCGGGGAGGAAACCGGGGTCGCCGCCTCGGAAGAAGACGTTAAAGAACTGGCCAGCTATCTCCAAACCAGCAGTCAGCTTCTATACAAAAGCCCGCTTGAGCGCAATATAACTCTGCAACAGGAATTGAGGCTTTCTCACACCAAGCGCCGTCGTTCGCGCACGCTGGACTTCTCCGACCTTACTCTCAAGACCTGGAAGAATCCCGACAATTACATTAGCTGGCTTTATCCCAAGGTGCGATTCCTGTTTACGCCCCGGTTTGTCTGGTTAAGCCTCGCTCTGTTCGTCTTGATGGCGTGGATGTGGGCGGATCGCTTTGGGGAGATCTGGTCGGACAGTTTCGCGTACTACAACTTCATGCACAAGTCGGGATGGGACCTGGTTGAGTTCTGGGTTCTGTTTGGAAGCATGGCCGTCGTACACGAGACCGGTCATGGCCTCGTGGGCAAGCATTTCGGTGCCACCATCGAGAAGATGGCGTTCAGCCTGATGTATTTCGCACCCAGTTTTATTTGCGACGCCACGCAGGTCTGGGTGATTGGCGGCAAATGGGCCAGAATCGCAACCGCGATTGCCGGAATCTGGATCGACCTGTTGTTCTGCTTCGTCGCTACTGTCGTCTGGTGGGGAACTGCGCCCGGCATGCCTGCCCACGATTGGGCTTACAAGGTGATGATCATCACCGGGATCGGCGTTTCTGTGCTGAACCTGAATCCATTGATCAAGCTCGACGGGTATCTGATCTTTTCTGAACTCGTAAGCGAGCCTTCGCTCAAAGAATCCAGCACCGCATACCTCACCAGTTGGGTGCGAAAGAACATTTTTCGCCTGCCCGTAGATGTCGTCTATGTTCCACGGCGAAAACGGTTGTTCTTTGTCGTCTACGCCGTGCTCTCCGGGCTGTACAGCTACAGCCTGCTCTCTTTCCTGATGATCGTCACCTATCACATTCTGTCGTCTTTCATGCCGGAACTGGCTTTCGCCCCGGCCCTGGCAATCGGGTATTGGGTTTTTCGCTCAAGGATTCACATGGCGGTGAGATTTATGAAGATGCTCTACTTGGACAAAAAGCAACGGGTCAAGGCGTGGTTGACGCCCTCGCGGTTGCTGGTCGCGACCGCGTTGGGAATCTTGCTTCTCTTTGGTCCCATTTGGCCGGATTCGGTCGATTGCACGTATGTTTTGGAGGCCACGCAATCGGCCGTGATTCGCGCAACCGTGCCGGGAATGGTGCGGAGAGTTTCAACCTCCGAGGGTGCACAGGTCCAAGTCGGCAGTCCGCTATTGAGTTTAGCCAACCTGAATCTAGAGTCCAATGCGGAAAAGTCACGCGCCGAACTTTTGCGCACTACCGCTCGAGCCTCGGCTGCGAGCCAACAATACTCCGAGTTTGCCGAGGCGGAACAGGAACGATTGCAAAGTGCGGTGAATGAACGATTGTCGCGAAATCAGATCGGACAGCTCTCCGTCGTCAGCCCCATTGCCGGAACCGTAACCACCCCTCACCTTGCTGACTTGGTTGGCCGGCCTGTGAGCGAGGGGGACGTTCTTCTGGAGGTTGCGGGCCTGTCCGACCTCAGGGCACGACTCTACGTCCCAGAATTTTCCATGAGTGAAGTGCGAATCGGACAGCGGCTACATCTCCTTGTACCCGGGCAGTGGGTGCCTTCATCGGCCAGCCTGGTGGACATATCGCCGGCGCCATCGCTGCTTCCTACCGGTCTTTTTCCCAAAGAGCAACTGCAGGGAATCAATCCGCCCCGTTTCTATCTAGGAACCGGCTTCTTGAAATACCAGTCAGGACTGCTTCCGGGGATGAGCGGGCAGGCGAAAATTTTGGTCGGCCGCCGCAGTCTGGCCGGGTTCGCTGGCCGCTTTGTCAGAGATTTGGTGCAACGCAAGGTCTGGTGAAATACAAAGGGCCGAGAAGATTCTCGGCCCTCATCGCGAAGCGGAGAGGCAATGGCCCCGTTCCTAGAGGCTGGTCAGGGGTGTGCCGTGAACCTTCAGGGGCGTGCCGTGAACCTTCAGTGGCGTCCCGTGGACCTTCAGGGGCGTGCCGTGAACCTTCAGAGGCGTGCCATGGACCTTCAGAGGTGCGCCCTGGGCCTTCACAGGGGAACCAACCACTTTGGTGACTTCCGGCTTCGTGACGATAGCCTTCTTGCTAGCGCTGCGGTTGCTGATGAGAGACTTTTTGTTGATTGACATTGCCTGCTCCTTTTTTAAAAGTGCCAACTGACGGACTTTCCTATTGCACAGCGCATGCCAAACCAGGGGAGCGGGCAACCTTGCGCCTTGCCCCGTTGAATCAGCAAGTTACAGGCAGGGATCCCTGCCGGGGCCGGAGCTATTGGTTAAATTTTAACTTCTGAGGTTAATAATTAACCCTTAATGGGTTAAAAATTAACCGATGGCGGATGCGAGTTTGCGTTTGCGGCACAGGTATTTCATGCGCTGAGGATCGATGCGGAGCAGAGCCGCGGCCGCGGTCTTGCTTCCTTTTGTTCGGTTCAAGGCCGCCGTGAGGTACGCCAGTTCGATTCTGTCCATCTCGGCGTCAAAGTCCACCCCTTCTTCAGGAATGAGGATTGCTTCCTGGCTGGCAGCACTCGAATAGAGCATCGGTTGCGGAAGATGAGAGGCGCGGATTTCCGGCGAATTGTTCATGATGATCAGCCGCTGGATTACGTTTTCCAGTTCACGCACATTCCCCGGCCATGAATAATCCTCCATGATCTCCAGCGCTTCGGCTTCGAGCTGCTTGAGCGGCCGGTTGTTCGCCGCACAATAGATCCTCAGGAAATGGTCGACGAGCAAGGGCAGGTCACCGGGGCGCTCCCGGAGTGGCGGAATGAAGATCGGAACCACGTTGATGCGGTAATAGAGGTCCTCGCGAAAGCGGCCTTGCCGGACGAGCTCTTCCAGATTGTCATTGCTGGCAGCGATCAGCCGAAAATTGACCTTCTTCGAGGAGCGCCCGCCTACGCGTTGTACCGTGCGTTCCTGCAGCACGCGCAGCAGCTTGCTCTGTAGACTGTGATCGAGGGTTGTGATTTCGTCCAAAAACAACGTGCCACCGTGAGCCGTCTCGATGAGGCCAGGTTTGGCGGAGTCTGCGCCGGTGAAGGCGCCTTTCTCGTGCCCGAATAGTTCAGATTCCACAAGATTTTCCGGAATCGCTGAACAGTTCAGGCACACATAGGGCTGGTCGCGGCGGCTGCTGAGCTGGACGATGGCACCGGCAATCAGCTCCTTCCCCGTGCCGCTTTCTCCGCGGAGAACAACCGTTGTATTGCTGTCGGCAACGGCTTGAATGGCCTGATACACGCGCTGCATGGCTTCGCTGACGCCGATCAGCCCGCAGAACGATGTTTTGCTTTCCGCTTGCTCGATCAGACGCTGCCCTTCGAGCTGAAGGCTGCGCTTTTCAATCGCCCGCCACAGCACAATCTGAAGCTCCTCGAAATCCAGGGGGGCGAGGAAGAACTCATCAGCACCCGCCTGGCTGGCCTTCAACGGAATGCTGCGGCTGTTCGACCGGGTGATTGCGACGAGAACCAAGTCGTCGCGGATTTGGCGGAGATCGTGGACCAACTGGAGCGCCTGGGAATGGTCGGTCCCCAAACTGTCAAGGTCGATCAGCATTGCGCGCATCGTGGAATCATCCGCAGCCGACTGGATCTGTTTTTCGGTCTGGGCGAGTGTGGCGGAGAACCTGGGGGACAAGAAGTGCTGCATGTCCGGAAAGGCATCGGTTTCCCCTGTGATGATCGCAATGCGGCAGTCGGGTCCTAAAATGCCTTTATCGTTGTGGCGCATATCGTTTTCCGGTTCTCCGTGCGAGCAGCCGGATTATAAGGACCCGCGGCATCTGCTGAAAAGCAGATAAGTAAGATCGGGAAATTAAAAAGTGAATGGATTCGGTGAAACGATATTGCAATTGGGCCATTCTAGCCAGCGGTAAAGATGGGAGGGCAACGTCTAAGGCGGAACTCTGAAGCTGAGCCGCTGCCTCGGCTGCCCAGCACTTACCCTCATTTGGAAACGGCCCTCATGCTGCGGCCTCGCCCTGAAGATGATCCGCACGCGGAAATGTTCCCCATCCTAAGCCGCAAGAGATGCGGCCTAGAATGGGGGCAAGGTTTCATTCCAGCCTGCGTTCAAGCCTACGGCGCCCCGTCACCGTAGATGATCCCGCGCCGTTGGTGGCGATATAGACGCGGCCAACGTGGTTGGGGTCGCCGGTGATCACGAAGCCTGAGTAGTACCACTGATGGTTGGCGTCGTTAATTTGTTTCCAGGTGCTGCCGCCGTCGGTGGAATCGTAGACGCCGCGGACGCTGCCAATCTGTCCGGCGAGGAAGATTGTCGGATAGGTTGCGCCCGTTACCGGGGCCCCGAAGCCGATGCCATCGGCAAGGCTGATTCCAGCGAGCTTGCTAAAACTGGTGCCGCCGTTCGTTGAATGCCATGCTCCGCCCGAGCTCGCATCGGGACTGACGAGCCACACGTCGTTTGCTTTGTTGTATACGGTCACGATCTTCGCGGAAGTTGGGAAACCGGAACTCACCGTCGCCGTGAAGGAAGTTCCATTCGCACTGACATAGAACACGCCGTTCGAGAAACCGTACCATTTGTTGGCCGTGACTCGATCGGCGCGGATTTTGGCTTGCGCTGGAAGTCCGGTAACAGCTGTCCAAGTTGGGCTAGCGGCCGTCCAGTTCGTTGAGGTGTAAGCCGCGGTGGTCCCGTCAGGAGCCCACACGACGCGGGAGCCGTCCGCGGATATTGCGATCGAGTCGTTGTTGCTGCCGGTTACCCCGGTAGGTTGTCCCCCGCCTATCTTCCAGGTTTGGCCGCCATCGGTTGAGTAGGCAAAGCTTTTTTCGCAATTACTGTTATCGCCGTTGCTGGCGCGCACGACTTTGGAGGGAGCGTTCTGCGCGAAGTCGAGTGAGTTAGTAGAGGTGAGGGCTGAGTACTGCGCCGAAGGCGAGGTGCTCACGCTGGTGTGATAAAAGCCGCGAATATCGCCCACGCCGCTGAGCAGGATCGGACCGGAAGGGGGAACTGCGAGATCGGTAATCGAGGTTTCCTCGATTCCGTTCCCCTTTACGGAAATGTGGAACGGAGTGCTGATGCTGTTGTCGTCCCAGAGATCGGCGTCCGTGCTGCCAAAAAGGGTTGCGCCAGTGCCGTAGAGGAAGTCATTGGTGTTATAAAGTGAAGGATTTTCTTAGGAAAACACCAGAAAGTCCCGACTCTGGAAGAGACGATTCCCGCTGAAAACGGCACGCTTGGCAAGCAGCAGGGCCGCGGTTCCGGCCCCTAGTCCCGCCGCGGCCATGGTAAGCCTCCACCCCAATTGCGATTCTAGGATCGAGAACACTGTTCCATACATGAGCAGGCAGCCGGCCGTTAGTGCGATCGCCTGGGCCACGGTGAGAAGAAAGTTCCACCTGCAGTCGACTGCCGCTGGTTCATGGTTGCTGCTGAGCGGCGTCCATTCCTCGTCTCTGGCCGAGCGGTTGAGACCCCACCACATCGCTCCGGCTATCAATAGAAGCTCAAATGGACGAGCGTGCCTTTGAACAGATGTGTATTCATGGACTTCGAACGAAGGAGGAACCACGGCACTGAGAGCGTGGGCAACGTTGCCGGCGATGCCCTCCGTCAACCGGCCAACGATCAAAGTGTAGAAAAGACCAATCACTCCCGATGACAGAAAGTCGATGAAGAAAGTGGAACGGAATTTTTCGGGTGGATCGTCGAAAGGCTTGGTAAGGGCACGCGCCATCCAGAAACCCAACATGGTCCCGACAAACTCAAAGGGTAGGTCGAGTTCATCGCTTGAATAAGGATTGGTCATGTAACCTGCTTTTTCGGCCCATGCTTGGGCGAAAAACCAGAATAGCCCCACGTTCATCAGGATGCGCGCGAACCGCAGAGCATGGTGAAGATCGCTTGAGGGGACTGGATCCGGCGCGCCCAGGCCGATCGGGGTTTGATTCCTGGAAGACCCGTAGATTTTCAAGAAGGCAACAGAAAAAAGAACGCTGACGATCGCTCGTCCCATCAGGAAATCATTCCAATGCGAGTATTCCATTCGGTACAGAAAATCACCGGCTGAAGGAACAATATGATTCAGCCCATCGTGAATCCCACTCGCCCCAGGAGCTTCTTTCCGAAGGTTTTAAAAGATGTCGATGCTCTTATCAACCCGCTCCTGGATGAGATGGCGTCAACGGTAACGATCCCGCGTAAGATGAGTTGTCGGCCAATCGGCGGGGACTCGAGGGCCGCCTGGGGGCATCCGGCAGCGAAGAATCATCGGCCCTAAAACCCGATTTTCGAACTCTCTTCCTCTTGCGCTGACGCTCTTGAACTTGCATTCGTGTACTCGACTATAATTCCCAGAAAGTTACGAGATTCGACGAGCGAGGTTGCCATGAAATCGGTTCTGATCACAGGGACGAGCAAGGGGATTGGATATGAGACTGCCTTGGCGTTTGCGCGCGCCGGGTATCGCGTACATGCGACCATGCGCAACCCCTCGAAGTCGCCTGCGCTCGCGGAGATGGCCGCGAAAGAAGAGCTGCAAGTCACGATAAGCGCCATGGACGTGGACTACGACGATTCCGTGTCGCAAGGTGTCGCCGCGATTCAATCGCACCACGGTCCCATAGATGTCCTCGTCAACAACGCAGGCGTCGAACGGGCGGGCTCCATCGAAGAGCAGTCGATCGATGATTTCAGAGCAACGATGGAAACGAACTACTTCGGTGCGTTACGGTGCATTAAAGCTGTGTTGCCTCAGATGCGGCAGAGCCGCAGCGGGGCCATTATCAACATCAGCTCGGTGGCTGGTTCTTTTTCGCAACCGCCTATGACAGCTTATTGCGCCTCAAAATGGGCACTCGAAGCCATGAGTGAATCGCTGGCTTGCGAGATGAAAGCATTTGGAGTGCGCGTGGCTCTGGTGAAGCCCGGCATCATCGATACGGCAATGGCGCAAAGAATTAGGACAACCGCGCACTCGGAGTATCCGCACGCTGCTCGAATTGCATCGTTCTTCGCCACGACCCTGCAGAACGCGCCCGTGCCGCCTAGCTTGGTTGCACAAAAGGTCCTCGAAATCGCCACGAACGGCACCTGGCAATTACGTCATCCGGTCGGCCCAGACGCAGTGCCATTGATCGAACGGCGAAAAGCAATGACCGACGAACAGTGGATAGACCTGCACTCCGCAGATGACGAGAGATATCAAAGGCTCATAGCAGAGGCTGGCCCGATCAACTAATCTTCGGATGCGCTTGCGGGTTCAACGATTGGCCTACATTTCGACGTGAGCGGCCCTGTACGAATCGTACGTTATCAATTCGCACGCTCCTTCTTTCAATTCGGAACTGCTGGAATGCGGCTGCGGTCGAGCGATCCTGGCTCGGTTTGCATTCGTCCCCAGCCCTGACGGAAAACTGAATTGTGGCGACTTCGCTACAGACAGGCACCTATGTCTCCGGAATTAAACGACGTTTGGCGATCGATCTAGGTATTTTTAACTCAAATCAGCCTTCATTGACTTGGCCTATCTCTCAACCTAAGATTTCAGCCCATATGATCGGCCAGACCATCTCGCGCTACCGCATTGTTGAGAAACTCGGCGGCGGCGGGATGGGTGTCGTCTATAAGGCGGAGGACACCGAACTCGGTCGATTCGTTGCCCTGAAGTTCCTACCCGATGTCCTGGCGGACGACGCGCAAGCCTTGGAGCGCTTCCGCCGCGAAGCCCGGGCGGCATCGGCTCTCAACCATCCCAACATCTGCACTATCTATGAAATTGGAAAGCATGAGGGAAGGCCGTTTATCGCGATGGAATTTCTTGAAGGGACGACGCTAAGGAGCACTATCGCCGGCCGTCCCCTGTCGACCGAGACGATTCTTGATCTCTCCATAGAAATCGCAGATGCCGTCAACGCAGCTCATGCCAAGGAAATCATCCATCGGGATATCAAACCCGCGAACATCTTTGTCACAAAGCGCGGAGTAAAGATCCTAGATTTTGGATTGGCGAAGATGGCGGCTGATGTACGCCAGTCGGGGGATGGTGGAGCAGCAGCGCTACCTACGGTGAGTGAGGAACAATTGACGAGTCCCGGAGCGGCAATAGGGACGATTGCCTATATGTCTCCCGAGCAAGTTCGCGCCAGGGAACTCGATGTGCGTACGGACCTGTTCTCTTTAGGAGTGGTTCTCTATGAAATGGCAACTGGCACATTGCCGTTCCGGGGGGAGAGTGCGGGCGCGATCTTCAATGCCATTCTGGAAAGCAAGCCCACGCCGGCCGTGCGATTAAATCCCGATGTACCCGTCAAGCTGGAAGAGGTCATCAACAAATGCCTGGAGAAGGACCGCAACCTCCGTTATCAGCACGCTTCTGACATCCGCACGGACCTGCGGCGTCTGAAGCGGGACACAGACCCGGCGCAAAAGCCGACATCAAGTGCTGCAACCTCCCGCACTTTTTTGTCCTCGCGGATGGCCATTCCAGCCGTGCTAGCTCTCGTACTGATTACGCTCGTCGGCTATCTCTATTTTCATCGCGGACCGAAGTTCACCGATAAAGACACCATCGTCCTCGCCGAATTTGATAACACGACGGGCGATCCTGTATTCGACGGCACACTTCGACAGGGGCTCTCGGTGGAACTTGAACAGTCGCCTTTCCTGAGTCTGGTTACGGATGAGCAAATCCAACAGACATTGGGGCTAATGGGGAAGACCGACACAAAGCTGACGTCTGCGATTGCCCGAGAGATTTGTCAACGAAGGGGAAGTACGGCAGTTCTCAACGGTGCAATCGCACAGATTGGCAGTCAATATCTTCTGACGGTAAAGGCAGTCAATTGTGCCAGCGGCGAAGTGCTGGCGAGCACCAACGCCCAAGCTAGAGACAAGGATCACGTGCTCGAAGCCCTGGGAAACGCAAGCTCTGAAATTCGCCGCAGACTCGGCGAATCTCTCCCGTCACTGCAGAAGTACAACACTCCATTAGATCAGGTAACAACGTCCTCCCTTCCGGCATTGCAGGCTTACAGCCAGGCTACCCAGGCTTTGCTGGAGAAGGGAGGGACTGCGCCAATTCCATTCCTGAAGCGTGCCATCGAGCTTGATCCGAACTTCGCCATCGCCTACACCATTCTGGGCGTCACCTATAACAACGTGGGCGAGCTTTCGCTGGCGGCGGATAACCTTCGCCAAGGATTTGAATTGCGCGAGCGGACGAGCGAAAGCGAGAAATACTCGATTTCCGGTCTCTACTACAGCCTGGTAACACAAGAAACGAACAAGGCAAATGAGGTGTACGAAGAATGGGCGCGCGCTTATCCGAGGGACTTTGTTCCGCAGGCGAATCTGGGTGCGAACTACTATTACCTGGGGCAATTCGACAAAGCGATTCAATTCCTGACCAATTCCTTGCGCCTAGATTTGGACGCGGGATTTTCATACGGCTTTCTGGGCGACGCGTATCGTAGTGCGGGCAAACTTGCCGAATCCAAAGAAGTCTATGAGCGTGCAATAGCCCGCAATCTGGAAGTCCCCGAAATCCACATCTCCCGTTACATGGTGGCCTTTCTCGAAGGAGATGCAAGCGAAATGCAAAAGCAAGTGGCCTGGGCAACCGGTAAGGCGGGTGGCGAAGACCAGTTGCTATCGATTCAGTCCGATTCCGAGGCTTATTTCGGCCACTTTGGTCGGGCACAGAGTCTCTCGCAATCGGCCTTCGATTCTGCGCAGAAAAACGGACTTCATGAGACAGCGGCATATTGGCTGCTAAACGCCGCCCTCCGCAAAGTTGAAGTTGGAGAATACGCCTTGGCGAAAGAAAACGTCGCGTCAGCTCTGGGCATGGGGTCAAACACCACCCTGCAAAGCCTTGCGGCGATGACTCTGGCACGGGTAGGAGAAAACAGTCGGTCACAGGCAATCACCGGCGACATTCGAAAGAAAGAGCCGTTAAATGAAATGCTCAACGGGTATTGGATACCTCCGGTCCATGCCGTCATCGAACTGAATCGCGGCCGAACTCAGCAGGCCTTGGAACTGCTAAAGCCATCTTCAGGTTACGAGTTCGGGCCATTCAGCCTGCATTTGGTTTACGTTCGAGGAGAAGCCTATCTGAAGGCAAGGAATGGAAAACAGGCAGCAGCCGAGTTTCAAAACATCATTGATCACCGTGCTGTGGTAACGAACGATGTGCTTGGGGCACTGGCGCATCTTCAACTTGGCCGCGCGTATGCCCTCTATGGCGACACCGCGAAGTCAAAGGCCGCCTATCAAGATTTTCTCACTCTCTGGAAAGACGCTGATCCCGAGATCCCCATCCTGAAGCAAGCCCAGACCGAGTACGCGAAGCTGCAATAAACGGCGCTAAACAGCTTAGGGTGAGGCTTTCTCGACTGATTGTCTGCTCGAAACTACGCTGCTTCCAACACCGACAGAATGTTCCCTGCCGGATCCTTGAACCACGCTATGGTTGGTCCGTTACCGCGAGCAATGCCCCGCGCATCCGTTTTCAAGTTTGGCTCGTTGTAGACTTCAAATCGCACACCGCGCTTGCTTAGCTCATCGACCGCTTTTTCCACGTTGTCCACTGGAAAGTTCAGCACCGTAAATGTGGCGGGCTGATGGTTGGGTTTCGGATAGATCAGAGTCTTGGCCTTGCTCAGAACCAGCGTACCCTCCGGCCCAGGGGAAACTTCGAGCCCAAGCGTCTTCCCGTAAAAATCTTTGGCCTTCTGAATGTCGTTGACGGAGAAACTGCTGAGAGCCTTATTTTCGTTCAACATTCTGCACTCCTCATGGATTGGTATGTCCGCTTGGATGCAACCGGGCGGACCAAGAAGAAGCTACATCGCTCGTGTCTGGTTGAGTTCGGTATCAGACAGATTCTAGAGCTGAAGACGCTATGGTTTGAGGAGCAGCAGAGTGTTCGCATTCTGGACGCCCGGGGCTTGCTGGACGGCGTACCGCATTGGAAGCCAGAAACTCTCCTCTGTGCTTTGGTTGCGGCTACCTGGTAAAGATGTATGCGTGGAGTAAGCTAATGACCGCTGTGACTTGGATGTCAGTGGGCGAAATCTCCAATGCCGCTCATTGATAGAGGGAAGCTAGTCAGAAGGGTTGAGAAGCAGGCTGTACCTTCCGGGAGTGAACGTGAACTGTAGCTTCATCAAACTCCGTGACCCCTCGTCCGACGATGATTAGGCGGTGAAAGAGGCACCCCGAGGCAATTTTGTTCATTTGCGGTTTGGAGATCCTGTAGAGCACTATTCTGGCCAACTTTGGAGAGCGGACCAACATGAACGGGAATCCTTCCCCACCGTAATATCCCCCCGCTTGATCCCTGAAGCTATAGAGCAGCTGGCCCGACGATACCGAAATGGAGTCAGCACTGCATGCTTCAGCATCACGCAACACCCAGCGCTCACTCATCCAAGTTGCCAGAAGCCCGACAACGATGATCTGAAATGCTCGAATGCCGAGAAGGATCGGATAGGAGCTCGTTTCCCAAAATCTATCTAACAGGCTAAATTTCCAGGTTGTTCCTTTTGCAGAGGTAACAACGAAAAAAGCCACTGCAGCGAAGGTTGGCAAAAACAAAAGCCACAGTCGCGCTAGCTCCACACGCACAGCGATCCGATCATGTTCGACAGAGAGGAGGGCATCTGGCTCAGAGACAACGAGCGTGGTTCGTAAATAGAACACCTCTCGGCGTGGTCGAATGCAGAAACCTACTACTACGACCGCGACCATCACCACTGCTGCCATTCCCGCCAAGAGTGGTTCGTAAGAGGGCAGGAGCAGCGCGAGCACCAGGACCGCAACGCCTACGGCAAAGATTTGCCATGCCCTCATGGCAGAAATTCTGCTTCATTCAGAGTCCATGCGCAACTGAGGGCGATGTGCCGAGCTGGAATGTCGCCTGGCATCAGAAGCCGAGTCTTAAATGTTTTTGGCTAACCTTCCTTGCGCTGTCTCGTCTGACGCAGAAGCATCCTTTTCTGAGGAGGCCTTCCATGAGAAAGTTTTTGGTAACGACACTGGTTGTTCTTTCTTTCGCGGGACACAGGGCAGCAATGGCCGGGCAGACGGCGACTGACTCATCCGCTCCGAGTTACGACATGAAGGCGCAGGCGCTGCTGGACCTTGAAACCGTGCAAAAGAAGTTTGTAGATCTCGCAAATGCGGTCCCAGCGGATAAGTTCGGCTGGAAACCCTCCGACGATTCGCGCTCGTTTGCTGAGGTTCTAATGCACGTGGCGGGGGAACGTTATCAGATTCTCGCGCTGATGGGAGCTGCGCCACCCTCGGATTTCGACGGCAAGACATTCGAGAAATCAACGGCTGACAAGGAAAAGGTCATCGCGCAACTCGACAAGACATGGGTGTTCGCGAAACAAACCATCGCCGGGATGAATAACGCAGATTTTGCGAAGCTGCTGCCTAAGCTTGGCCCACAGGCGAGTGCCGGTGATGTTGTGTACATCCTGGTCGCCGACGCGCATGAGCACCTGGGCCAGGCAATTGCCTATGCCCGGGTGAACGGAGTCGTTCCGCCCTGGACCGTCGAAGCGCGGAAAAAGGCCGCGGAGAAGAAAGCGAAGCAGAATTGAAACGGGGGCTGGGTCGGATGCATCGCCATATCACTCACCGACAACAAGAAAAAGCGAAAAAAAACGGCTAGCCCCGCTACTGCTTGATCTCAAAATTCGCAGGGTCGAGCGGCACATCCTGTCGGATTTGGCTCGCGACCAAGTCCCAATCAAAGAGTCGCGTACCGCCGTTCTGCAATTCTTCCGTCCACTGTAGTTCATAGTGGGTCGGTAGCGTTAATCCATTTGCACTCCGAAAATCGCTGAAGCGCTCTTCCAACCTATACCGTGGCTCTTTTTGTTGTGCGCTCGTTCTAATGTCGCCAGTTTCTCCAGGTCGTTGTTCCATGGAATAGACAGTACGCACATGTTGGTACGTCTGCGGGTCGAAATACATGATTACCTGCATGTCAGTATTGTGCTTTGACAGGTACTGAACCGCCCGTAACTCTTTGCCATCAACCTTCTTCATGCCGAGATCTTGCATTCGTGCCCCGTTCATTGCGAGACTTTGCAGTGCCCAGCCGGTCGACAGTTCGCCACCGAGCAGACCTTCTTTCAAAAGGAACCCTTGGCTCGCAACAAAGTCGCCGAATTCGGAGCGTTGGTGCGATGCTGTCGGCCTTGCAACACCAATCCTCGATCCATCAAAAGTGAACTGTTCCCCCCACCAGTCACCCATTCCAAATTGCATGACGATACCCAGCATTCGCCCAGACGAGACTAGGTCCCAGGTACCCGTGGCTCCTCCGCTGCCACCGACCAGTACACGAAAGCGCAAGCTACCCCGCACGACTCTGGACTTCACCGCTGCTCTCACAGTTTGTGAGCCGATGGCATCGAGATGCCGGACAACAATGTCATCTGATTTAGAGGGACTGCTGCCTTGAACTCGGGCTGTGAACAATAGCGCAAGGACCATCCAAGGTTGGAGAAACATCCTAATCTTCGTCATATGAGCCTCCGGAGAGATGTTCTCAATTACCGGCTAATAGGCATGATTCTGAGCTGGTGAACACACGATTGTAGCAATTGCGGGCGGGCATCGATGCTGAACTGCCGATAAATGGTACAACAAACAGCCGGTATATCTATACTTCTGATCAGCCAAACTACGACCTGATACGTTGCAGGGAAAAGACTGGTCGCCTCTGCCAGATGATTTTGGAACTTTTTTCAACGGTCCGAGATTTTTGAAGTGACGCTTTCAACAGCTTGGGACTGAATTGCGCTGAACGGTTGCATTCTCGTCGACGATTTTTGAACTTTTTCTGTTTCCCGCCACCTGCTGAGTAGTTTCAGTATCCGAGAATCGGAAGGGAGGCCACCGTTCAACAGTCATTGCTTGAGTACGCCTCTGCGAAGCCGGTATTCATGAGGAGTGCTTCCATGCCAGCGTTTGAATGCCCGGTGGAAGGCGGCGGGTTGGAATAGCCCAATAAATACGCGATCTCACTGGTTGAGAGTGCTCGGTCGGAAAGATATTGATCAGCGGCTTCGCGACGAATCGAATCGACAATTTCATAGTAGGTCGTTCCGGCTGCTGCCAGATGTCGTTGTAGTGATCGCACAGAAAAAGCCATGGATCGTGCCGCGGTTCGAATGTCGACGTCTCCCAGTTGAAGGTGCCTTACCAGGATTCTGCGCATCTCAGCAACGACATCGTCCCCTTGCGGCAGCTGCAAGCTTACCTGTTCCGCATTACGTCGCAAGACCGAGTGCAACACCGGATCGCGCCTGCGACCGCACCGTGCACCCGAGAGTCTGCGCGATCTCATCACGATCCGCCAGCTCATGTGTAAAGCTCACGTACCCGGCGCTGAAATCGGATCCTGTCTCTCGACGCAGGAAGCGAGCAGGCAATTTTGAGATCATTAAGATCACTTCGAACGTGCCCGGGATTGAGATTAGTCAAGATCCACCACATCAGCAAAGTTCAAGCTACCGAATCGATGTAGCTGTTGGATCCGCAAAAAGTCAGGCCGGGGAACCTTGAAGGCTTCCTAGAAATCGACACAAGTGACAGAGATTTTCCGCAAATCAAAGTTCTGAACCGGATTTGTTGTGGGAATTCTCTTTCTCGAAGTGAATGGATTCCGCTTTACTGCTAGCCAGGAAGACGCGGCGCGGGCAGTACTACATTTGGCTAGCGGCAACTTCGACGAAGGAAGCTATGCAGCCTTTCTTCACGCCAATTCGTCGCCTTTGAAAAAGTAAGCAGTGCAGTCGTGATTTCGGCGAAATCCCACTAAGTTTTGGCATAGTGGCGTTGACGTCGGCGGTCGCTTTAAGGAGGATCAAATGACCAAGCATTCGCAGAGCACCTATCTGCTTAGGCTGCCGCGCTCGGTTAGAGCAGAAGTCGAGCGTCGCTCGAAGGCTGATGGCGTGAGCATTAATCAATTTGTTGCCACGGCCGTTGCGGAAAAACTGGCGGTCATGAATACGGAGGTTTTCTTCGCAGAGCGAGGGGACCGTGCAGATTTTGTCGCTTTCGATCGACTGATGCGCCGCAAGAGAGGGGAAGCGCCACGGCGCGAGGACACAATCGAGCAGCAGCTTAGGCTTGAATCGCGCTGGACCTAAGGCTCATGCAAATGGACGATGGCACAGTTTTGGGAATCAGATCGGGAGACAACGAAGACCCATCTTACGAATCGTGCAGGTTCCTGCCGAAGTTCAAGGCCGAGTACGCTCACTTACACAAGACGGGCGGTGGATTGAAGCAATAAGGCATGGTTGAAGGACAACCGTTGAAAATCGTCCCTAAACTCAAGACAGTCCTTCAGCCCACGGTCCAGCGCCGGTCAGGGCAGCTCGGTTGTTTACGTCTTTGTTAATAGGGACGCTATTGTTTACAACAAAGTTCCTAAATCAACGGATTATTGTGTGCGCGCCGAAAAAACATCGGCGGAGGGCTAAGAAGAAACAGTGCTCAAGATTTTTTTCTGGGGCGTCCATTTTATCTCGCCTCGAACTACACGAGCGCTACCCAAAGCGGTGTCAGCCAATCGCATCGAATGTCAATAATGGCCGCCAAACGAAATGAGGCGCGTGCCTTTAATGCCGCCCAGAGTCCAGGACGTATGGGTTGATTGAGCGATGCGGTTCAGAACGTC
>Ga0207707_10000231_pt1 | contig 60150 bp, 43 predicted proteins | sample KBSC83BmetaG_FD_184336 | JGI IMG/M metagenome (GOLD analysis project Ga0207707, IMG submission 184336) | Corn rhizosphere microbial communities from Kellogg Biological Station, Michigan, USA - KBS C8-3B metaG (SPAdes) (version 2) | ecosystem: Host-associated > Plants > Roots > Rhizosphere ... | reverse complement strand
CGAGCAACGCGGTCTTGCCCGCGCCGCCCGAGACCAGCGCCCACTGCGCCAGCGCCTGGAACGCCATCGTCTGGGTCAGGCCAATCAAGATCGTGGGCAACCATGGCGTCGGCTTCAGCGAATTGCGGCGCAACGCCAGCAGCGCAAACAGCACCACGGTGCCGATCACGTAACGCTGCGCGCTGAAGGTGAACGGCCCGCTGTAATGCGTCGCGACCTTCATCACCGTCCAGTTGAGGCTCCACACGATCGTGAGGATCACCAAACCGATCCATGCGGCGCGTTCGGGGGCGTGGGCGTTCGGCATGGCGCGAAAGCATTCGCTAAGGAAAGCGAAGGATAGTGCGGGGCTGGTCCAAACAAACAATATCGAGGGCTCCCGCATGCAACGCTCCGCACTCGCTGCATTCGCGATGTTGATACCCGTTTGCGCGCTCGCGGCGGCGGGTGCCGGCGGTTGGAAAGTCGAACAGCGTTACCCGCTGGGCGGCGCGGGCGGCTGGGATTACCTGGCGCTGGACCAATCCGCGCAGCACCTTTACGTCAGCCGTTCGGATCGCGTGATCGTGCTGGATGCGCACGACGGCAAGCAGGTTGGGGTCATGGATGGCCTGTCGGGTGTGCACGGCATTGCGCTGGCCGATGACTTGCACAAGGGTTTCATCAGCAACGGTCATGCGGATACCGTCACGGTGTTCGATCCGGCCACACTGCGGATCGAGCAGACTGTCGACGTTGGCGCGAAAGATCCCGACGCCATCTTGTACGACCCGTTTTCGCAGCGCGTGTTCACCTTCAATGGCGACAGCGACGACGCCAGCGTGATCGAAGCGAAGACCGGCAAGCTGCTGGGCCACGTCGCGCTGCCGGGACGCCCGGAGTTTGCGGTCAGCGATGGGCAAGGGCATGTGTTCGACAACATCGAGAGCAAGAACGAACTGGTCGAGATCGACCCGCGTGCGATGAAAGTGACGGCGGTCTGGCCGTTGAAGGATTGCGATTCTCCGTCGGGGCTCGCGATCGATGTCGCGCATCACCGGCTGTTCTCCGTGTGCCAGAACAAGGTGATGGCGGTGACCGATTCCGGCAACGGCAAAGCGATCGCCAGCGTGCCGATCGGCGAAGGCCCGGACGCGGCGCGCTACGACGCGAAGCGCGGACTGGTGTTCAGCTCGAACGGCCGCAGCGGCACCCTGACCGTCGTGCGTCAGGAATCGCCCGACCGCTATCGTGTGCTCGCAGACGTTCCGACCCAGGACAGCGCGCGAACCATGGCGCTCGACGAGGCCAGCGGGCGCGTCTATCTCTCCGCCGCGAAATTCGAACCGCGTCCGGCGCCTACCAGGGCCGAGCAGCATCCGAGGCCGGCGGTGAAACCGGGCAGTTTCACGATCCTCGTGGTGGGTGCTGGCGTACACGGCTGATACCGATGATCCTCAGCGGCGCGTCGGACGCTCAGCCCACTTGACGACTTCGAATGGCGTGTCGCGTCCGCCGTAACGCGGCAGGAAACCTTCGGGTGGACCCCACGCGTGCAGCGTTACCACTTCCCAGGTGGCCGGGATGCGACCGTCGCGCCGGCGCGCTTCGTACGCATCCAGCATCGCGCGGAAACGCGTCTTGCCGGTGAGCGCACGCGCGCGGTCGCGGTGGGCGTTGGTGGCGCCGAGTCCTTTCAGGTCCGTCAACAAGCCGCGCACGTCCGGGTAATCGAGCGTGATGCGATCGGAATCCAGCACGGGATCCTTCAGCCCGGCCGCAAGCGCCGCGTCGCCGATGTCGTGCAGGTCCAGGAACACGCCGACATGCGGGAGGTCGGGATCGACCGCGGCCCAGGCCTCGCGCAGTTCCGCGAGCGTGTCGGGGCCGAGGCTGGACGCGACCATGAAGCCGCCGGGTTTCAATACGCGCGCGCACTCGGCCAGCAGCGGCCGCGGCGACTCGCACCATTGCAGGCAAAGATTGGAATACACCACGTCCATGCTGCGCTCGGGAAACGGCAACGCCTGCCCGTCCGCGCACACGCGCGTGAAGGGCCGGAACCAGCCGCGATTCCGTCGCGCTTCTTGCAACATCGGCAGCGACACATCCACCGCGATGACCTCGGCGTCGCGCCAGCGCTTCTTCAAGCCAGCGGTGCCGCGCCCGGTGCCGCAACCGATGTCGAGCACACGCCTTGGTGTGCCGTCGTAGTAGTCGAGGCTTTCGAACAGGCGCGATTCGACTTCGCGTTGCAACGCATCGTGGCGTTCGTAGATCGAGGCTGCACGCGCGAAGGCGCGGTGTACCTGAAGCGGGTCGAGATGCTTGCCGGTCATGGCGCAACGCCCGCGAGCAGCGGAGCGAGTGCGGCGACAACGGCCTCCGTGTGACCAATGAAAGGCGCGTGGCCACCGCCTGCAATGCAGGTGAACACGCCGCCGCATTGTGCGGCACTCCATTGCATCGTCTGCCATGGGATCAGGCGGTCGCGGCGGCCGGCGATCCACGCGCTGGCTTGCGTCAGTTGCGGGAGGCGCGCGCGCAGGTCGGCGTGTTCCAGCACGTCCAGGCCTTCCGTGAGTGCGCGCACCTGCGGACGGAATTCGTTGAAAGTGTCGGCGCGCAACTTGCGCAGGTCGGCCCGCGCGCAATCACTGCCCAGTGCTTCCAGTGCGAGAAAACGTTCCAGCGTGCCTTCGTAATCGGTCTCGAGATCGCGCCCGAAGTTCTGCAGGATTTCCGGCGACACCGCCTGCGGCCAGCCTTCGCCACGCACGAAGCGCGGCGAGGCGCACAGCATCGCCAGGCCCTGCACCGGCTTCGGAAAATCCAGCGCAGCCTGCAACGCATACAGGCCACCCAGCGACCAGCCGAGCCAGATCGCCGGCGGCACGCGTGCCGCGATGGCTTTCGCGCACTCCGCGGGTTGCAATGAAACATCGCAATCATGCGAACGGCCGTGTCCCGGCAGGTCGACCACGTGCAGCGTGCAGCGGTCGCGCAGCGTTTCGACCAGCGGGGCGAACACGCCGCCGTGCATCGCCCAGCCGTGCAACAGCACAAGGTGCGTGTCGCCGCGGCCTTCGGTATGGATGTAGAGGTCGGACATAATCAATCAATGATAAGGCGATGGCACCCTGCTGTTTCCCTCCCCTTCAAGGGGAGGGTTGGGGAGGGGATGGGTTTCAGTTGCAGTGTGTTGACACCATCCCCATCCCGGCCTTCCCCTTGAAGGGGAAGGGGGGAGAAGCGTGTCGGTCAGTGCGTAATCGAATTCATCGCATCGAGCAGCCGATCGACGTCGGTAGCGTCATGCGCCGCCGACAACGTGACACGCAAGCGTGCCTTGCCGTGTGGCACGGCCGGTGGACGGATCGCCGTGACCAGGAATCCGGCGGCTTCGAGTGAACGCGATGCCGTCACGGCGCGTTCGGCATCGCCAAGGATGATTGGCTGGATCGCGGTCGCGGAATCCATCAGCGGCAAACCGAGTTGCGTAGCGCCAGCACGAAAGCCTGCGATCAGCGCGCGCAATTTCTCACGCCGCCAATTTTCTTCGCGTGCGATGCGTACCGCCTCGCATGCAGCAACGACCAGCGCCGGCGGCATCGCGGTGGTATAGACGAAGGTGCGCGCGAATTGGGTGAGGCCTTCGATCAGCGCGTGACTGCCGGCGACGAATGCGCCCATGCAACCCAGCGCCTTGCCCAGTGTTGCCATCAGCACCGGGACGTCTTCCTGTGAAAGCCCGGCTTCGTTGGCACTGCCGCTACCGTGCGGCCCGAGCACACCGAGTCCGTGCGCGTCGTCCACCATCAGCATGGCGCCTTCATGCTTGCACAACGCGGCGAGTTCGCTCAGTGGCGCGACGTCACCGTCCATGCTGAATACGCCATCGGTGGCGAGCAGTGCCGGGTTTCCTCCGGCGTTCGCGAGTTGCCGTGCCGCGCCGTCTACGTCGTTGTGCGGGTAGCGTTTCAGCGCCGCGTTCGCGAGTCGCGCCGCGTCCAGCAAGCTGGCGTGGTTCAACTTGTCCTGCACGCACACGCATTCGCGATCCAGTAGCGCCTGCATCACCCCGAGGTTCGCGAGCCAGCCGGACGAGAACAGCAATGCAGCCTCACGGCCAGTCCATTCGCAAAGCGCTTCTTCGAGTCGTACATGTTCGCGGCGATGGCCGCACACCAAGTGCGCGGCGGCGCTGCCGACACCGGATTCGTTCGCGGCGTTCTGCAGCGCCTTGATGATGCGCGCATCTTGTGCGAGCCCCAGGTAATCGTTGCTGCAGAAGTTCAGCAACTCGCGGCCGGCGATGCGCACGCGAACACCACGCGTCGCATCGAACGTGCGCACACGCCGCCGCAAGCCGTTGCGTTCGCGCGCGGCAACGCGCGCCGCCAGTGATTGCAGCAGATTCGGGCGCATCAGCTTGGAACCCCTCTCCCCTCGGGAGCGGGGCAGGGGTGAGGGCACGGGTCTTGCGGCATGGTCGATTGCGCGCGTGCCCGAACCCTCATCCGGCGCTGCGCACCACCTTCTCCCGGAGGGAGAAGGGATGTTGCATCAAGCGTCGACACCAGCATTGGCGGTTTCCAGGACATTTGCGTGCACGATATTGGCCTCGTGCGCGTCCGCTTCCACCTGCATCGAATGCAGATCCAACCGCCCGAACAACGCACGATCATGCTCGACGTCCGGGTTGCCGGTGGTCAGCAGCTTCTCGCCCATGAAGATCGAACCGGCGCCCGCGAAGAAGCACAGCGCCTGCATCTCGTCACTCATCTGCTGGCGGCCGGCGGACAATCGCACGACTGATTTCGGCATCACGATGCGCGCGACCGCGATGGTGCGCACGAACTCGAACGGGTCGATCTTTTCCGCATCAGCCAGTGGCGTACCCGGTACCGGCACCAGCTGATTGATCGGCACCGACTGCGGATGTTCGGGCAGGTTCGCCAGCGCCTGCAGCAAACCCGCACGCTGCGCGCGCGTCTCGCCCATCCCGACGATGCCACCGCAGCAGGTTTTCAGGCCTGCCGCGCGGATCTCTTCCAGCGTGTCGAGGCGATCCTCGAATACGCGGGTGTGGATGATTTCGCCGTAATAATCGGGCGAGGTGTCGATGTTGTGGTTGTAGTAGTCGAGCCCGGCCTCCTTGAGTTGTTGCGCGTGGCCTTCGCCCAGCAGACCCAATGTCGCGCAGGTTTCCATGCCGAGCGCCTTTACTTCGCGGATCATTTCTGCGACTTTCGGGATGTCGCGATCCTTCGGCCCGCGCCACGCTGCGCCCATGCAGAAGCGCGATGCGCCCGCCGCCCTGGCCGCGCACGCGCGTTCCAGGACGTCTTCCACGTCCATCAGTTTTTGCGCTTCCACGCCGGTGTGGTAGCGCTGCGCCTGCGGGCAGTACGCGCAGTCTTCCGGGCAACCGCCGGTCTTGATCGACAGCAACGTGGAAACCTGCACTGCGTTGGGATCGTGATGGGCCACGTGCACGGCGTGCGCGCGTGCGAGCAGGTCAATGAACGGCAGGTTGAACAGGGATTCGATCTCGGCCGATTTCCAGTCGTGCCTGACCGGCGTATCGGGATTCATTCCGTCCATCGCAACAACTCCGCTTTATAGTGCCCGAGGCAAGAGGCTCGAAAACGCCATCGTCATTCCGGACAAGCCCGCCTGGCGGCGGCTTTCGCCGGCATGACGACATTGCGAAGTGTCGAAGGGGATACGGATGTCTGTCAACTTCAAAACAGCTAATTTGGTTGACGACGCGCTGGGTGCGCTGTTGCCTTCGCACTGCTTGTTGTGCGGCGCACGTGGACAGGGTGCACTGAGCCTTTGCCGGGAATGCGCAGCCGACATGCCACGCAACACGATGTGCTGCGCGCGTTGTGCGTTGCCACTGGAATCGCCGGCGCCGCTGTGTGGCCGCTGCATCAAACATGCGCCGCCGTGGGATGCCGCGTGGGTTCCATTTCGTTACGAATGGCCGTTGGCGCAACTGGAATCACGCTTCAAGTTTGGCGGGGACCTGGCCGCCGGGCGCACGCTGGCGTTGCTCTGGGGTGTGTCGCAAGCGCCGCCCGATCTGCCTGATGCAATCGCGCCGGTGCCGCTGCACCGTTCGCGCCTGCGCCAGCGCGGCTACAACCAGGCGCTGGAGCTCGCGAAACCGCTTGCGAAACGTTTTGGAGTTTCACTGTTGCGCGACGCACTGCGCCGAACCCGAACCACCCACGCGCAAACCGAACTTTCCGCGATACAGCGCCGCCGCAACGTGCGTGGTGCGTTCGCGGCGAATCTCGATGGCAAGGCACCCGAACACGTCGCGGTGCTGGACGACGTCTTCACCACCGGCGCGACCTTGGCCGAATGCGTACGCGTGCTGAAGCGCACCGGCATCGCGCGGGTGGACGTTTGGGCATTGGCCCGTGCGCCCGTGCATTGATACCGGCCATCCATGGCCTGCTCTTTGTAGGTTGGGCTGACCCGGGTTTCATCCGGGGAAGCCCAACATGGGCGCGACGTTGGGCTTCACTTCGCTCAGCCCAACCTACAAATACTCGCCGAGTACGAGGGGCTCGGCCGGCGCGCAACCCGCGCGACAAGGGACGCGCGGAATCAAAGCCGGAACGTCACGGTTGAGCGGACACGGGCATCACCGCATTGCCAGCGCCACCACCATTCCAAGCCAGATAACGCCGCCGGCCCAGTTGTTGTTGCGGAACGCGGCGAAGCAGGCGTCGCGTTGGCGCCAGCGCATGTTCCAGAGTTGCCATGCGAACAGCAGCAGCGCAACGCCAAGGCCAGCGAGGAACGGCCATTCCAGTTGCGCGCGTTGCCCGACCAGCAGCAGCGTGAACAGCAGCGTCGCCATCAATATCCCGAGGATCGGCAGGTCGGCGTCCCCGAACAGGATCGCGGTGGACTTCGCACCGGCGCGAAGGTCGTCGTCGCGATCGACCATCGCGTATTCGGTGTCGTAGATGGTCGAGAACAGCACGTTGCCGAGGAACAGCAGCCAGCACACCGGCGGCAGGCCATTCGTGATCGCCGCGAACGCCATCGGAATGCCCCAGCCGAACGCGGCGCCCAGCACGACTTGCGGCAGTTGCGTGTAGCGCTTGGAGAACGGATACAGCGCAGCCAGTGCGGCCCCGGCGAACGACAGGTAAATCGTCAGCCGGTTGGTGAACGCCAGCACCAGCGCAAAACCGATCAGCGCCAGCGCCACGAACGTCAGCACGGCTTCGCGCGGCTTCACGCGTCCAGCCGCGAGCGGCCGTCCGGCGGTGCGTTGCACCTGCGGATCGAGGTTGCGATCGGCGAAATCGTTCATCGCGCAGCCCGCCGCGCGCATCACGAACACGCCCACCGTGAAGACGATCAGGAATTTCCACGGCGGAAAACCATCCGCCGCCAGCCACAGTGCCCACCAGGTCGGCCACAACAACAGCAGCGCGCCGATCGGCCGATCCATCCGCACCAGCACCAGCAAGTCGCGTGTCTTGTCGCGCCAGTCAAAAGGCAAAGCGCGCAACAGGAATTCGATGGTGCGGGTCGAGCGCGGTGAGGCATCGGCGGGACGCGAGGTGTCCCGACCTGGCGCCGGTTGCAGTTCCACGCCGCGCGCGTCGAACAGCGGCAACTCGGGTTGTTCGAGCGGGCTCGCGGCGCGGGACTTTTTGCGGCTGGCGTCGTTCTTGCGTGGCATGCTCGATGGGCCGTAACGGGATGATGCGAGGCAGCGATCGCGGTCGTGACGCGCTGCCCGAATGTCTGCGGCGTACCGCCGATGGTGTGCATTCGGGCAACCAGCATCTTGACCGCTGAACCCGATTGTCGCGCAGGCCGCCGCCAGCTCCAACTTTCGTGATCAGGACAATCAGCACAACCATCCTGCGGCGCTTGCCGCTATCCTCGCCCGATTCCGTGACAAAGGGCAGACACGATGAGCCTGATCCAGCAGCTCACTCGCCACAAGACGGTCGAACAATTGCAAGCCGAAGCCGGCACCCGCGGCGAATTCCGCCGGGTGCTGGGCGTGTGGCAACTGACCGCGATCGGGATCGGCGCGATCATCGGGGTCGGCATCTTCGTGCTCGCGGGCCAGCAGGCCGCGGTCAACGCCGGGCCCGCGGTGGTGGTCAGCTTCCTCGTCGCCGGCATCGGCAGCGCCTGCGCGGCGCTCGCCTACGCCGAGTTTTCCGGAATGATCCCGGTCACCGGCAGCGCCTACACCTATGGTTACGCGGTGCTGGGCGAATTCTTCGGCTGGATCATAGGTTGGGATCTGATCCTGGAATACGCGCTGATCGTCGCGGTGGTTGCGATCGGGTGGTCCGGCTATGTGCAGGCGCTGCTGGTGCAATTGTTCGGCGTACACCTGCCGGTGTTCTTGCAGGGCGCCTACGATCCCGCCAACCCGGGCAGCGGCAAGGTGTTCGACGTGGTGGCGGCGGCAATCTCGCTGGTGATCGCGGGGATGCTCACCATCAAGACCGAATGGGGCGCGCGCGCCAATACCGTGATCGTGGTGATCAAGGTAATCGGCGTGGCGCTGGTGATCGCGGTCGGGGCGTTCTACGTGAACCCCGCCAACTGGCATCCGTTCGTGCCGGCGGTGACGCACGTGAACGGCGCTACGCACTTCGGCTGGACCGGCGTGCTGGCCGCAAGCAGCATCGTGTTCTTCGCCTGCTTCGGTTACGACACGCTGACCACCGCCGCCGAGGAAGCGAAAAATCCGCAACGCGATCTGCCGCGCGCGGTGCTGCTGTCGCTGGGAATCTCGATGGCGTTGTACCTCGCGGTGTCGCTGGTGCTGACCGGGATGGTGCCGTATCCGCAATTGAATTCGGCGGCGCCGGTCGATGCCGCGTTCAAGGCGCTGCACCTCGATTGGGTACGCGGCATCATCAATGTCGCGGCGGTGGCGGGGCTCACCAGCGTGCTGTTCGCGTTCATGCTGGGCGCGGCGCGTATCTGGTTCGCGCTGTCGCGCGACGGTCTGCTGCCCGGCTGGTTCGCGCGCGTGCATCCGCGCCACGGCACACCGTATCGGCCAACCGCGATCCTCGGCGTGTTCAGCGCGCTGGTCGCGGGGTTTCTGCCGATCGGCGAAGTCGCGGAACTGGTCAACATCGGCACCCTTTCCGCGTTCATCGTGATCTGCCTGTCGGTGCTGATCCTGCGCATACGCCGGCCCGATGTGAAACGCGGTTTCCGCTCGCCCGCGCTATGGCTGGTGGCGCCGGTCGGCATGCTGTTCTCGCTGTTCCTGATCATCGGCTGGCCATGGGTGACGGACGGCCATTTCCATCTGATCGGCGGACTGGCCCGGATCACCATCGATCGCTTCATCGTATGGCTGGTGATCGGCCTCGTCGTGTATTTCGGTTACGGCATCCGGCACAGCCTGCTGGCGCGTGATGATTGATCGACTGGCGTTCCGGTGCTTGTGGTTTCGGAGTCGCGGCACCATTTCGGGTGTCATGGCGTGACATCCATCGGATGCCGCGTCATCACCGTGATCCGTTCTGCACAAGGCGTGCAATCAAATGATCGACCTGTATTACTGGCCCACCCCCAACGGCCACAAAATCACGTTGTTCCTGGAAGAAGCCGGGCTGCCGTACACCCTCAAGCCGGTGGATATCGGCAAGGGCGACCAGTTCAAGCCGGAATACCTCGCCATCTCGCCCAACAACAAAATGCCGGCGATCGTGGATCACGACCCGGCTGGTGGCGGCGCGCCGATCAGCGTGTTCGAATCGGGCGCGATCCTGGTGTATCTCGCGGCCAGGACCGGCAAGTTCATCCCCGCCGACATGCGCGGACGCGTGGCCTGCCTGGAGTGGCTGTTCTGGCAGATGGGCGGCCTGGGTCCACTGACCGGCCAATACGGGCATTTCAGCGTTTACGCGCCGGAGAGGATTCCGTATGCGATCGAGCGTTACACGAGGGAAGCCGAACGCCTGCTCGACGTGCTGAACAACCGCCTGCAAGGACGCGCGTTCCTCACCGGCGACGATTACACCATCGCCGACATGGCGTGCTATCCATGGATCAACCCGTACGACAAGGCGCCGCTGGATCTCGAGCCCTTCGCCGAAGTGCGGCGGTGGCGCGACGCGATCGCCGCGCGGCCCGCGACGATCCGGGCGTTTGCGCGCGGTCCGGAAGCGAATCCGTCGTCAGGCCAGCCGATGGGCGATGAAGAGAAAAAGATCCTGTTCGGGCAGGGCGCACGCAGAGACTAAAGAAAGACTATAATCGGTCCTGTTGCTCCGGAGCCAGCCATGAGCTATTCCACCCAGATCAAACCCATCAGCTATCTCAAGGCCAACGCGGCGGACGTATTGCTGGAACTGGCCGAAACGCGTGAACCGATGATCATCACCCAGCATGGCGAGGCCAAGGCCGTGATCCAGGATGTCGCATCCTACGAGCAAACCCAGGAGACGCTGGCGTTGCTGAAGCTGCTTGCATTGGGCAATCAGGACGTCGCAGCGGGCAGGGTCAAGCCGGCACGGGAAGCCATCGCGAGCTTGCGCGACAAGCGCCGAGTGCGTTGATGCATTACGAGGTCCTGTTGGCCGACAAGGCCGAGCGTGACCTGGAAGCGATCCGGAACTACATTGCGGAAACGGATTCGCCGACGGCCGCCAATCGCGTGCTCGACGTGCTGCTGGAGATTGTCACGACTCTGGAACTGTTTCCCGAACGCGGTTCCCACCCTCGCGAATTGCTGGCACTGGGACACGTTGAGTACCGGCAAATTGTCCGCAAGCCTTGGCGTGTTTTTTATCGTGCCGCCGGAAAGCGCGTCTATATCGTGCTGATTGCCGATGGCCGTCGGGACATGCGTTCGTTGCTGGCGCAACGGCTGCTGGGGGCATAGATCACGCTTGCGCGGGCTGGCGGCGGCACCCATGCCATCCGGCCTATGCGCGTCAGTGCGCGTGGTGCTACGTTCGACGAGATCACTTCGTCGTCGGAGCGCCCCCGCATGTCCCGTGTGCAGCGTCTGTCGTTTTTCGCCCGTTTCGCGGCGGTGCTCGTTTTTGGTTTTGCCGCGCTGGCGCTGGCCGGCAGCGCATGGGCCGATGCCGCCGATGCGCACATCGCGCCGCCGCAGGACACGCCTTATCCCGGTGTCCTGCAAATTCATGTCGACGCCAGCGATACGCGTCAGGGCATCTTCCGCGTGCATGAAACCATTCCGGTGCAGGCGGGTGAACTGACGCTGCTGTATCCAAAGTGGATCCCGGGCAATCACTCGCCCTCGGGTCCGATCGCAATGCTGGCGGGCCTGAAGTTCGCCGCCAACGGCAAGTCGCTGAAGTGGAAGCGCGACAAGTACGACGTGTACGCGTTCCGCGTGGACGTGCCGCAGGGCGTGTCGGACATCGAGGTGGATTTCCAGTACCTGTCCGGCCGCACGCCCGCGCAGGGCATCGAACTGACCGACAAGATGATGGACTTGGCATGGAATGAAGTGTCGCTGTATCCCGCCGGACATTACTCGCGCCAGATCAAGATTGAACCGAGCGTCACGTTCCCGGCCGGCTGGCAGTTCGGCACCGCGCTGGAGAAGGCTTCGCAATCGGGCGGTACCGTCACCTTCAAGCCGACCACCTACAACACGCTGGTCGATTCGCCGATCTACGCGGGCAAGTATTTCAAGCGCATCGATCTGGATCCGGGTGCGAAGGCCGCCGTGAGTCTGGACGTGGTTGCCGATGCGCCGAAGGATCTCGAAATCACGCCCGGGCAGTTGCAGGTGCATCGCAACCTCGTCACCCAGGCGTACAAGCTGTTCGGATCGCACCATTACGACCATTACGACTTCCTGTTCTCGCTGTCCGATCATCTGGGTGCGAACGGCCTCGAACATCACCAGTCCAGCGAGGACGGCACGGGGCCGGACTATTTCACCAATTGGGACGACAACGCCCCGAACCGCGACCTGCTGGCGCATGAATTCACGCATTCGTGGAACGGCAAGTTCCGTCGCCCGGCGGATTTGTGGACACCCAATTTCAACGTGCCGATGGGCGATTCCTTGTTGTGGGTGTACGAGGGCCAGACGCAGTACTGGGGCTTCGTGTTGACCGCACGCGCGGGCATGTGGACGCCGGAACAATTCCGCGACGCGCTGGCAATGACCGCCGCCAACTACGATCGCAACCGGGTCGGCTTCCAGTGGCGCACGCTGGAGGACACCACCAACGATCCGACCGCCGCCGAGCGCGCGAGCCTGCCGTACCGCAGTTGGCAGATGAGTGAGGAGTACTACTCCGGTGGCCAGATGATGTGGCTGGCGGTGGACGCGAAGATCCGTTCGCTGACGCACGACCGGAAATCGCTGGATACCTTCGCGAAGGATTTCTTCGGTGTCGACAACGGCAGCTTCGTCACCAAAACCTACACCTTCGATGACATCGTGAACGCGCTGAACGGCGTGGTGAAGTACGACTGGGCCGGTTTCCTCAACCGCTATGTCGATGAACTGGAACCGCCGTTCACCAAAGGTCTGGAAGCGACGGGCTGGAAACTGGTCTACACCGACAAGGAAAGCGCATACGAAAAACAGTACGAGAGCCAGGACGAATCGCCGCGTCACATTTTCAACTTCAGCTATTCCATCGGTCTCACGCTGACGAAAAGCGGCGGCATCAACGACGTGCGCTGGAATGGCCCGGCGTTCAAGGCCGGCATCGGTTCCGGTGGCGAAGTGGTGGCGGTGAACGGGCAGGCTTACAAGGCCGGCGTGTTGAAGCAAGCCATCACTGCAGCCAAGGAGTCGAAGCAGCCGATCGAACTCCTGATCAAGTACGAGGGCGAATACACCAAGGTGCCGGTGGATTACCACGGCGGCCTGCAGTATCCGCATCTTGAACGCATCAAGGGTGCGCCGGATTATCTGTCGCAGATCATTGCCGCCAAAAAATGAGTGGGAGAACTCAAATGTCGAAATCCAACGCGTTCCATCCACGTCCCTCGCGGCTGGCAGCCGCGCTCGCTGCGCTGTTGCTGATCGCGCCATTTGCCGGCACCGCGTTCGCCGATGCCGCCGACGCGCACGTTCCTCCGCCGCAGGACACGCCGTATGCCGGCACCATCCGGATCGCCGTCGATGCCAGCGATACCAACCAGGGCATCTTCCGCGTGCACGAAACCATTCCCGTGCAGGCTGGCGAGTTGACGCTGCTGTATCCGAAGTGGATTCCGGGCAATCATTCGCCCACCGGCCCCATCGACAAGCTGGCCGGTCTCGTGGTCACGGCGAACGGCAAGCCGCTCAAGTGGACGCGCGACAAGTACGACGTCTATGCGTTCAAGGTGGACGTGCCGCAGGGCGTGTCCAGCCTCGACGTGAAATTCCAGTACCTGTCGGCGCGCGATCGCGGCGAAGGCCCGGTCGAGATGACCGGCGACATGCTGGATCTGGTATGGAGCAAAGTGTCGCTGTATCCGGCCGGCCACTACTCCCGCGACATCACCTTCGCGCCGAGCGTGACGCTGCCCGCGGGTTGGCAGTTCGGGACGGCACTGGAGAAGGCTTCGCAGTCGGGCGACACCACCACCTTCAAGCCGACCACCTACAACACGCTGGTCGATTCGCCGATGTACGCAGGCCGTTATTTCAAGCGCCTCGACCTCGCGCCCGGCGCCAAGGCGCCGGTGCACATGGACATCGTGGCCGATGCGCCCAAGGATTTCGAGGTCACGCCGCAACAGTTGCAGGGCCTGCGCAACGTCATCACCCAGGCGCACAAGCTGTTCGACTCGCACCACTACGATCACTACGACTTCCTGTTCTCACTGTCGGACAACCTGAGCGGCAAGGGGCTGGAGCACCACCAGTCCAGCGAGGATGGCGCCCGCCCCGACTTCTTCACCAAGTGGAAGGACAACTGGCCGACCGTCGGCGGCCTGCTGGCCCATGAGTACACGCACTCATGGAACGGCAAGTTCCGCCGCCCGGCCGACCTGTGGACGCCGAACTTCAACGTGCCGATGGGCGACTCGCTGTTGTGGGTGTACGAAGGCGGCACCCAGTACTGGGGCTTCGTGCTCGCCGCGCGCTCCGGGTTGTGGACACCGGACCAGTTCCGCCAGGCGATCGCGATGGTTGCGGCCAATTACGACCGCAACCGGCCCGGTTTCGAATGGCGCGCGCTGGAGGACACCACCAACGATCCGACCATCGCGCAGCGGGCGCCGAAGCCGTACCGCAGCTGGCAGATGAGCGAGGAGTACTACTCCGCGGGCCAGATGATGTGGCTGGCGGCCGACGCGAGGATCCGCGCGCTGACGCACGGCCGGAAATCGCTGGACACGTTCGCGAAAAACTTCTTCGGCGTGGACGACGGCAGCTTCGTCACCAAGACCTACACTTTCGACGACGTCGTGAACGCGCTCGACGGTGTCGTGAAATACGACTGGGCCGGATTCCTGCACCGCTATCTCGATGAACCCAATCCGCCGCTGGCCAGCGGTATCGAGGCCACCGGCTGGAAGCTGGTCTACACCGACAAGCCGAACGACTACGAGAAACTGATTTCGAAGCGCTACCACGGCGATATCGGCGCGGCGTTCGGCATCGGTCTGTCGACCGGCAAGGACGGGGAGATCAGCGACGTGCGCTGGAACGGTCCGGCCTTCAAGGCAGGCATCGGCTCCGGTGAAACGCTGGTCGCGGTCAATGGACAGGCGTACAGCACCGAGGTGCTGACGGATGCGGTGAAAGCCGCCAAGGGCGGCAGCGCGCCGATCCAACTGCTGCTGAAATACCAGGACAAGTACCGCACCGTGCCGGTGGATTACCACGGCGGCTTGCAGTACCCGCACCTGGAGCGGATCGAGGGCGCGCCGGATTACCTGTCGCAGATCATCAAGGCGAAGTAGGAACCTGAGGGCGGTGTCCCCGCCAAGAGCTTGTCCATAAATAACGAAACCGTTCGTGTTGAGCGTAGCGAAGCGAAGCTTCGCGAAGTCGAAAGACTGGAATTCCGCAGCGTATGACACTTCGACTTCGCACTTTCGGCGCTACGCTCGGTGCGAACGGGTATATACGGACAAGTTCTAAATCCGCGGCCGTGACCACGCTCGCTCTTGCGGGGACTCCGTTGCAGACGCCCGTGCAGACAATCTGCATGGCTCGCGCTACGCACACCGCGAAAGCAAACTGGGCGAATCAATGATTGCCGTTGCGCGTGCGGCGCTGACCCGTCGTGAGCTTGCGCGTTTCGGTTTCCGGTTTCGCAGCTATCCCTTCGGGCCTGCTCGCGAGCATCGTGGATCGTGGCGATGGGCGCGTGCGCAGTAGTGCGCGCGCCATGCGCCGCGCCGCTTCATCCAATTCCGTCGCGTCCAGGTACGAGAAGCCGAGCCGCATGAACGGCTGTTCGCGGTGGTGGAAATCGTAACTGGCGGCGTCGTTGAACGACACGCCTTCGCGTTCGCCGGCGCGCGACCACGCGGCAACGTCGATGCCTTCGTCCGCGCGTGCCCACAACGCCATGCCGCCCTCCGGCACATGGAAATCGAGCGCGGCGCCGAGGTGTCGCACCAGCGCCGCCGCCAGCGCATCGCGGCGCTGCGCGTACAGGCGACGCATGCGTCGCACGTGCCGCAGCAACTCGCCATCTTCGAACAGTTCGGCGATTGCGCACTCCACCGCCGCATCGCCCTGGGCGTCGCAGGCCGCGCGCAACGCGGTCAGGCGCTGCAGCACCGGCGGCGGCGCCAGCACGAATGCGGTGCCGAGGCCCGGCGCCAGCAGGTTCGCCATCGAGGCGACGTAAACCACGTTGCCGCGCGCCCCGCCGGCTGCGATCGGCAATACCGGTTTGCCCTCGTAATGGAATTCGTGGTCGTAGTCGTCCTCGATGATCGCGAAGCGATATTCGAGCGAGAGTTGCGCTAGCCGTTCGCGCCGCGCAGCCGGCATCACCACCGTGGTCGGAAATTGATGGTGCGGCGTCAACAGCACCGCGCGGATGGATTCGCGCGCCAGCAGCGTTTCCAGTGCCTCGACGTCCAGGCCGTCCCGATCCACCGGCAACGGCAGCAGGCGCGCGCCCGCCAATTGCATGACCCGCCGCGCCGGCGGATAACTGAACATCTCGACGACCACCGCGTCACCGGGTGCGATCAGCGTGCGCGCGACCAGGTCCAGCCCCTGCTCGATGCTGCGGGTGATCAGCACGTCGTCGGGTGCAGCGATGAGCCCGCGCGAGCGCGTCAGCATCGCCGCCAGTTCGGTACGCAATCGCACATGCCCACGCGGATCGGTGTAAGTCAGCACGCTGCGGCCCTGCTGGCCTACCGCGCGCCGAAACGCTCGTGCCAGCGCGCGAGAGGGCAACAGCCGGACATCGGGCGTGCTGCGCGAAAGCACCAGCATGCCGGGCGCCGGCATCCGGATCGACGGCGGTTGCGGCGAGGGCGGCAAGGGATACGTCGGCGCTTCGTCGGCCGGCGTAGCGCAGGGCCTCGCCGCGGCGACGGGACGTGGCGCAACGAACGTGCCGCCGCCGATGCGCGTCACCAGCACACCTTCGGCGACCAGTTCGTCGTAGCCCGCGATCACGGTGTTGCGGTTGATGCCGAGATGGTCGGCCAGTTCGCGTGATCCCGGCAGCGGATCGCCGGGTTTCAGCCGTCCGCGCCGGATGTCTTCCGCGATTGCACTCGCGAGCTGCAGGAACAACGGCTGCCCGCGCGAGGGATCCAGTGCGATGGCCAGTTGCCAGCGTCGCATGTGTCGAGTTTAGTGCGGCCACCGCCCGCACCGGACCAGCCATCGTCGCGAAAGTGGCACTACCGCCACGCACCGCGGCGCCGCACATTCGTGGCCCGGGTCATGCGAGGAGAGCGTCATGCAGAAGAGGATCATGGCATTCCTGGTCGCCGTGCTATTCGCCGGCGGCGCGGCCGCGGCGGCAACGCCCCGTTATACGGTCACCAATCTCGCCTCGCTCGGCGGCACGTCGAGCCAGGGCAGCAGCATCAACACTTTTGGAATGATCGCCGGTTTCTCGAAAACTGCGAACGACGCAAACACGCATGCTGCCATCTGGTGGTTCGGTGCGAAAAAGGATCTCGGCACGCTGGGCGGTGCCAACAGTGCGGTGCTGTGGCCGGTGAAGAACGACCTGGGCGTGGTTTCCGGCATCACGCAAACCGATCGGCCGAATCCGCTCAACGAATCCTGGAGCTGTTCGGCATTCATTTCCTATGACGGCAACGCCTGCGTCGGCTTCGTGTGGGCCTTCGGCAAGATGCAGGCGTTGTCGCCGCTGCCCGGCGGTTACAACAGTTTCGCCACCGGCACCAACGACCGCTTGCAGACGGTAGGTTGGGCCGAAACCGGCTTGCACGATCCGACGTGCAATATCCGCGGCGACAGCGATCAGGTGCTGCAATTCCTTCCCGTGGTTTGGGGGCCAGGCAGAAACCGGATCCAGGCGTTGCCTTTGCTGACCGGCGACAGCGATGGTGCGGCCACGGCGATCAATGACCGCGGCGACATCGTCGGCATCTCCGGCATCTGCGATCAGGCAGTCGGGCGCGACACGGCCAGGCACATGGTGCTGTGGAAACAAGGGCGCGCGATCGATCTCGGCAACATCGGCGGCGACATCTGGAACACGCCGATGGCGATCAATGAGCTGGGCGATGTGGTCGGTTTTGCGAACACGCTGCCCGGGGAAGGATTCAACGTGCATGCATTCTACCGCGATCACCGCGGCGGCCCGCCGATCGACCTGGGCGTGCTCCCCGGCGATTCAACCAGCCAGGGGCTCGGCATCAACAACCATGGCCAGGTGGTCGGGTTGTCATGCGGGGCCGGTAGTGGCGGATGTCACGCGTTTTTGTGGCAGGGTGGCGTGATGCTGGATCTCGACAAGATCGCGCCGGGTCATGCCGGCGTCATCACCGACGCGCAGGACATCAACGATCTCGGCCAGATCACGGGGCAGGCTTGCGCCACGGCCGAAAGCGACCCGCCTTGCTACACGTTCCGCGCCGATCCGGTTCCGGATTACGGCTCACGCAGGCACTGACCGGCCGTCGCACCGCCGCCGGTTTTCCCGGCGGTGGTGGGTGGTCCATATCGCACGAGGAAACCCGTGAACATCGATCCAGGCGGCGCCACGGCTGCCGCGATGCCGACACGCGAGCAGTATCTGCTGCGGCTGAACGAACAGTACGTGCACGCGTCGTTGACCGGCGATGTCGAATGGTTTCGCGGGCATCTCGCCGGGGATTTCGTGTGCATCGAGTCCGACGGATTGGTGCTGTTCCGCGAGGGGTTCCTGCGTGCAGCAACGCTGGGCTGCGACCTGAGCGAGTACAAGCTCGACTATGTCGATGTGCGCTTCTACGGCGAAGTCGCGCTGGTGCGTGCCTCCGGTTCCTGGATCAGCAAAACGCGCGTTGCGGGCATCAGCCGCTACATCGATGTCTACGTGTACGATGGCGCCGCATGGAAAGTGGTTTCCGCGCAGATCACGCGGCCCGCAGTATCGGCTTGAAACCCGCCGGCATCGAAGCGCCGGCGTCGCTGCTGGCATTCGAGTGCGATCGTGAAACAGGGCGGGAATCGTCCTGATTCGAATCTACGCTGCCCTTTTGCATCAACCCGAAGCCACAAATGTGCATCCGCATGGTTCTACCGGACCCGGTCGCCGGGGTTATTCGTCGCGCGCGCATCTGCGTTTTTTCTTGCATGTTGGGCTTGCAAACCTGCGCAGCATCAGCGCGGACAGCACCGGTTGGGTTCGCCACGAACGCAGCGAATGACGCGGCCGGGAGTACTGACATGCGGGTCGACCCGTCGCGCGTTCCGGTCGTCCGCCAATCGCGCGGCGATGCCTGGTTCACGGGCCCGATGCTGGCGAACTCGGCCGAGACCTTGCCCGCGGGACATTTCCTGATCGAACCCTATTTCTACGACGTGGCCACCGCGCATGCGGACGGCTGGGGCTCGCGCGCGTACCTGCTGTACGGACTCGCCGACCGCTTCACCGTCGGGCTGATCCCGATCGTGGGTTACAACCGGTTGAGCGGAGGAGGAAGCAGCTCGCGCGTCGGGATTGCCGACTTGACCGTGGATCTTCAATACCGGCTCACCGAATTCCGCGAAGGCAGCGTGATGCCGACGATCGCGATCCAGTTGCAACAGGCGTTTCCCACCGGCCGATACGACCGCTTGGGCAATCGGCCGGGCAACGGCCTGGGCAGCGGCGCGTACGCCACCACCTTGGGATTGCTCACCCAGGACTGGTTCTGGTTGCCGAACGGCCGGATCTTGCGGGCGCGCTTCAACCTGTCGCAGACGTTTTCGAGCCGCGCGGATGTGCAGGGCGTCAGCGTGTACGGCACCGGCGCCGGATTCCGCGGCCACGCCAAACCCGGCAGCAGCTTCTACGCCGATGCGGCGCTGGAATACAGCCTGACGCGCAACTGGGTGTTGGCGCTCGACGTCACCTATACGCACAACCGCAACACCCGCGCGACGGGCGGCGACATTCCGGGCTTCGGTGGTGCGTTCGGACCGGACGTGACCACGCGCAATTCCGGTCCCAGCGTCGCGTTCGGATTCGCGCCGGCGATCGAATACAGCTGGACACCCAACCTCGGCGTGCTCGTGGGCGTCCGGGTGATTCCGGGCAATCGCAGCACCACCTCATCGATCACGCCCGCGGTGGCGATCAATTACGTCCATTGAAAACCCGTTCCGCTGCAGTGGGTGAGCACCGCATGGCCAACGTGCGCCCGGGTCCCGATTTTCTGCGGTATGTCGTGCGGAGCGATGGAACGGAGACAGCCCGGTTGCCTAAGGCGTCACCGCGAATAATCGTTGTACGCCGGTCTGCCGCAACGCCGCGCGCATCATCCGCTCCTCGTCCGGTGGCAGCGCCTGCAACAGCACGACTTCGCCCGCAACCCGGGTCGCGACCGGCAAGCCGTCGCGATAAACGATGCGCGACGTCGCCACGGCCGGCACCTTCGAGCCCGGCAACACGCCACCGACAAGATTCAACGGGTCGGCGCCGCTGATTGCGATGAGCGCGCCATCGTGCTCGCGCTTGCGCGCGCGGCGCAATGCCTCGACCGCTTCCGGTAGCGCAAACTGTTCGCCCACCACGCCTTCGATGAATCGGCCGCCGCGGATTTCGCCGCGTGCTTCCAGCCGCTGGTACACGCGCCGCAATTCGCGCCACGGCGGCAACCACGCGGCTTCGCGTGTCAGCACTTTCCAGAACACGACGCCCCAGCGGCGCAGCAGCACGCGCGCGGTGTGTTCAATGGCGTCGCCCTGTGCGTCCGGCGCCGAAGGTGCATTCCGCCGGACCAGACTCCAGCGTCCTGCATCCTCGATACCGTTCAACAGGTGTCGCGCGAGACGGCGCTGACGTGGATGCTTGCGCTTTGAAGCGGGTTGCAACAATGCGCGCAAACCGGCGAAGCTGTCCGCGCCAACCATGCCGGCACCGACCAGTTCGCCCAGCGCATCTTCCAGTTCCACTTTCAGCAAACGCGTGCCATCAGTGATTTCGCCGAAGAACGAAGCGCCATGTTGCGTGAGAAATTCGGCGACAGCTTGCGCGCGCGACGACAGCGCTGGTGGCTCTGCGGTCGTTTGCGCGCCGATGGCGTTCCACGCAGGTAATTGCTTGCGCGGCAGCAGCACGATCGGTGACGCACGCACCGGCGATGCGTGTGCGCCGCTCGCGGACACGCGCAGCCGGGTCCATGCGATCCGGCCCGCGCCGCACAAGGCGTCCAGCCAGGCGATGTCATAACCGATTACGCGCGCGGGCAGCAATTGAGATTCCCATGAGCCTGCCGGAGCTTCGAAGCCTTCCAGTTGCGCCAGCACCGCGGCCAGTGCGTCGGGGCCGCGCAAACGCGTTTCCGGTGAGGCGTGCTGCCAGTCGATCAGGAAGCGCACGAAATCGCGCGGCGCGACCGGTTCGATCTCGCGACGCAAGCGCTGCAGCGTGCGGCGATGGATGCGCGCGAGCAGGTGACGGTCGCACCATTCTTCGTCACTGGCACCCGGCGTGAAGTGGCCGCGCATCGCAACGCCTTCGCGTTCCAGCGCCGCCAGCGCGATCGCAATGTCACTGTCGGCGATGTTGAACGTGTGTGCCAGATCGCCGGCCCGGATCGGACCCGTGCAACCCAGGCGTGCGCGCAGGATTTCGACCAGCGCTTCCTCTCGCATCCACGCTTTCTGCACAAATTCCGCAGGCGCTTCGATGGCAGGTTGCAGTGCCGCATCCGGATGGATCGCGCGCCATATCGGCAGCGATTCGGCGACGACCCACAACGCCTGCTGCTCCCTTCCACCCGGAGTCAGTTCGGCTGTACGCCCCGAATTGGCGAGTTCCTGCAGCAAAGCTTGCCAGGCCGGGGTGCGCTGAAGGTCCGCATCGGTGACAGCGCCCAGCGCCTGCAGCGCTTCGTGCATCTCGTCGGCATCGCGCGGCGTGGGCCAGGCCTCGTCGCGCACGGCAGCGATCGCGTCGGCGTCGAGCCTGCCCAAATCTTCCGCGCTTTGCGCGTCGACGAACCCGCGTGAAGCCACCGCCTGGGTGCGGCGCTCCTCTAGTGGCGCGCCGTCGAGGAATGCATAGGGCCGTGCACCCAGGATTTCGGCGGCGAGCTGCGAAGGCGCGGTCAGGTCGCGCGCCACGATGCGCACTTCGCCGCCTTCCAGTTTCTTCAGCAACGCCGTGAGACCTTCCAGATCCATCGCGTCGTACAGGCAATCCTGCAGCGTTTGCGCGACCAGCGGATGGTCGGGAATCTTGCGTTCGCCCACGATGTTTTCGAGACAGGCGACCTGGTCCGGGAACACCGTGGCCAGCAGGTCTTCCGATTTCATGCGCTGGATCTGCGGCGGCACCTTGGCGCCGCCCGCGAACCGCGGCAGTGCCAGCGCGGCGCCCGCGTTCCAGCGGAAGCGCAGCGCGAACATCGGCGCGTCCAGCAGCGCCTGGGTCAGCACGTCGTGCACCGAGTTGGAATGCAGATAGCGCGCGACTTCGTCCAGCGGGAAACTGTGGCTGGTCGAGAGCGACAACACGATCGCATCCTCGGTCGCGGCGGCCTGCAATTCGAAATTGAAGCTACGGCAGAAACGCTTGCGCAGCGCCAGTCCCCATGCGCGATTCAGGCGGCTGCCGAAGGGCGAGTGGATGATCAACTGCATGCCGCCGGATTCATCGAAGAAGCGTTCCATCGCCAATGTCGATTGCGTCGGCAGCAGGCCGAGTTCGGTGCGCGCGGCGGCGAGGTAGTCGACCAGTTGTCGTGCGGCGGCATCGCCGATTCCGACCTCGTCGACCAGCCATGCCAATGCCACATTGCCTCCGGTATCGAGGCGCGCGGCAATTTCTTCGCGCAACCGCGCCACCGACTCCGACAGTTCACCGCTGCGCCCGGGCGCTTCGCCCAGCCAGAATGGGATCGACGGCGGCGCGCCTTGCGCGTCTTCCACACGCACCTTGCCGCGTTCCACGCGCAGGATGCGGTACGACTGATTGCCGAGCTGGAAGATGTCGCCGGCGATCGATTCGACCGCGAAATCCTCGTGCACGCTGCCGATGCGCAGCGACTGCGGTTCCAGCACCACGTCGTAATCGGCGGTGTCGGGGATCGCGCCGCCCGAGGTGAGCGACGTCATGCGCGCGCCACGCCGTGCACGCAGCTTGCCGTTGACGGCGTCGCGGTGCAGGTAGGCCGCGCGGATGCCACGCCGCGTGCTGTAACCCTCGGCCAGCATCCGCACGACTTCGGTGAACGCTTCGCGCGTGAGCGTGCGGTAGGGATACGCGCGTCGGAACATGTCGAACAGTTCGGCCTCGTCGCGTTCGCCGCAGGCGACTTCCGCCACGATCTGTTGTGCCAGTACGTCCAACGGCGCGGGCGGGATGTGCAACGTGTCGAGTTCGCCGCGCCGCACCGCGTCCAGCAGCGCCGCGCATTCGACCAGATCGTCGCGCGAAGTCGGGAACAACCGTGCCTTGGAAATCCCGTCCACCGCATGCCCCGCGCGCCCGGCGCGCTGCAGGAATGCGGCAATCGAGCGCGGCGATGAAAGCTGGCAAACCAGATCGACCTCGCCGATGTCGATGCCGAGTTCCAGCGACGCGGTCGCGACCAGTGCGCGCAATTGCCCCGATTTCAAACGCCGCTCCGCATCGAGGCGCTTTTCTTTCGACAGGCTGCCGTGGTGCGCGGCCACCGCGTCCTTGCCGAGCCGTTCGGCGAGGTGCCGGGTCGCGCGTTCGACCGTGCGGCGGGTGTTGACGAAGATCAGGGTGGTGCGGTGCTGCTCGATCAATTCGGCGAGGCGGTCGTACACCAGGCCCCACGCATCGTTGCTCATCACCGGTTGCAGCGGCACGTTGGTGAGTTCGATCGCAAGATCACGCGCGCGCTGGTGGCCGGCATCGATGATGGTGCAGGGGATTGAACCCCTCTCCCGCCGCTTCTCACCCTCATCCGTCTCGCAGCTTGCGTACGCGGGCTGCGAGACACCTTCTCCCGGAGGGGGAAGGGAAGACGGCGCGCCGACCAGAAAGTCGGCGACCATTCCTATGGGTTTCTGTGTCGCCGACAACCCGATGCGCGTGCAGCGTTGGCCGCACAGCGCGTCCAGCCGTTCCAGCGTCAGCGCGAGATGACTGCCGCGCTTGCTCGACACCAGCGCGTGGATTTCATCGACGATTACCGTGCGCGTGGTCTGCAGCATCCGTCGTCCGGATTCGGAACCCAGCAGGATGTACAGCGATTCCGGCGTGGTCACCACGATGTGCGGCGGCCGTTTGCGCATCGCGTTGCGTTCGGCCTGCGGCGTGTCGCCGGTGCGCACGGCGGTGCGGATTTCGGCGTCGGGCGAACCCATGCGCTCGAGCTGCGCGCGGATGCCCTCGATTGGTACTTCCAGATTGATGCGCACGTCGTTGGACAACGCCTTCAACGGCGAGACGTACACGACGGAGGTCTCGTCGGCGAGCGTTTCCGCGACGCCTCGTTGCACCAGTTCATCGATCGCGGCCAGGAATGCGGCCAGCGTCTTGCCCGAACCGGTGGGTGCCGCGATCAGCACGTTCTCGCCACGCCGGATCGCCGGCCACGCCTCGCGCTGCGCTTCGGTCGGCGCTGCAAACGAGGATTCGAACCAGGCAGTGACGGCGGGGTGGAAGAAAACCATGGACATGAGATTGGGACCGCGCCGCGTGGCTCAAGTGCCCGCCGCTTCGCGCAAGCGGTCCGGCAGGCCGGTCATGCGCAGGGTGCGCCGTTCGATGCCCGCACGCAACGTGCCGGGGTTGCTGTAAAGCGTAACGCCGGAGCGTGCACGGGTCACGCCGGTGTACAGCAGCTCCCGCGTCAGCACCGCGGAATCGGGGCCCGTCACCAACGCGACGCGTTCGAACTCGGACCCTTGGGCCTTGTGCACGGTCAGCGCGAACGCGCCTTCGTGCGGCGGCAGCGCGGCAGGCGCGAACGCGCGCGGGCCGTCGTCGCCTTCGAACCAGACCTTCATGCCGTTGTCGGCATCCGGCCACGCGACACCGACGTCGCCGTTGAACAATCCAAGTTCCTCGCGATTCGCGGTGACCATCACCAGCTGCCCCCGCCACCACTCGGCGTCAGCGTACACGCCGCTTGCGCGTTTCAGGCGCGCCTCGATGGCGCGGTTCAGGGCGTTGCAACCCGAAGGTCCGCGCCGCAGTGACGTCAGCACGCGGAAGCCGCGCGCGGCGGCCAGCGCATTCGCCGCATCCGTGGCGGCGAGCACGGGTTGGTAGCCGGCATGCGCGTCTTCGACCAGCGCCGTCCGGGATTCTTCAGCGACCAGTCGGATGTTGCCATCACCCGCCTGCAACGACGCCAGCGTCGCATCCGCGTCTGCTGCGACGATCGTCTGCGCCAACCGGCCCAGCGCGGAATCCGTTCCGAAACGATGGCTGCCCGCGAGCGCGACGTGGCAGGCGGCGAACGGCGGTGCGGATGCGGCGTCCACCAGTGCCGGCAGCACGTTGCCGGCCTCGACCGCCGAAAGCTGGTTCGGGTCGCCCAGCAGGATCAATCGCGCGCCGGGCGCCAGTGCATCGGTGAGCCGTGCCATCAACGGAAGATCCACCATCGACGCTTCATCGACCACCACCACGTCGAACGGCAACGGTGCATCGCGGTGATGGCGCGGGCGGGCACGCCATGGCGAGATGCCAAGCAGGCGGTGCAACGTGGAAGCCTCGCGCGGCACGGCATCGGCGATGGCAGCCGGCAACGCCATCCGTGCGAGCTGCGCGCGCAGCGATTCGCCCAGCCGCGCCGCGGCCTTGCCGGTGGGTGCGGCCAGTGCGATGCGCATGCCGGGCCCATCCACCAATGCCGCGAGGATGTGTGCGACCGAAAAAGTCTTCCCGCTGCCCGGACCACCCGTGATGAGGATGAAGCGGTGCCTGAGCGCGGTGGTGATGGCGCGTTGTTGCTGGCCATCGAGTTCGATGCCCGGGGGCCGGGTACCGAGGACCGGGGCCCGGACATCGGCGCGTGCGTGTGCAGCCAGCGCCGCCGCGACGCGTTGTTCCGCATCGAAGTAGCGCGACAAGTACACGCGCCCCTGGCCATCGAGTGTCAGCGGTGCGGGCAGGTTGCCATCCTGCGTGCGACAGATGCCGGATGCGGCGCGCAGCGTCGCCTGCCACGCAGCGGGTTCGGGCAGCGCCGGTGGCTTGCCGATGCCGTCGAGTTGCTCGAACCATTCCCGTGCGCGCGCAAGATCGAGCGCGCTGTGCCCGTCACCGACCGCGCGCGCGGCCAGTGCGGCGGCCAGCGCGACTTCGGGTGCGGCACCGGGAAGTGCTCGCACGATCCAGTCGCCCAGCGCGGCGTCGGCGCGGCGCAGCCGGCCCGATCGCAACAGCGGTTCGAAGGTCGCACTCATGCGGCTTCCCGCCGCGGCGCTGGAAACATTTCATCCAGCGCGTCGATCAATTCGCGTCTGGGCCGGTCGGCGCGCACACCTTCGCCATGCCGCATGCCGCGCACGAACAGGTAGTACACGCCGCCGAAATCACGATCGTAGTCGTAGCCGGGGAGCGTCATGCCCAGCCAGCGGTGCAGCGCCAAGGTATAGATGATCCACTGCAGGTCGTAATCGTGGCGTGCGATCTCGGCCTCGAGTGCGGCGGCGTCATACGGCGGGCAGCGGTTGGTCTTCCAGTCGACGATCCAGAAGCGCGCGTCGTGCCGGAAGGTCAGGTCGATCTTGCCGGTCAAGAGACCACGAAGGTGCTCGGCGGCGATGGACCGGCGTTCCTTCTGGTAGCCATGCTGGTGCAGCAGGGCGAACAGGCGACTCGAGTCGGCTGGCGCCAGCGCCATGTGGAATTCGATCTCGGCGCGGCGGGCATCCGGCGCGATGTCCGCCAGCCGCACACCACACGGCAGCATTGCGTTCAAGGCGTCGCGCAGCATCGCGCCCGCCGCGTCCACCGCCTGCGGCAGTGCCGTGCCCGTGGCGATGCCCTGGTCGACGAGCGCACGCTCGATCAGCGCGCGTTGTGGTGCAGGCACGCCGTTCGCGTCACGCCACGCGGCGAAATCGGTACGCTCGAACACTTCGTGCACCGCGCTGCCGAAGCGCGCGCCGCCGAGGTTCTCGCTGTCCGATGGCCCGCCGTCCGATGGCATGTCGTCCCCGTCGCCGGCGCCTGGCAAGGCGTCGGCGGCAGCGTTGTGGCTGCCGCGCACCAGCCGCGAGAACGACCACACGGTCCAGTCGCGTTCGATGCCGGCGCGCGTGAAGGGGTGCGGCTGGGAAGCGACCGCATCCGGCTCGCGCGCCTGCCAGCGGTCGGCGGCTGCGATGTCGTTCCATTTCACGATGCCGATGGCGTCGGGTGCGCGCTGGCGCAGTTCGGCGAGCGCCGTGGCGCATTCCGCATCCCCAAGCGGCAGTCGTTCGGTGCGCCCCGCAACCTGCAACAGATGGAACAGGGCACCGTACTGGGTGTCGTTGATGCGCCCCCACGGCACGACGCACAACGCGCGTGCGCGCGTCACGGCGACGTACAGCTTGCGCACGTCCTCGGCCAGTGCTTCATCGCGCGCGCACTGTTGGGTGTCAGCCGCGGCTGACGGCCCGAGCGCTACATGCGCACCGCCGGCAGCGTCGTGGTACCAGTGCAGCGCGACGCCCTTCGCTTTCTTCGACGGATCCTTGGCGAAGCACGCATACGGCAAGATCACCACGTCGTACTCAAGGCCCTTGGCGGCGTGCACGGTGGACACCGTGACCGCGTCGGCATCGGTATCCAGGCGCAGACGCGCACTGTCGGCGTCACTGTCGTCGCCGGCTTCGGCGCGCCGGCGCGCGAGGCGTGTTGAAAGATTGGCCGTACCGGCTCCCGCGGCCTGGTCTTGCTGCAACAGTTCGGCCAGCTGCAGATAGTTCGACACGCGGCGCTGCCCGTCGGGTTGTTCCAGCAGGCGTGGCGCAGCATCGGCGACAAGCTGGTGCAGCCACGCCAGCGCGCCATGGCGGTGTACCGAGGCCGCCCACTTGGCGGCCTCGCGCTGCGGCGCGCCGTCGTCGCCGGCCACGCTCGCGGCGATCTCGTTCGCGGACCTGCCGATGAGTCGGCTGGCCCAGGCGGCGCGGGCGCGGTCGGCGTCGGCGGGTTCGGCCAGCGCTTCCAAAAGCAGTGCAAGGTCGTCGGCTTCGTCGCTTGCATACACGCTGGCGCGCAGGTTGCTGGCCGCGGGAATCCCGGCCGCAGCCAACGCTGCCTGCAACGTGGTGGCTTCGCGGTTGCTGTTCACGAGCACCGCGATGTGTTTTGGTTGCAGCCGCTCCTGCTTGCCATTGCCGTGTCGCAGCGAGACCGCGCCCAGCATCGCAGCGATCCAGCGCACGGTGCGCTGCTCCAGCACGGTTCGTGCGCGGGCCTTGGAAACGGGCTTGTCGTCAGGTTGCCCGAGATCGGCGGGGGAGAAAGACCAGCATTCGATGCCCGGCAACGCCACACCATCGCAGAGCACGACGCAGCGTTGCGAACGCTCCGACGCCGCGACGTCGTGGTAACCGATGGCCGTATCGATGAAGGCATCCTTGACGTCGAACAGCGCGTTGACCGCGCTGCACAAGCGCGTACCTGAGCGGTAGCTGGTCGTGAGCGCGAGGCGTTCGCCCGCTGCATGGTCGATCGCCTTGCGCCATGCGAACACGTCGCCGCCGCGAAAGCCGTAGATCGCCTGCTTGGGATCGCCGACCAGGATCAGCGTGGTGTCGCCGAACAGCCTGCGCACCACGTTCCACTGCGCGGTGTCGGTGTCCTGGAATTCGTCGATCAGCGCTGCTATCCAGCGCCGCTGGATCGCGGTGATGACGCGATCCGCGTCTTCCTTCGCCAGGGCCGCCTCGAGTGCGCGCACCGCCTGGTCGTGGCCCATCAGGCCGCGTTCGTCGAGCCGGCGTGCGCGCTCCCGTTCCAGAAACGTGCGCGCCTCGCGCAGCAGTTCGGCGCCGCGGCGTTCTTCCTCGTGTCCGCGGGCAGCGACGATCGCCGCATGGGCGTTCGCCAGCGCGGCGATGTCGTCGAACACCCGGCCTTCCGGGCGCACGCCCTTGGGCTGCAGTCCTTCGATGTTGTCCGCGCCGATGCTGGCAGCCATCTTCGCGTCGAAACTTTCGAATGCCGCGCCCGTCGACGAGCCGGACGCCCAGGTGCGTACGTCCGTCCACGCCTGCAGGCGCCCCGTGCGGGTATTCAAGGATTTCACGCAACGCTGCAGTTCGGTTTCGAACCCGGCGCGCTCCGCTTCGTTCCATGCGGCGATGCGCGTGCGCGCTGCATCGAAGCCGGCATCGAGCGCGGCGAAGTCCGGTCGTGTCAGTTCGACCGTGCGATCTTCCCAGCGCGGATCGCCCACCTGCTTCGCCAGGCTGGCGGGGGCGCCCCAGGTGTCGGCGAGCAATGCCGCCGCCGCGACATCGCCGCTGCCGCGGCGCCAGAAGTCGCGGACGATCTCCAGGTCAAGCGCGCGCATGTCCTCGATCAGTTCGGGGCGGCGCAGGCTGCTGCCGGTATCAAAACCGAATTCGCCGAGTACCCGGAAGCAGAAACCGTGCAGGGTGGAAATCTGCGCGGTGTCGATCGCAAGCGACGCATCGCGCGCGCGCTGGCGCAAGGTGCCAAGGGCGTCGGCGTCACCGGCTCGCTCGGCCTGCTGGCGTGCCTGGACGATGATGCGACGGATCGCCTGCAGTTCGCCGGCTTCGCCGTCGCGTTCGCGTTCGGGATCGCCGCCCAGGAGCGCATGCCCGGCCCGTGCCAGCCAGTCGCGCAGGCGTTCGGACAGTTCAGCCGTGGCCGCGCGCGTGAACGTCGCGACCACGATTTCCTCCGGTTTCAGGCCCTCCTCGAGGATCAGGCGCAGGTACAGCGCCGCGATGGTGAAGGTCTTGCCGGTGCCGGCATTGGCCTCGACAACGCGGATGCCATCGAGCGGCAGTTGCAGCGAATCGCGCAACGCATTCATGACGCACCGCCGTGCTTCACCGGCACGCCCTCGAACCGTGGCAGGATCCGCACGGCGACTCGATACCAGTCATCGAGTGAATCCGCACTGGCGATGTCGATGCCACGCCATGCGATCCGTACCGCCGCATCGTCGAAGTCGGTTTTGCCACCGAAGCCGTTGTCGTCCTCGACTTTCGCGGCGGCCTTGCGCAGGTGTTCGGCGAACTCGTCTGCGTCGGCTTCACCGTCGCGGACACGCCAGCGCTTCAGGCTGTCCCATGATGCATGCGCCTGGAACGGCAATGGCGAGCGCAGGCCTGCCTTCACGAGTCCCGAGAGGCAGGCGAGTTGTTCGCGCGCCGCCGTGGAATCAATGGGCGGGATATCGGCGCATTTGGCGACATCGTTTCCGTTTGCCTTGTCCAGCCACAGCAAGCGGCAACCCATGGTTTCGCCGCGGACTGCAGCAGCGAACAAGGTGTCGATCCACGCGCGCAGCGCGCGCTTGCCGTCGAGCTTGCCGGGATCGGCACGCAGCAGGCCGTGCGGGTACACGTCGTCCACCGCACCGGTCAGATGCACGCCGTTGTCGAAATCCAGCGTGCCTTCGCAACGCGTCGGCGCCGCGCCCTGCACGAACGCGTCGCGCTCGCGGCGCAGCAGTCCTGCGCGGGTGCGCGCGATCGCAAGCGCGGCGTCGGCCAGCGCGCCGGGCGGCAGCAGCCCGCGTGCGCTGAACAAGGCCTTCTGTTCCTCGGCCGCGGCATCGCCGTGGTCCAGCGCGGCGCGCGTCAGTTTGTAGCGCAACAGAGGCTGGTCCGGCTGCAACGGTTCGAGGTTGGCTTCGGCATCCACGTCGCGCGGCAAGCGCATCCGCAGCGCGTGCTGCAGGAATCCGCGGGCGGGATTTTCCAGAAAGCGTTTCAGTTCATCGAGGCCGATTTCCGTCGACGCATCCGCGGTCGGCGCAAGCTCGCCCACGATGAACGGCGGCGCGGCACGATCACTGCGCACCCGCGTGTGCGCCGCGGGCAGCCACTGTCCGGCGTAGCTTTGCGGTGCGCCGGCCTTGAACAGTTCGGCAGAAAACGGGTGCAGCGGCGCCTTGCGTGGCAGCGCGTCCTTGCCGGCGCCATCGGCGAGGTATTCGTCGCGCAGTAGCCGCATCAGGTCATCAACCATCGCGGCCGGCGGCAGGCTCTTGTTGGTCTGCACGTCGCGGCCGACCCAACTGACATAAAAGGCATCGCGCGCGGCGGCCAGCAATTGCAGGAACAGCAGGCGATCGTCGGCGCGCACGTCGCGGTCGCCGTGCTTTGCATTCCCGGCGTGGCGGTCGGCCGCCAGCGGATCGAGCCCACCGGGTTCGCGGCGCGGAAACGCGTCCTCGTGCATCCCGAGCAGGCAGATCACCCGGAACGGCACCACCCGCAACGGCACCATGCCGCAGAAGGTGACACCGCCGGTGAACAGGCGCTCGGCCGGATCGGGTGACGCGAGCGCATCGACGAGGTACGCGCGCAAGTCTGTCCATGGCAACGCCTGCACGGGAACGGCTGCGGCACAGTCGGCGGCAAGCTGGGCCAGCGCCGCGCGCATCCGTTCCAGCGCGCGGGTTTCGGCCAGATCGTTGGGCTCGGCCTGGTACAACGCGTCAAAGGTTTCGTTGAGCAGGCGTTGCCATTCCACGGCTGGGCGTGGACGCCGCGATTCCTCGCGCAGGCGCCGCCAGGTTTCGGTGACCGCGAGCGCGGCATCCAGGTGCTCGATGGCCTGGCCCTCCACGCCGGCCAGCGGCGCGGTGTCGCCGACCAGAACGTCGCCGACATCGCCGCAGGCGAACCCCGCCACGATGCGGTCGATCGCGAATGCCCAGCTGAATTCGCGGTAGTCGCCGGCGCCCGCGCGTTCGCGCGCGTGTTCGTCCTCGCCCCAACGCGCGCCCGCGTCGTGCAGTCGCGCGCGCAGGCGTTCCAGCGCATCGGCGTCGAGATCGAAGCGCCGCGTGACGCCGGTTGCGCCCAGCACCCCGGTCAGTTCGTCCAGTTCCCAGCGCGAGGTCGGCGCATCCAGCAGTTTCAAGAACAATTCCGCGGCAGGATGCTGGGCCGCGGCACCGAGGTCGCCGAGGTTGTAGGGAATGAAACGCGCGTCGTTGCGATGGATGCCGCCGAACACCGCTTCGATCGCGGGGCGGTAGGCAGCGACGTCGGGCATCATCACGGCGATGTCGCGCGGTTGCAGGCTCTCGTGTTTTTCGAACATTGCCAGCAGTGCGTCGTGCAGGGTTTGCACTTCGCGCAGCGGCGTATGACAGGCGTGGAACTGAAGCGAGTCGTCTGGTTCCATGGCGCGCGCGTCTTCGCCTGGTGCAGTGTGCTGCAGGATGTCGTTGCGCACGCGGCCCAGCAGCGTGTCCTGCACGATGTGTTCGTCGAATAAATCGATTTCATCGTCCGGCTGCACATATCCGTAGCTGTAGAGCAGCTCCAGGAACTCCGCTGCCGCGCCGCCCAGCGCCACGAGCAGCGGATTGCCACCGTTCTTTTGCTGCAGGCGTTCGCGGACTTCGTGGCGCGTCGTGGGTGTGTCACCCAGGTATTCGCGCGAAGGCAGCGGCAAAAAAAAGTCGACGTCGCAATGGCGCCCGGCGACCGCCAGCATCCGCAGCACGTCGGGCGACACGTTGCTGCAGGCGAAGCAGGCGAAGGATTCGGGGAGTCCGGGTGGCGCGGGTTTTTCGTTGAATGCGCCGGGCGGATATTCCGGATCGAACGCGCGCAACCATTCGTCCACCCGCGCCGCGCGCGATGCGCCACCGACGCGCGGCAGCAAGCGGCGCCAGAGTTCGGCCTGCCAGTCGTCCTTGTCGCCACTGCGTTCCCAATGCAGAAGCCTGTCGCGCCGGTAACCCTGCATGCGTTCGTACACGCGTGCCAGTTCGAAGCTCAACGCAAAACGGCGCAACGGATCGCTACCGGATTCCAGGTATTCGCGCAGCGGCGCCAGCGTCGCGCCGTCCAGCCGTTCGCCCAGCAACGCATATATATGCCAGCGCAGCACCTCGACCTCGAACGGCGAACGTTGCGGCAGGTCGGGGCGCGCCGCGCGCAACAATTCCCAGGTGAACTGCGCGGGCGGCGTGAACTCGACGTTCGCGATCACGCCGCGCTGTTCGGCCAAGTGCACCTGCAGCCAGCGCTTCAATCCTGCGTGCGGCACCAGCACCCGCGCGGGAACCAGCGGATTGTCCCGCGCCGCGCACAGTTGCGCGCCCAGCGCATCGGCCAGCCTGGCGGCATCGTTGGAGGTGTGCAGTCGAAACATGCGGACCTTGCCGTCGTGATCGCGCCAGTATGCCTGCCGCGTGCTCACGGGCTGAGACGAAAGGCAAGCTGACCATTTCTAGTTATTGCGAATGATTCGCATTCGTGGGATGATTCGGCACCTTTTCCCGAACCTGCAGCATGGCCGCCACACACCGCTGGTTGAAACCGTTCCGCACGCTGCACCTGTACTTCGGTGTGTTCACCGCGCCCGCGCTGCTGTTCTTCGCGTTCACCGGCGCACTGCAAAGCGTGAACCTGCACGAAGGCGCGCGCGGCAGCGATTACAAGCCGCCGGAGTGGATTGCCAGCATCGCGCACATGCACAAAAAGCAGAGCTTCGACATGCCGGGGAAACGGCCATCGCCCAAGGCGTCCGTCGCGAACGCAAAAGTCGCGCCACCGCGCGCGAACGCCAAACCGTCGCCCGCGCCAGACAAGCACAACCTGTGGCCGATGAAGATCTTCTTCGTGCTGGTATCGCTCAGCCTGCTGCTTTCAACCCTCACCGGCATCTACATGGGTTGGCGCTATACGCGTGATCGCCGCCGCTATGGCGCGACGCTGGCCGCGGGTGTCCTGGTGCCGGCGATGTTGCTGCTGTTCTGATTCCTCACCGCAGGCAGCGGATGACCGGTGCCGGCGTGCGCCGCGATAATCGCGCGATGCAAGAATCATCGAGTGACAACGGCAGCGCTGTGGGCGTTGCCATCGCCGGCCTGATTGCCCTGGCGGTGGCCATGGGCATCGGCCGTTTCGCGTTCACGCCGATCATGCCGATGATGGAGGCCGACGCCGGGCTCACGTTGCGCGCGGCCGGATGGCTCGCCGCGGCCAACTATCTCGGTTATTTCCTCGGCGCACTGTGCGCGGCGCAGTTGCCGCTCAAGCTTGCGCTGCGCGGCGGATTGCTGCTGATCGCGGTGGTGACGTTCGCGATGGGCATGACGCATGCATTCGCGCTGCAACTCTTGCTGCGCCTGCTCGCCGGCGTCGCCAGCGCGTGGGTGCTGGTGCACGTGTCGGCGTGGGCGCTGGAACAATTGCTGGTACTGCAGCGGCCGCAGGCGAACGGCGTGGTGTTCGCAGGCGTCGGTGTCGGCATCGCGGGCGCGGGACTGTTGTGCATGGTGTTGATGGATGCACGCGTCGATTCGATGCGCACGTGGGAAACGTTCGGCGTGGTATCGGCATTGTTGACTGCGATGATCTGGACCGCATTCCGGGATAGCGGTGTGCCCATGCCGGCGCGCGTGAACGCACGACGCGTGCACTGGAACGCCGATCGCGTGCGGCTTGCGTTGTGTTACGCCGCGCTCGGGTTCGGCTACATCATCCCCGCAACGTTCCTGCCCGCGATGGCGCATCGCTACATCTCAAACCCGGCCGTGTTCGGCTGGGCCTGGCCGGTGTTCGGCGCGGCCGCGGCGCTGTCCACGTGGGCCGCTTCGCGCTGGCTGCACGCGATGGACAACCGCAGGCTGTGGGCGATCAGTTACGTGCTGATGGCAATCGGCGTCGTGCTGCCGGCGCTGTGGCCGGCGTTGCCCGCGATCCTGATCGCGGCGCTGCTGGTCGGCGGCACGTTCATGGTGGTGACCATGCTGGGCTTGCGCGAAGCGCGCGCGGTCGCGGGCGATCAGGCGACCGGCTTCATCGCCGCGATCACCGCTGCGTTCGCGGTGGCGCAAATCATCGGGCCGCTCGTGGTCAGCGCGGTCGTGCACCTGCGCGATGGATTCGCGGCCGCGCTGATCGCCGCCGCGCTGGTGTTGCTGGTCGCGGCGGTTTCGCTGTGGCGCTCGGCACGCGACGTGTAGGTTGGTGCTGAGCGCAGCGAAGCCCAACATGGTCGCGACCAAACATGTTGGGCTTCCCCGGATGAAGCCCGGGTCAGCCCAACCTACGAAACTGGTGTTGCTGGTCGCGGCGATTTCGCTGTGGCGCTCGGCACGCGACGTGTAGGTTGGTGCTGAGCGCAGCGAAGCCCAACATGGTCGCGACCAAACATGTTGGGCTTCCCCGGATGGAGCCCGGGTCAGCCCAACCTACGAAACTGGTGTTGTTGATCGAGACGGGCTCGCTGCGGCGGTCGGCACGTAACGTAGGTTGGTGCTGAGCGCAGCGAAGCCCAACATGGTCGTGACCAAACATGTTGGGCTTCCCCGGATGAAGCCCGGGTCAGCCCAACCTACGAAAATGTTCACCGCGGTTTCGCTGTGGCGCTCGGCACGCGACGTGTAGGTTGGTGCTGAGCGCAGCGAAGCCCAACATGGTCGCGACCAAACATGTTGGGCTTCCCCGGATGAAGCCCGGGTCAGCCCAACCTACACCACTTTAGACAATCGGCACCTTGCGGATATTGTTCTTCGGATCCAGCCAGAACGAATCCTTGGCGAACCTGTTGAACAGGTCCGGCGGCAGCACCGTCTCGCGCTTGGTGGCAGACACCTTCGACTTCACGGTGTGCAGGCCGGGCAAGCCGAGCCGCGCATCGAATTCGTCGGCCTTGTAATCGATATGGTCGAAGTCGTGTTCGAACCATGGCTCGCCGATGAACTTGTACACCGCCTGCATCGCGGCCTTCGGATTTCCGGTGAGCCCTTCGTAACTCAGCAGCAGCAGGCGCCCCGGCGCATGCTGGCCGTAAAACGCGTCCTTGGTGGCCTGGAACGAAAAACCCACCATGCCGTTCACGTCGATCAGTGCCTCGGCGCGCGAATACACCGTGCCGTTCGGGTTGAAATGAAAGATCTTGTTGGCGCTGAGCGGCTGTTTGCGCACCAGTCGTTCCACGCTGTCCAGCACCCACGGCATTTCGCGCACGCACGCGATCACCCTGGAATTCGGAAACAGTTGCGCCAGCATCGGCAGCTTGCTGCACCACACGCGCCCGGTGTCGAACACCACTTCGGTGCCCAGGAAACCGCCGTAGAAGTTCTGGAATACGCCGCGCAGGATCGCCGCGCGTTGTTCGTCGCTGATCACCACCGAGAAGTCGTTCTTGCCGCTCATCTCCGCGACCAGCGAACTGATCATGTCGCCCAGCGGACTGGTCATGCCGGCGTGGAAACGCGGGTTCTGCTTCAGGATCGCTGAAAGCAGGGTGCTGCCCGAGCGTGGCAGGCCAGAAATGAAATGCAGCTTTTCAGGCGGTTTCGCCGTCTGCGGCTTGGCGGGCATCGAATGTCTTCCCCGTGGCGTGGCGGAACGGCGAGTGTACCCAAATCGTCCGCATCTGGAAGCGGGTGGCGGCATGGACAGGGCGGCGGGTGCTGGCGTCTTGCCGGAAAGGTACCTATACTTGTACCACCATGGTCCCGCTCACCGACCGCCAACGCGAAATCCTGGAGTTCATCGCCGTGCGCATCGGTGAAGGCCTGCCGCCGACGCTGGCCGAGATCGCGGCCGCGTTCGGGTTCAATCAGCCGCGCGCGGCGTACAAACATTTGCAGGCATTGCAGGCGAAAGGTTGCATCGAACTGTTGCCGGGCCGCAACCGCGGCATCCGGCTGCTTGAGCGTGCCGGGCGTGCGCGCAGCGCGGGCCTGCCGCTGGTCGGGCGGGTGGCCGCGGGCGCGCCGATCCTGGCCGTCGAACACGTGGAGCGCCACGTCACCGTCGATCCGTCGCTGTTCAAGCCGCGCGCGGATTACCTGCTGCGCGTCAAGGGTGATTCGATGCGCGATGCCGGCATTCTGGATGGCGACCTCGCCGCGGTGCACCGCACGCGCGAAGCGCGCAATGGCCAGATCGTGGTGGCGCGCATCGAAGACGAAGTCACCGTCAAGCGCCTGCGCGTGCTGGCCTCGAGGGTGCGGCTGGAACCCGCGAATCCGGATTACGCACCGATCGAAGTCGATCCGCGACGCACGCCGTTCGCGATCGAAGGCTTGTACGTCGGCGTGATCCGCGCGGGCTGACATGAGCGCCATCCTGCAACCCCTCATCGAAACCGGCCGCCTGTGGCGCGGTCAGGGCACGGCGCCGCAGCGCGATGCGTTGCCGACCGGCATCGATGCACTGGATTGCGTGCTGCCCGGTGGCGGCTGGCCGCGCGCGGCCTTGAGCGAAATCCTGTTTCCCGCCGACGGCGTGGGCGAACTGCGACTGCTGCTGCCGGCGCTGGCGGCGCTGAGCCGCGAGGCACGTCCGATCGTTCTGATTGCGCCGCCGTACCTGCCGTTTCCCGCCGCGTGGATCACGGCCGGCGTGGGGTTGCGATGCCTGCAAATCGTGCAGACCGGCGAACACGATGCGCTGTGGGCCGCCGAACAATGCCTGCGTTCGGCCGCGTGCGCGGCGGTGCTGTGCTGGCCGCGGCAGGCGGATACCGCGACGCTGCGGCGTCTGCAGCTCGCGGCGGAAACCGGGCAGACGATCGGTTTCATGTTGTGTCCCGCGCAAGTTGCAACACAGGCTTCGATGGCGGCGGTGCGCATCGGCATCGAAACCGATCCGCCGCGCCTGCGCGTTTTGAAATGCCGGGGGGGCAATCCGCCGGCACAGGCGATCGCTTTTGCGGCAATTGCCGCTTGATGGAACGACGCCATGCAATGGGCTTGCATTTCTCTTCCCCAACTCGCACTCGATGATGTGCTGCGACAACGCAGCGACGGTGCGGCGCCGTTGGTGTTGTTCGACGGCGCGGGTTCACGCGCGCGGGTGCTGGCTGCCAATGCCTCGGCGCAGCATCACGGGTTGCACTTCGGGCAATCGCTGGCCGCCGCGCGTGCGCTGCATCCGCGCGTGAACGCGGTCGAATGCGATACGGCGGCCGTCGAACACTGCCACGATTTCCTGGCGGCCTGGGCGTACCGCTACAGCTCGCAGGTGTGCCGCACGTTTCCGCAAACCCTGCTGCTGGAAGTGCGCGCGAGTTTCCGCCTGTTCGGCGGCTGGACGGCGCTGCAGGCGGAATTGCGCCGCGATCTGGCCGCGCTCGGCTTCGAACATCGCATCGCCGCGGCGCCCAATCCACACGCGGCTCTCGTGCTGGCGGCCGCACGCGACGGTTGCGCGATCGAGGACGAGGCGCACCTGCTGGATGCGTTGGGCACGCTGCCGGTGGAGCGCAGCGGACTCGATCCGGCGTGCGCGGAAAGTCTGCAACGAATGGGCTTGCGCCGGCTGCATCAGTTGTTCGCATTGCCGCGCGCGGAACTGGGCAAGCGCATCGGCGCGCAGAGCCTGTTGCACCTGGATCACCTGCGCGGCGCGGCGACGACCGCACTCGATTTCCATCAGCCGCCGGACGTATTCGACCAGTGCATCGAACTGCCATTCAATGCCTCGTCGCACGAATCACTGCTGTTTCCGCTGCGACGGTTGCTGCGTGATTTCTCGGCGTTCCTCGCCGGGCGCGATGGCGGCGCGCAGCGTTTCACGCTGGTCTTCGAGCACGAACGCGGCGCGCCCACCGAAATCCGGATCGGCCTGCTGGCGCCGGAACGGGATCCGGAACTGCTGTTCGCGATCGTGCGCGCGCGGCTGGATCGCATGCGTTTGCGCGAGTCGACGTGCGGCCTGCGCCTGATCTCCGACGAACTGCCGGCGTTCACGCCGGCGCGCCGCGATCTGTTCGACACGCGTCCGCAGCAAGCCGTCAGTTGGGATGCCTTGCGCGAACGCCTGCGCGCGCGGCTCGGCGAGCATGCCGTGCATGGCTTGGCATTGCATCCCGACCATCGGCCCGAACGCGCGTGGCGCGCCCGCGCCGGCATCAATGCAACGCGCAGCACCCGCGCTTCCGGCGGCACCATCGCACCGCTGTCACCGCGCCCCACCTGGTTGCTCGCGCGACCCATTCCATTGCGCGAGCGCGTGGCGCGCATCCTCGCCGGGCCCGAACGCATCGAAAGCGGCTGGTGGGACGGCGCCGACATGCGCCGCGATTACTACGTCATTGAAACCACGTCGCATCAGCGCGCGTGGGCCTTCCGTCCCGCGGGCGAAGAAGGCTCCTTCATGTTGCAGGGGTGGTTTGCGTGAAAGCCGGGAATCGGGATTCGAGATTCGGGATTCGAGATTCGGGAATCGAAGGTGGCGAGACATTTACCCCCTTCCGCAGGAAGGGGGTCGCCGGGCCTGCCCACGGCAGGCTTGGCGGGGGGATGCCTGCCACAGCCAAGCCGAAATGCCATCCCCCTCGCGGCGCTTCGCGCGCGTTCGCATTCGCTCCGCCCTTCGTTCCGAAGGGGAAAGGGGACTACGCTGAACTGCATTGTCTTTCGGCCTTCAGTTTCCAGCGCGGCGCTTCGCTTGCGCAGGAGTTGTTCGAGCGCGCGGCCAAATTGAAATACGCCGCGCTCGCGATCACCGACGAGGCATCCCTGGCCGGCATCGTGCGTGCGCTGGAGGCCTCGCGCAAAACCGGGCTGCGCCTGATCGTGGGCAGCGAGGTGCAGCTCACCGGCGGCCCCAAGCTGGTGCTGCTGGTGGAAACCGCGCAAGGTTACACGCGGCTTTGCCAATTGCTGACGCTGGCGCGGCGGCGCGCCGGCAAGGGGTCGTATCGATTGCTGCGCGAGGACCTCGCCGCCGCATCGAATGATGGATTGCTGGCGCTGTGGATTCCTCCTGCACCGCCCGACGCAACGGACGGCGAATGGATCAAGCGCTTGTTTCCCGAACGCGCGTGGCTTGCGGTGGAATTGCACCGCGGACCGGATGACGCCGCACGGCTGGCGCAGCTTCGCGCAATCGGCACGCAACTCGACATGCCATTGGTTGCATCCGGCGACGTGCACATGCACGTGCGCGGCCGGCGCGCGTTGCAGGACACGCTGACCGCGATCCGCCACAGGACCACGGTCGACGAGGCCGGTTTCAAACTGTTCCCCAACGGCGAGCGCCACCTGCGCACGCGCCGCGCATTGGCTGCAATTTATCCCGCCGATCTTCTGGATGAAACCCTCCGCATCGCGGCGCGCTGCACCTTTTCACTGGAAGAACTGCGCTACGAATATCCGCACGAACTGGTGCCGCAAGACCACACCGCCGCGGGCTGGTTGCGTGAACTCACCGAGGCCGGCGCGCGCACGCGCTGGCCGGGTGGCATGCCGGACAAGGCGCGCGCGCTGATCGAACACGAACTCGCGCTGATTTCCGAGCTGCACTACGAATCCTACTTCCTGACCGTGCACGACCTGGTGCGTTTCGCGCGCAGCAAGAAAATCCTGTGCCAGGGACGGGGCTCGGCGGCAAACTCCGCGGTGTGCTACGCGCTCGGCGTCACCGAGATCGATCCCGCGCGCATGAACATGCTGTTCGAACGCTTCGTGTCGCGCGAGCGCAACGAACCGCCCGACATCGACATCGACTTCGAGCACGAGCGCCGCGAGGAAGTGATCCAGTATGTGTTCGAACGCTATGGGCGCGAGCGCGCGGCGCTCACCGCGGTGGCCAGCACCTACCGCGGTCGCGGCGCGATGCGCGACGTCGCCAAGGCGCTGGGGCTGCCGCCCGACATGGTCGACCGGCTGGCGCGTTGCGTGGACCACTGGGGCGGCACGCAAGGATTGGACGAAGTACTGCGCGAACACGGTTTCGATCCGAACGCACCATTGCTGCGCCGCGTGATCGCGCTGACCACGCAGCTGATCGGCATGCCGCGGCATTTGTCGCAACACCCCGGCGGCTTCGTGATGTCCGAACATCCCCTGAGCACGCTGGTGCCGGTGGAGAACGCGGCGATGGAAGGCCGCACCGTGATTCAGTGGGACAAGGACGACCTCGACGTACTCGGCCTGCTGAAGGTCGATTGCCTCGCGCTGGGCATGCTGACCGCGATCCGCAAGACCTTCGATCTGCTGCGCGCTTCCGGCCGGCGCGACATGAAGCTTGCGGACATTCCGTCCGACGATCCGGCGGTGTACGACATGGTGGGCCGCGCCGACACCATCGGCGTGTTCCAGATCGAATCGCGCGCGCAGATGGCGATGCTGCCGCGCCTGCAACCGAAATGTTTTTACGACCTCGTGATCGAAGTGGCGATCGTGCGGCCCGGCCCGATCCAGGGCGACATGGTGCATCCGTACCTGCGGCGCCGGCGTGGCGAAGAGCCGGTCGATTATCCGTCGCCGGCGTTGCAGGCGGTGCTGGAACGCACGCTGGGTGTACCGCTGTTCCAGGAACAGGTGATGCAGATCGCGATTGTCGCGGCCGGGTATTCGCCCGGCGAAGCCGACGAGTTGCGGCGTTCGATGGCGGCGTGGAAGCGCCACGGTGGGCTGGAACCGCATCGCGAACGCCTCGCGCGCGGTATGCTGGCCAACGGCTATTCGCAAACCTTCGCCGATCATCTGTTCGAGCAGATCAAGGGTTTCGGCAGTTATGGTTTTCCGGAATCGCACGCCGCGAGTTTTGCGCTGATCACCTGGACGAGTTGCTGGCTGAAATGCCACGAACCGGCGGCGTTCGTGTGCGGGCTGATCAATTCCGCACCGATGGGTTTCTATTCGCCCGACCAGTTGCTGCAGGACGCGCGCCGGCATGGCATCCGTGCGCTGCCGATCGACGTTCGTTACAGCGTCTGGGATTGCGTGCTGGAGACGCCGAGTGGCACAACCCAACCCGCGATCCGCATGGGTCTGCGCATGATCCGCGGCTTTCCGGAAAGCGCCGCGGTCAACATTGCCGCGCAACGCACGCGGAGTCCGTTCAACGATGTCGCCGATCTGTGCGCACGTGCCCGTCTGGATGCACGGCAACGCACGCTGCTGGCCGACGCCGGTGCGTTGCGTGGGCTTGCCGGTCATCGGCACCGCGCACGCTGGAGCATCGCTGGCGTGGAATCGCCGAGGCCATTGTTTGCCGACGCTCCGGCTGTCGCCGAAGCCGAAGTCACGTTGCCGCTGCCCACACGCGCGGAAGACGTGCGCGCCGATTACGCGCTGACCGGCACCACGCTCGGTCCGCACCCTCTTTCGTTCCTGCGCGCGCTGCTCACGCGCAGGCGCTGCCGGCGCTCTGCGGAATTGAAGCGCTGCGGCAACGGCGCGCAGGTGCGCACCGCAGGGCTCGTGACCTTGCGCCAGCGTCCGCAAACCGCCAGTGGCGTGATTTTCATGACGCTGGAAGACGAAGACGGCATGACCAACGTGGTGGTCTGGAACGACCTCGCGCAACGCCAGCGACGCGAACTGCTGGAGTCACGCCTGCTTGCGGTGGAAGGCAAACTCGAAAGCCGCCACGGCGTGCAGCACCTGATCGCGAAACGGCTGCACGACTGGACGGCGTTATTGGAAGAACTGGATACGCGTTCGCGCGACTTTCATTAGGGATGCTCTGATTTTGCTCGTCATCCCGGAATCGCGTAGCGATATCCGGGACCCAGTGCCTTTGTGGATCGACACGATAGCCGAAAGGCACTGGATAGACTCGCGCCATCCTTGGCGCTCGCCCTGCGGGCCGCCTGCGGCGTTCGCGTTTGCAATCCTGCAAACGCAGTCCGCTTTCGCGGTAATGCCGAAAACCGGATTGATCAGACCTTCTTCCTTAGCGCGCGGTCGACGGGCGCCCCGCCACATGCAATCGGTTACGCGGGTACGTGTCAGGGCTCGCTGTGCGCGCGCACCTCGGCGAACGTCCAGTCGCGAACCAGCTTGCCGTTTTCCCAGATCGTTTCCATCGCGTCCTCCCAGCCCGGCCCGAGCGTCGCGGCATCACCTTCAATCGCGCCGTCCGGCAGCGCGACGGTCTTGAAAGTGCCGTGTTCTCTGTGCCGCGCCAGCGTCAAGCGTCCGCGCCTGGACGCTTTCGCGTGGTCGGTCACCGGATCCTTGAACACGTCCCTCCACCGGCCGTCGATGCGCGCGGCGGAACATTTCAGCGCGAACTTCTGGGTGTCACGGTCGAGCTTCTGCAACAACGCGCCGCCCATCCCGAACGCGATGTTGTCGGCGGAATAGCGCGCGTGCGTGATGCGCTCGAGGATCAAACGAATCGAATCGGGATTCACGCCGTCGCCCTGGATCACGCGCACGTGGTTCAGCACGCGATAGCCTTTCGCGTTCAGCGTGCTGCCGAACGCCGCGTTCAACATGCTCAAGGTTCGGTGCACCACGTCGGCGGGATCGCCGGAGTCGGGCCGCACCACCAGCGTCGCGCCGCTCGCGATCACTTCCTCGCGCAATGCGCCGCCCCACATCGTTTCGATCGCGTGGAACAGGTCGTAGCTGTCCGACACGCACGCCACCACCGCGCCGGGTTTGGCGAACTGGCGCAGCATGTTGCGATACGCGTCCAGCTCGCGATCCTTGCCCCACGCCGTGATGGTGCTGTGCTCGGCTGCGGGAATCGAGAAGCCCGCCATCGCCTCGCCGTAGTATTCGCGCGCCGCCAGCACGCCCAGCACCGTGTCGGTGCCACGGAAATTCACCAGATGCGCCATGCCGCCCAGCGCCGCTGATTCGGCGCTGGACACCCCGCGCGAACCGAAGTCGTGCAGCTTGAACAGAACCTGCGCGGCCGCGTCGTCGCTGGTCCTGTCGAGGTATTCGCGAATCGTCTGCTTGACGTGCCAACTGATCGTCGCAACCGTCACCGGATACCACACCCGCATCAGCAGCGTCTCGACGTACGACGGCACCCAGAAACAATCGGGGCAGGTGCTCTCGATCGTCATCAGCGCCTGGTGCGTCGGCACTACCGCGCCTTCCGCTACTGCGCGGATGCGTAGCGGCAGTCTTCCGCCGTGCGCGTCCACGACATGCCGCCAGCCCGCCTCGTTGAACGGCTCGCCATGCGCGGCGAAGAATGTTTTCGCTTCGTCGATCATCGCCGCCGTCACCGGCCGCGAGAGATATTCCTTCAGGATCGACTGCAAGCCGAAGAACAGCGTGCGCTCGTACTCGCCGCCACGGCTTTCGAGATAAAAGAACGTGGCATCCACGCCCGGCGGATACTGCAGCCAGTGGCTGGCCTTGTAGCTGTCGGTGTTGAGGATGAGGTTGCAGGCGAGGTGCATGCGCGAAGCCGCCGGTCCGGCCGAAAGGCCGAGCCCGTCATTCTAGCGACGGACTTTTGGAGGCGAGGTTCTTCCGCGTTGTGGGTGTGTGCCACGCGAAGCCGGTTTCCGCGCGCGTCCACCGGTGGCCTGCGTCCCGCCCAACACCACCGTGCCCGGTATGTACCGTTTCCCCCAGCGAACGAAGGCGAGCAGCACATCGCCCAGGTCCTTGCCCTTGGGCGTGAGCGTGTAGGCGTAGCGCACCGGCCGTTCCTGATACGGCGTGCTGCTGACGATGCCGGCGGCTTCGAGGCGTTTCAGGCGATCCGCAAGGATGTTGGTGGGGATGTGTTCCGGCGAATCCGCAAGCTCGCCATACGTGCGCTTGCCGTGCAACAAGTCCCGCACCACCAGCAACGACCACTTGTCGCCCACGATATCGAGCGAGTTGGCGACTGCGCAGGGTGAGCGCGTGAAAGGCTTTGGGTTATTCATGCTCGAATACTGGAACCGGCCAGGAACATCGCCGTCAATTTTTCAATGTCGTCATCCCGGCGAAGGCCGGGTTCCAGTGTCTTGACCAACCATGGCCGAGAGCTATGTGACCGGGGTGGCGATCCTGGCGTGTGATAGTAACTTGCGAACTGCAAGTCAGTATGCTACGTTTGCCATTCACTTGCAAAATGCAAGTCACTGGAGCATCGCCATGTCGACAACCGTTCTTCCACCTTCATCCGTTTCCACCGCATCGGGGGGCGCCCGCTTCGGCGTCTTTCTCGTTCTCGCCATCTGGTTCGTGCTGGTCGTGGCGCTCGGCGCCGAGGGCGCCTTCCTCGGCCGGCAGGGTGCGCCGCCCATCGGGATGGCGATCGGCTTCACGGCGCCGTTGCTGCTGTTCTTCGCTTGGTTGCGGCTCTCGGCCGCGTTCCGCAGCTTCATTCTCTCGCTGGATCTGCGGCTGACCGCCGGCATGCAAGCGTGGCGATTCGCAGGCCTGGGGTTCCTGTTCCTGTATGCGTACAAGGTGCTGCCCGGCCTGTTCGCTCTGCCCGCGGGACTGGGCGATATGGCCGTCGGGTTGGCGGCGCCATGGATGATGCTGGGCCTTGCGCGGAATCCGGGTTACGCGGCAAGTCCCGCGTTCGTGCGCTGGAACTGGCTGGGCATCCTCGATCTCGTCGTCGCCCTCGGCCTCGGGGGTTCGCTGGCCATGGCGGTACCGGGAACGATCAGCACCGCGCCGATGGCGACGCTGCCGTTGCTGATCGTTCCGGCATTCCTGGTGCCGCTGTTCCTGATGCTGCACATTGCGGCGCTGATGCAAAGCCGGCAGGTCGTTCGCGGTCAAGGTGCCAGGCGGGCAATGAAGGATCATGTGCCTTTGAGCGACCCCTGAGCGCATCATGAATGCGCAAGGCGGGCAACTTTTGAGTGTTGTCGACACAGCAAGGAAAAACAAAAGAGAAACGTCATGAAGGCATTCGTCGTTGACCGCTACGAGAAAGGGAAAGCCTTGCGGCTGGGCGAAATGCCGGAGCCGGAATTGGGCGAGAACGACGTGCTGGTCCAGGTCCGCGCCGCGAGCGTGAATGCCCTGGACTGCAAAATCAGGAATGGAGAATTCAAACTGATTCTGCCGTATCGCCTACCTCTGATTCTGGGCAATGACCTGGCCGGTGTGGTCGTTCGCGTCGGAGCACGAGTGCGACTATTCAAGCCCGGTGACGAGGTTTATGCGCGACCCGGCGCGGATCGAATCGGCGCGTTCGCTGAATTGATCGCGATGAACGAAGCCGACGTGGCTCTCAAACCCAAAACCCTCGGCATGGAAGAGGCGGCATCCATTCCCCTGGTGGGTCTCACCGCGTGGCAAGTGTTGATCGAACGGGCGCAGTTGAAGAGAGGACAAAAAGTTTTGATCCATGCGGGCTCCGGTGGAGTGGGAACCATCGCAATCCAGTTGGCAAAGCGTGTCGGAGCTTTCGTCGCCACGACGACGAGCACGGCGAATGTCGATTGGGTCAAAGCCCTCGGCGCGGATGTCGTCATCGACTACCACAAGGACGATTTCTCCACGAGCCTCGGTGGGTACGACGTGGTCTTGAGCAGTCTCGGCAAGGAGGTGCTCGAAAAATCGCTCCGAATACTGAAGCCAGGCGGAAAGCTCATCTCGATCTCCGGCCCGCCAGACCCCGATTTTGCGCAAGCCATGGGACTGCCCTGGATAGCACGACAGGCCATACGCGCGTTGAGCTATCGAATCAGGCAGAAAGCAAAACAGCATGGCGTGAGCTATTCATTTCTTTTCATGAGAGCCAGCGGAGACCAGTTGCGCGAGATCACTCGCCTCATCGATTCCGGGGCCATTCGGCCGGTCGTGGATCGGATCTTTCCGTTTCAATCGACCAACGATGCTCTGGCTTACGTCGAGAAAGGGCGCGCAAAAGGAAAAGTTGTTGTCAAGGTGAGTTAGAAAGCTGCGTGCCATCGCGCGACCGTTCCCGGAATCCGTTTCGCGCCGTCGGCGAGATCACGCATTGGGAGGGCCACTCGCCCGAACGGCTCAAGCAGATGCGCGACTTCCTCGAGGATCTCAAGCGACGCGGCGTCGCGGCGATCGAGGGATGGGCAGGGTTCGCTTCTGTCATGGCGATTCGAGCTGTCGTTGCTTGCGACCGAGATGACTAGTGATCGCGCTGTTCGAACCCCGGTCCACGCAGCACCTTGCCCGGCAGGGCTTGCGTCATCTTGCCGTCGGCGATCACCGGCACGCCGTTGACCAGTACGTACGACATGCCCTGCGCGAGTTGCTTCGGTTGCTCGAAGGTCGCGGGCGCGCGCAGCTTCGACGGATCGAAAATGTCGATGTCGGCCCACATGCCATCCTTGATGACGCCGCGTTGCGTGAGACCCATGCGCTGCGCGGGCAGTGCCGTCATCTTGCGGATCGCTTCCGACAGGGTCAACGCGTGATCCTCGCGCACATATTTCGCGATGATCCGCGCGAACGCGGCGTAGGCACGCGGGTGCGGGTGGCCCTGGCCGAGCTTGCCGGTCGGCGCCTGCGCCGCGGCATCGTCGCAGATCGATACCCACGGCTGCTTGAGCGCGAGGGTGACATCCGGTTGCGACATGCCGAACACGGCGACGTCGGTGGCGGCGTGATCCTTGATCAACAAATCGAGCAATGCATCGATCGGCTTTTCATGCCAGGTTTTGGCAATGTCGTCGAGGCGTTTGCCTTCGAATGGCTTGAGCGCCGCATTGTGCACGGAGGTGATTTCGACCGCGTGCGGACCGGGGACTTCCAGCCAGTCGTTGCTCCACGCGTCCGAAGGCGTCTGCATGTCCTTCTCGATGCGCGCACGCGTCTGCGGATCCTTCAACCGTTCGAGCAACTTGGCGTTGCCGCCCGCGTGCGCCCATGGCGGAATGAACGAGGCGAGATCGTTGCCCCACGCGGTGTAGGCGTAGGTGTCGGCGCTGATGTCCAGGCCTTGCGCGCGCGCCGCGTCGATCTTCGCGATCACCTTCGGCATGCTGCCCCAGTTTTCGTGGCCCGCGACCTTGAGATGGAAGATTTCGACCGGGATGTGCGCGGCGCGTGCGATGTCGAAGACCTCATCGAGCGCCGCCATTTCGCCGTTGCCTTCGCTGCGCATGTGGGTGGCGTAGATGCCGCCGTAGCTCGCCGCCGTCTTTGCGAGCGCGATCAATTCCGGGGTGGTGCTGTAGGTGGCGGGCGGATACTGCAGCGCCGTCGAGACACCGAATGCACCGTCGCGCATCGCGTCCGCGACGATCGCTTGCATCTGCTTCAACTCGGCCGCCGTTGGCTGGCGGTCACCGTAGCCAATCACCATCTCGCGCGCGGTGGCAGCGCCCATGTAGGTGCCGAAGTTCACCGCGATGCCCTGCGCCTGCAGGTGCTTGAAATACCCGTCGAGCGTGCGCCACGCCGGCTTGGCATGCGAACCTTCTTCCGCAAGGATCTTGTCGTTGAGCGGCGCGGCCGATTCGCCCTCGCCGGTGATCAACGTGGTCACGCCCTGGAAAATTTTCGACGACGCGCGCCCGTCCACCAGCAGCGTGTGTCCCGACTGGTCCAGCATGTCGATGAAACCCGGCGTGACCACCATGCCGTGCGCGTCGATCACCTTTTTGGCATCGACATCGCCGAGCCGGCCGATGGCGGCGATGCGCCCGTCCTTGATCGCGATGTCTGCGGCATACCAGGGCGAGCCGCTGCCGTCGATCACGTGTCCGTTGCGGATGACGATGTCGTACGAGGGGGCGGATGCCGCGCGTGCGCCCAATCCGACGAGACCAAGCGCAACGATGAAAAGCAGTCGGATTGCCGAACGCATGAAAGCCCCTCTCGATCGTGACGATGATTGCGAAGTATTCCGGCGCTTTCTTCGCTTCAAGCTTTCGCCGGCTCGGGTTGCATGGCGCGGATGCTGCGCATCTGCGGGCTGGCGAGGCAGCACAGCGCGATCGCGGTGAGGGTCAGGCCCGCGATGCCGAACAGTGCCGTCAGTGAGATCACCTTGAGCAACGCGCCGGCGGCGGCGGCGGAGAGCGGGGCGAGGCCCATGAACGAGAACATCAGGATGCTCATGGCGCGGCCCATCATCTGTTGCGAGACGCGCTGCTGGATCCAGGTGAAGATCGCGATCATCACCACGCCGCCGAGCAGGCCGGTGCAAAACAACAACGCCGCGCCGAAATAGGTGGTGTGCACCAGCGTCAGGGCGGCGAGCGTCAGGCCGGTCAAGCTGTCGAAGCCCAGCACCATCACGCCGAGGTGCCCGCGCGCCGCACGCTGGGCGAAGCCTGAAAGAAAGCTGCCCACGAACATGCCGACGCCTTGCGCGGTCATCAGGATGCCGAGCGAGGCCGCACCGAGGTCCAAGCGCGTATCCGCCAGCACTGGCAAGCCCACCTGGATCGGGCCGCCGACGAATACCCCGACGAAGCTGGCATAGATCACGAACGCGCGCAGCGGCACGTCGGCCCACACGTAGCGTACGCCCGCGGCGATGCTGGCGAACACACCGCTGCTGGTCTTCGGCGGATGGAGGTCGCCGTGGATGCGGATCAGTGCCAGCGACACCAACGAAAACACGAAACTCGCGGCATCGATGGCGAAAGCATCGCCCAGGCCGGTCGCGTCCGGCAGCGACTGCGCGGAGGGCTGATGGTGGGCGCCCAGCGCGATCACGAACCCGGCCAGCACCGGGCCGCCGATCATGCTGAGCTGGCGCATGCCCATGAACAGCGCGTTGGCGCCGCGCAACTGCTGCGGTTGCACCAGTTGCGGCAGGATCGCGGAACCTGCCGGATAGGCGAACGCCGTGGACAGGCCGATGCCAAGCGCGAGCAGGTACACCATCCACATCTGGATCGCACCGCTCAGTACGAGCACGGCGAGGATCACGATGCATACCGCGTTGGCAGCGCGTGCGCCGAGCAACACGACACGTGGCGACATCCGGTCGACCACCGCGCCACCGATCAGCATGAAGACTGCGCGCGGAAACGCCATCACGGCCAGCACGAGGCCCAGCGCGGCGGGATTGCCGGTGAGCTTCAGCACCAGCCACGGCAATGCCACCAGCGTGAACTGATCGCCGAACGCCGACACCGAACTGCCGCCGAACAACAGGCTGAAGTTGCGGTTGGCGAAAAGCGGACTGCGTGCGGGCGCAGGCGCTGGGGCAGAAGCCGTGTTCATGGGAATCCTTTTGGATTCTGTTTGAAAACGGCCCGATATTAATGGGCCCACCAGGACTCGAACCTGGAACCAAGGGATTCGCGTGATCCGGGGATTTCTGCCCGGCGCGGACTATCTCTTCGCCCGCAGCTTTCGCTGGTGGGGCGCGGGACGCTCTAGCCTGTCATCAAGGGCACTGAAGCCCTCAGGTAGTCTCTGCACCTTCCGCCGGTGTACCGACGGCTTGGCTCAGGGTTGCCACCGGCCGAGCCGCTGAGGTTTCCCTGAATTCATCCCGATCCCGTCCGCGGCTTTCGCCGTGGCGGCACCTTTCGATGAGTCCCCTGCTCTAACCAATTGAGCTATAGGCCCTCGCTCCAATTAAACCATGTTGTCGCGCGCAGCGCGACGATCACGGCGCTCGCCGTGATCGTCGGTTGGAATTTGGCGATCACGCCCAGCGAATGGTCTGCGCGCTGAACAACGTGCAGCGGGCGATCTCTGCTGACATCACGCTGGCAGCAGAACGGTCTAGTCTGGCGATTCCCACCCCCCCCGGAGTACACCATGAACACCGAACAGATTGCCAAACGATTGGTCGAACTGTGCCGCAAGGGCGAGTACGAACAGGCGCAGCGGGAGTTGTACGCGCAGGATGCGGTCAGCATCGAGATGGCGGGCGCGCCCGCCGGGGCGCTGGGCGACGCCAAGGGATTGGGAGCGATCTACGAGAAGGGCCGCAAGTGGGCTGAGGGAGTCGAAACGGTGCACGCGAGCAACGTGAGCGATCCGATTGTCGCCGGCAACTGGTTCAGCACGGCCTTTTCCATGGACATGACGTTCAAGGGCCGCGGCCGGATGCAGATCGAGGAGATCGGCGTGTATCACGTGCGCGACGGCAAAGTCGCGAGCGAGCAGTTCTTCTACGACATGGGGTGAGCCGCCGGTCGGCTGTGACCCAGGAATGCGCGTCGCGTCAGGCAGTGTGGCCTTTGTCGCCTTCGGTCACCGCGCCACGCAAGGCGCTGCGCAGGGTGCGCTTTTCGGTTTCTTCCAGTTTGCGGCCCAGCAGTTCGCTGGCGCGCAGCAGCAATTCGCGATCGAGTTCGTGCGGCAGCGGCGTGCGCTCGGGCAGCGCCAGGATCAGTTCGCGCTGGGCCGTGTCGAGCGTCGCGGCGTACTCGCTGGCGAGTTCCTGCATGCGCGCGAGGTTGTGTGCAGTGTCCTCGTCGGACGGTTCGGGAGCGCCGGCGGCGATGGTGTTCGAGCCGGACGCGTATTCGCGACGGAACAGGAATTGGCCGAGCGCGGTGGCGTCGAGTTGACGGCGGGTGTCGGCTTCGCGTTGCAGCGCGGCGGACTGGTTGCCCGAAGGATCTTTCGGTTCCACGCCGAGCAGATGCACGCGGATGCCGTGTTCCTGCGCCTGCTGCACGCCCACGCGCAGGTCTTCGTCACCGGCCAGCAGCAACGCGTCGGAAATCGCACTGTTGCGTGCGAGATTCGTGAGGTCGGAGAAGATCAACCCGTCCACGCCCTTCTGCTCGCCGGACTGATTGACGAAACCGAGCCGCAGCTTGACGTTGTCGAGGTACGCCATTGCGAGGTGCGCGGCGGTCGGACCGGAGTTCGTGCCGTCGTACCAGTAGATGCGCAGCAGCGGACAGCCACCGATGGTTTCCGCGCACTGCGCGAGGTATTGCGCAAACTCGGCATTGGCGAGGCGGATTTCGCCGCGCCTGAGTGGCGCGCCGAACAACAGTTCGCTGGCGGAAGCGTAGAAGTAGCCGGCGTCGACGAAAACGGCGATGCGGTTCATGGAAGTAATCGATCATGCAAGTAGTGGTAGCGCATGGTACGCCCGCGCGCATGCAAGGGCGGCACCCCCGCCGTTGCGTGGCCGCGCTACGCCCGGCCCTTCGGGCCGACCTTCGCAAACAAAGAGGGCGCACTTGCGCCGCTGCGCGCTCGTCTTCACCTTCGCGTGCGAAGGAGGATTCAGGGATGGCTTTTCGCGTACGTCGGCATCCCCCGGTGCTTCGCAGCGAGACAAGGGGGATGGCCTCTGCCGGGATCGCACTGCATCCCCCCGCCGCTGCGCGGCGACCCCCTTCTCGTGGAAGGGGTGGAAATGCGTTACTCGAAATCGAGAAACGACCGCAGCTGCTCGCTGCGTGTCGGATGCCGCAGCTTGCGCAAGGCCTTGGCCTCTATCTGGCGGATACGTTCGCGGGTGACGTCGAACTGCTTGCCGACTTCTTCCAGGGTGTGGTCGGTATTCATGTCGATGCCGAAGCGCATGCGCAGCACCTTGGCTTCGCGCGGGGTCAGGCCCGCCAGCACGTCGCGCACGGTTTCGGTGAGGCCGGTGTCGGTCGCCGATTCCACCGGCGAGCCGGCGTTCTGGTCTTCGATGAAGTCGCCAAGATGCGAATCCTCGTCGTCGCCGATCGGGGTTTCCATCGAGATCGGTTCCTTGGCGATCTTCAGCACCTTGCGGATCTTGTCCTCGGGCATTTCCATCGCCACCGCCAGTTCTTCCGGCGTGGGCTCGCGGCCGTACAACTGCAGCATCTGGCGGCTGATGCGGTTCAACTTGTTGATGGTCTCGATCATGTGCACCGGGATGCGGATGGTGCGCGCCTGGTCGGCGATCGAGCGGGTGATGGCCTGGCGGATCCACCACGTCGCGTAGGTGCTGAACTTGTAGCCGCGGCGATATTCGAATTTGTCGACGGCTTTCATCAGGCCGATGTTGCCTTCCTGGATCAGGTCCAGGAACTGCAGGCCGCGGTTGGTGTATTTCTTGGCGATCGAAATGACGAGGCGCAGGTTCGCCTCCACCATTTCCTTCTTGGCGCGGCGTGCCTTGGCTTCGCCGATCGACATCGCGCGGTTGATTTCCTTGATGTCGGTAAGCGGCAGGTACAGGGCGCGCTCGATCTCCGTGAGCTTCTGCTGCTCCAGCAGGATGTCGTCGCGGTGGTTCTTCAGCGCGGGCACCCACTTCTGGCGCTTGCGCGCAAGTTCGTTGGTCCAGTCCAGGTTGGTCTCGTTGGACGGGAACAGCTCGATGAATTCCTTGCGCGGCATGTGCGCCTGACGCACGCACACGTCCATGATCACGCGTTCGTGCTGACGAATAGCTGCCACCACTTCGCGCAGCTTGCGCACGAAGCCGTCGATCAGCGCGGACGGAAGCTTGAGCTTCAGGAACTCCTCGCCCATCTTCTCGCGCAACTTTTGCGCCTTCTTGTCGGCCACGCCGAACTTGTCGGCGGTCTTCTGGAACTTGCTGTACAGCTCGCGCAGTACGTCCATGCGGCGCGCGACTTCGACCGGGTCGGGGCCGCTGGGGCCGGACGATTCCTCTTCGCCGCCGTTGGAATCGTCGTCCGCGTCCTCGTCGGATTCCTCGTCATTGTCATTGGACGAGGCTTCCGCCGCGGGCTGCGCCACGCCGAATTCCGCAGCCGGGATTTCCTGGTCGGCGAAGCCGGCGAGGATTTCGCTCATGCGGCGCTTGCCGTCGAGGTGCAGGTCATATTCTTCGAGCAGCAGCCCGACGGCCCACGGGAAGCTGGACAGCGCGGTCTGGACCTGGGTCAGGCCTTCCTCGATGCGTTTGGCGATCGCGATTTCGCCTTCGCGGGTCAGCAGCTCCACCGTGCCCATCTCGCGCATGTACATGCGCACCGGGTCGGTGGTGCGGCCGACTTCGGCGTCCACCGCGGACAGCAGCGCGACCGCTTCTTCGGTGGCGGTTTCGTCGTCGTCGGTGCTGACCCCTTCGGCGCTGATCGTGTCGGTGTCGGGCGCGATTTCATGCACCTCGATACCCATGCCGTTGATCATGCCAATGATGTCTTCGATCTGCTCCGGATCGACGATGTCGTCGGGGAGGTGATCGTTGACCTCGGCGTAAGTCAGGTAACCCTGCTCACGGCCCTTGGTGATCAACTGCTTGATTTCGGATTGCTGCGAGGGGAGGTTTTCCATAGGGATATTTGACACGACAAGACCGCTCAGTATAGCAAAATGGAGGTGACTCGGCGAGGGATCAAGGCCGAAAAAGCGTGATGGGACAAGCAGCTAGGCCGGATTCGGCATGCAAGAATCGGCCCAAGTGGCTTGGTTATTGCGTTCATCCCTGAACGCCGTTTCGTTGGGAACATCCGCAGCGCCATGCTGTTTCGGTTGCCAAACACCAGAACGACCGTCCATGGTCTGGCTTTTCACGACAGCCGCTTCGGGCCAGAAATCGGAAGCCGCTTCGATCCAAGATCGGAAAGCGGCTTCGGGCTGGGCGAAGGGGCTACCACTACGCCCGCAAAATAAAACTCACCGGCCCGTCATTGACCAGCCGAACCTGCATATGGGCACCGAAGCGGCCGGTTGCAACCCTCGGGTGTGCGGCGCGTGCCAATTCCACCAGTCGGTCAAACCAAAGCCTGCCGTCCTCCGGCGAAGCGGCCGTGGTGAAGCTGGGCCGCATGCCCTTGCGGGTGTCGGCGGCCAAGGTGAATTGCGGCACCAGCAGCAACCCGCCACCGGTGTCGACGAGGGAAAGGTTCATGCGCCCGGCATCGTCGGAAAAAACCCGATAGCCGAGCAGGCGCTCGCACATCCGCTGCGCCTGTACCTCGCCGTCGCCGGGTTCGACCGCGACCAGCGCCAGCAAGCCGGTATCGATGGTGCCGACGATTTCGCCCGCGACGGTGACGCTGGCTTCGGTGACCCGTTGCAGGAGGGCGATCATTGGGGAGTCGGGATCCAGGACTCGAAGAGCGTAACAACATTCGTCATGCCGGCGAAGGCCGGCATCCAGATGCTGCGATTCGATTTCCGACTGGGTCCCGGCGTGCGCCGGGACGACGGCCGGGGTTGTCCCGCTCTTGGTTACACTCTCGCGATGCGTTGGTACACGAAATTCGCTTATGGGCTGGTGTGGCTCACCGCCCGCCTGCCGATGCGCGTATTTCGCGCGCTCGGTGCCGGACTGGGCGGGCTGTTCTGGGTCACCAACAGCCGCAAGCGCCGGGTCGTGGAAGCCAATCTGGCTCTGGTGCGGCGCGATCTCGATCCCGGTCCGCGAACCAAATTGGCCCGCGAATGCGTGCGCCAGACCGGCATCTCGCTGGTCGAGGTGTTCGGCATCTGGACGAACCCGCGCCGGACCTTGGCCAGCGTGCGCGAGGTGCGCGGACAGGCACTCTTCGATGCCGCGCTCGCCGCCAAGAAAGGTCTGATTTTGTGTGCGCCGCACCTCGGCAGTTGGGAGGTCGCCAATTACTGGATTGGCGCGCGCACGCCATTCGCGACGTTCTATACCCAGCCGCGTTATCCGCAGGCCGAAGCACTTCTGCGGCGCTTGCGTACGGGTGGCGCGAGCATCCAGTTTCCGATTGACGATTCCGGCGTGCGCCGCGTGTTCCGGCACATTCGCGACGGCGGCGTGGTATCGATCATGCCCGACCACGTGCCGCGTGCGGGCAGCGTGGTCGCGCCGTTCTTCGGCGTGCCGGCGCTCACGATGACGCTGCTGCCGCGCCTCGCGCAGCGCACCGGCGCATCTGTGCTGATGCTTTTCGTGGAACGTCTGTCGCAGGGATTCCGCGTGCATTTCCGCGAGCCACCCGCAGCGTTGCGCGATCCCGATCCGCTGGTTGCATGCACGGCGATGAGCACGGCGATCGAAATCTGCGTCCGCGACGCGTTCACGCAGTACCAGTGGAACTACAAGCGTTTCAAAGCGCGCGCGGGCAGTGGCTTGAACGACGATGCGTACATCGCAACGGGCGTGCAGACGTGAAGTGGTATGTCGCCCTGACCTGGTGGACGCTGCGTGCATTGGGCGTGCTGCCGCTGCCGGTGTTGTACGCGATCGGTGGTGCACTGGGCTGGCCGCTGTGGTGGCGCAAACGTGCGCGCGAGCGCGTGCATACCGAAGTGAACATGCGCATCGTGCACCCCGAACTGGACGACCAGGCACGCGACGCGCTGGTGCGCGAGTGCCTGGTCGAAACCGGCCACGCCGTCACTGAAATGGCGGCGGTCTGGGGACGTGGCGCGCGCCGCGCACTGGAACTCGTTCGCGAAGTGGATGGCCTGGAATACTTCGATGCCGCGCGCAAATCCGGTCGCGGGTTGATCATCGCAGCACCGCATCTCGGCTGCTGGGAACTTTTGAATTACTGGCTTTGCGCGCGCACGCCCATCGCGATCCTGTACGCGCCGCCGCGCAACGGTGCCTGGGAAGCCATGCTGGTGCGCGCGCGTGGCGACTTGCATCCCGAACAGGTGCGCGCCGACGGCGCCGGCGTGCGCACGTTGTACAAGCGCCTCGCTACGGGCGGCGTGGTCGGGATTCTTCCGGACCAGCAACCCAAGCGCGGCGAAGGTCAGTTCGCGCCTTTCTTCGGCCTCGGCGCCAACACCATGGTGCTGCTGCCGCGCATCGCGCAACGCACGGGTGCGACGGTGTTGTTCGCGTTCGCCGAACGCCTGCCACGCGGCGCCGGCTATCGCATGCGCATCCTGCCCGCGCCCGACGGCATCGCCGACCCCGACATGCGCGTCGCCTGCACCGCGCTCAATCGTGGCATCGAGCAGTGCGCCAATCTCGCCTTTGCGCAATACCAGTGGACCTACAAACGCTGGGCCGAGCGGCCGGACCCGCTGGAGCATGATCCATATTGGCTTGCGCGAAACGGGATGTCGGGTAGGTTGGGCTGAGCTCGCGAAGCCCAACGCTGTTGGACGGTCGGCGTTGGGCTTCCCCCGGATCAAGTCCGGGGTCAACCCAACCTACACTGTCCGGCAATGGAAGGGGAACGACATGTCCACATCGCCCATCACCTGCATCGAAGACCTCCATCGGTTGTACCTGAAGCGCGTACCGCGGATGTTCGTGGATTACTGCGAATCGGGTTCGTGGACCGAGGCGACGCTGCGAAGGAATCTGGAAGACTTCGCACAGATCCAGTTGCACCAGCGTGTCGCGATGGGTGTGGAAGGCGGCACCACGACAACGAAAATGCTTGGTGAGGAAGTCGCGTTGCCGTTGGCGCTGGCGCCGGTCGGTCTGTGCGGCATGCAGCACGCCGATGGCGAAATGCTGGCCGCGAAAGCGGCGCTGGATTTCGGCGTGCCGTTCACGCTCTCGACCATGAGCGTGTGTTCGATCGAGGACGTCGCTGCATTCGTCAAGCGCCCGTTCTGGTTCCAGTTGTACGTGATGCGCGACCACGCCTTCATCGAACGCCTGATCGATCGCGCGAAAGCAGCGGGCTGTTCCGCACTGGTGCTGACGCTGGACCTGCAGGTGATGGGCCAGCGTCATCGCGACATCAAGAACGGGCTTTCGACGCCGCCCAAGCCGACGCTGAGAAACCTCGCGAACCTTGCGCTGCATCCGCGCTGGTGCCTCGGCATGGCGCGCACGCGCCGCCACCAGTTCGGCAACATCGCCGGTCACGTCGAAGGTGTCAGCGACATGTCTTCGCTGGCCGCGTGGACGGCCGAACAGTTCGATCGCGGCCTCAACTGGAACGATGTCGAGTGGATCAAGCAGCGCTGGGGCAGCAAGCTGATCATGAAAGGCGTGCTCGATCCCGATGACGCGCGGCGTGCCGTCGATTGCGGCGCGGAGGCGGTCGTGGTGTCCAACCATGGCGGCCGCCAGCTGGATGGCGCGCCGTCGTCGATCAGCATGCTGCCGGAAATCGCGTCACGCGTCGGTGGGGATTGCGAGGTATGGCTGGACGGCGGCGTGCGCTCGGGGCAGGACGTGCTGAAGGCGATCGCATTGGGCGCGCGCGCGGTGATGCTCGGCCGCGCGTTCGTGTATGGACTCGGTGCAATGGGCGAAGCCGGCGTCACCACGATGCTGGAACTGATCCGGCGCGAACTTGATTTGACGATGGTGTTGTGCGGCGTGCGTTCGGTTGCCGAAATCGATCGGCGCGTGTTGCACGAACCCGCGCTTTGAGCGCTTGGCCAGCTGCGAAACGCTTCCGCGGGTTCGCCGTGCTCCATCCGGGCTTCCGGCTGACGGTCAGCCGGTCATTCGCATGCCGGTTCCGGCAGATGTAGGCGTGCGGCAAGCGGAGTAGAGTGAACGCCCCGGTCGGCGCCGCTCATCGTCGTGCGGGCTCGCTACCGGGCGTTCGATCTCAATCGATCCTGGAGGCAGGTATGAATACCCAAGGTTCAGTGGTCAGGTATGGGGTCATTGCCCTCGCAATGGTCGTGGCGGCCGCGACGCAGACGGCCGAAGCAAAAACCAAGGCCCCGAGCGATGCGCGGTTGATCGCCAGCGCCGAACGCGCCGCGCCGGCGGCCGTGGCGAAGGGCGCGACCATCGTATCGGTGGGCGCCGACGGCAAAATGCGCTCCCTGCGCGAGGGTCACAACGGCTGGACGTGCATGCCCGATTCGCCGGCCACGCCGGGCCCGGATCCGATGTGCATGGACAAGAATGCGTTCGAATGGGCCGGCGCGTGGATGGGCCACCAGCCGCCTGCAAACGGCAAGATCGGTTTCATGTACATGCTGGAGGGTGGTACCGATGCAAGCAACACCGACCCCTATGCGACCAAACCGGGCACCGGCAATCACTGGATCAAGACCGGTCCGCACGTCATGATCGTCGGCGCTGACCAGAGCTTCTACGATCTGTATCCGAAGAACGCGGATCCTGACACCAAGGCACCCTACATGATGTGGGCGGGGACGCCGTACCAGCACCTGATGGTGCCGATAAAGTAACTGGGTGGCGGGTTTGCGGCAGGGCGGCGCAAGACGCTGCCCTGCCCGGATGCCCGGCGTCTGCGGCCATGCCCGCTGCGAAGCGGGGTTGGACGGTGGCGTGCGTTCGTGGATGGACTCGGAGCAATGGGCGAAGCCGGCGTCACCACGATGCTGGAACTGGTTCGGCGCGAACTTGATTTGACGATGGTGCTGTGCGGCGTGCGCAGCGTCGCCGAAATCGATCGGCGCGCGTTGCACCAACCAAACCGGTAGGTTGGGCTGAATCCACGCTTGTTGCGGATGAAGGCCAACGTGGCTCCGGTGTCGTTGGGCTTCGGCGGATGAAGCTCGCCTCAGCCCAACCTGCGGATTACCGCAGCTCGTAGGTTGGGGTGAGCGATTCATGCGAACCCCAACATTCGCTGCGCACATGTTGGGCTTCCCTTGGCTACGCCAAGTTCAGCCCAACCTGCGAATCATCGCAACACGACGAGCGCGACCAGCACCGCGGTAATCACGAGATACGGCACCGACCAGGCATGAAAGCGCCAGCCAATGCCGCGGCTGCCGTCGAGACGCAGTGCGATCAAGTTCGCCAGCGAACCGATCATCAACCCTGCGCCACCCACGTTGACCGCGGCGGCAAGCAGGGTCAGGTTCGGCGCGTAATGCTGCAGGGCCACCGCGGCCGGGACATTGCTGATGAGTTGCGACAGCACGATGCCGCTCGTGTACGTTACGCGCGGGTCATGCCACGCCAGCGCGCCAACATGTGCTTGCACGAAAGGCAGCGCCGCGAGATGCCCCAGCCCGACGAACATCGCGGCGAGCGTCGCCAGCAGCAGCCAATCCACGCCCGCGAGCACAGGCCGGAAAAAGACGAGGCCCACCGCGGCAACGGTCAATGTGGCAGGAATCGCGACGCCGAACTGCAGCGCGGCCACCATCACCGCCAGCAGCAGCACTGAACCAATGAGCAGCGGCGTGTCGGGACGGCGCGAAGCGTCAACGCGATCTTCGTCCAGTTGCAATGGCGCGGCCGGAAACGCAAACCTGCACGCGATCAGCAGCACGATCAGCAAGACGGCCCCGGTCGGCGCAAGCGCCGCGACATAGCCGAAAAACCCGAGTCCCGAGTGCTGCCACAGCAACAGGTTCTGCGGATTTCCGATCGGGCTGAACGTCGCCCCCGCATTCACCGCCAGCGCTTCGAAGATCACCAGCCGCTGGCGCGGAATCCGCGCGACGCGATCGATCGCCAGCGTCAATGGCACGATGAGAAACAACGCGACGTCGTTGGTCAGCACGGTCGCGAGCGTTGCCGCAAGCAGTACCAGTACGAACGCCAGCGCGCGCGCGTCGTGCAGGCGCGCGACCAGGTGCAGCGCGAAACGTTGCACGTGGCCGCTCTCGCGCACGCCCTGGGTCAGGATCAGCAAACCGCATAATCCCGCCAGCGTGGGCAGGTCCAGCCAATGCAGGTATTCGGCGGGCGCGCGTGGGTCAAGAATCGCGAGCGCGAGCACCAGCAGCAAAAGCACCTGCAGCAGGCGGTCGCGTAGAAGGCGGTGCAGCAGGGCGGTGAAGTTGGGCAAGGGCGGTCCGATCGGTTCGCGACATGCTGCACCGGCGAACGGCTGCCGGTAAAGGGCCGCACGTACCGTTCACGTGCCGCCGCGCATGCTCGAAGCATGCTGTCCCGCCAACAATGGAGCTGGTTGCTGCGCACCGTGTTGGTCATCATTGCCATCGGTGCGGTGACGGCCTTCTTCGTTTCCGGCGCGCAGAATCACCTCGATCTCGAAACGCTGCAGCGCAGTCGCGCGTGGCTCGCTGTCATGCAGGCCGCGCATC
>Ga0207707_10000230_pt1 | contig 60267 bp, 55 predicted proteins | sample KBSC83BmetaG_FD_184336 | JGI IMG/M metagenome (GOLD analysis project Ga0207707, IMG submission 184336) | Corn rhizosphere microbial communities from Kellogg Biological Station, Michigan, USA - KBS C8-3B metaG (SPAdes) (version 2) | ecosystem: Host-associated > Plants > Roots > Rhizosphere ... | reverse complement strand
TTGGTGAACAGGTGCTCGTTGGCTTCCGAATGGTGCTCGGGCGCGTGAATGCCGCCACCCCACGGCGCGCGGAACACGGCCGGACACGTGATGCGCCCGCGGGTGCGGTTGCGCATGCGCGCGGCGTGGCAGCAGATCTGCTCCATCATCGGGTAGATAAAGCCTTCGAACTGCGCTTCGCACACGGGTTTCATGCCTTGCGCGGCAAGGCCGACCGTGACACCGGCGATGGTGGTTTCGTCCAGTGGGGTGTCGAACACGCGCCATTCGCCGAACTTTTCCGACAGGCCTTGCGTTGCCCGGAACACGCCGCCGTTGACGCCGACGTCCTCGCCCAGCACCACGACGGAGTCGTCGTGCGCCATTTCATAGGCGAGCGCCTGGGTGACGCCTTCGATCAGGGTAATCGCCGCCATGTCAGTGGCTCCCCTGATCCAGCGCAATCGCTTCGTCGCGCTGCTTCACCAGGTCCGCCGGCAGTTCGGCAAACGTGTAATCGAACATCGCGGTCACCGGCTGCGCGTGGGTTTCAAGATACGCATTCACTTCGTTGTCCATCCAGTCGTCGCATTCGGCCTGCAGCTTGTCTTCCTTCTTCTTGTTCCAGGCCTTCTTCGCTTCGAGCCAAGTGCGCAGGCGCTTGACCGGGTCCTTGGTCCAGGCGTCCTCGACTTCGTCCTTGCCGCGGTAGCGGCGCGCATCGTCGGCGGTGGTGTGGTCGCCCAGGCGATAGGTGACGCACTCGACCACGCTGCCGCCCTTGCCGGCGCGCGCGCGTTCGACCGCGTCGGTCATGGCCTTCTTGACCGCGATGATGTCGTTGCCGTCGACCTGGATGCAGAACAAACCCGCGGCGATGCCCTTCTGCGCCAGCGTCTTGGCGCCGGACTGGATCTTGCGCGGCACCGAGATCGCCCACTGGTTGTTGACGATCGCCGCCACCAGCGGCAGGTCGCGCGCGCCCGCGACGTTGATGGCGCCGTAGAAGTCGGCCTTGGACGAGCCGCCGTCGCCGATGGTGCACACCGCGACGCGCTTCTCCTTGCGGATCTTGAACGCCAGTGCCGACCCGGCCGCGTGCAGGCACTGCGTGCCGATCGGCACCGACCACGCGAAGTCGTGCTTCGCCGGTTCGTTCTGGTAATCGTTGCCGCGCTCGTCGCCGCCCCAGTACATGTACACGTCGCGCGGGCGCACGCCGCGGTACAACTGCGCGCCGTATTCGCGGTAGCTGGGCGCGAACACGTCTTCCGGCTTCAGCGCGCTGCCGATGCCGACGTGGGTCGCTTCGTGGCCGAGGCACGACGCGTAGGTGCCGAGCTTGCCGGTGCGCTGCAACGCGATCGACTTGGTGTCGAACACGCGCGTCGAGACCATCAGCTTGTACAACTCGACCATCTGGTCGATGTCCTGCGCGAAGTCGGGCAGGTCCTTGCGTACCTGTTTGCCGTCGGCGTCGAGGTATTGCAGGTATTCGATTTCAAACTTGGCTGCGATGGGCACGGAATGCTCCCGGTCGGTTCGGATTCGATTGGACCCGCGCGTCGCGCGGCGTCGCGACCGCTCACAACCGACGTTTCAGCGCAAGCGGGCCGCCTATTATCGCATGCATGCATCCCTATCCGCAGGTTATGGACATGCTGCAACGCAGCACGCGACCTCGGGTGGTTTGACGGCGGTCATCGCGCGCCGATGCGCACGCCGCGATGATTTGCGGGCTTGCACGTTTTCCCTCGCATTCGTCCGGGAGCGCCGCTTCGCTAAACTGGGCGATCTCCGAACCCGTCGCCGAGCCGCGAAGACCAGAACGGCCTTCCATGGCCCGGCTTTCCACAACGTTTCTGCGGTCGTCCCTGATCGCTGCTCCGGCCCTCCAACATATCGCCTTGCCGCGCTCGCTTCAGGGGCACCAGAACGGCCTTCCAGGGCCTGGCTTTTCACCAAAGCTTCTCCGAATGGAAACCACCATGACTGACAGCAACCGGCGCGAACTCGAAGCCGGCATCCAGCGCGACCTTTCCGGGCGCATGACATACGCGAGTTACCTGCAGCTCGACACGCTGCTTTCGGCGCAGCGACCAGTGTCCGATCCCGCCTACCACGATGAAATGCTGTTCATCGTGCAGCACCACGTGGCCGAGTTGTGGCTGAAGCTGATGATCCACGAACTGCGCGGGACCCTCGTCGACCTCGACGCCGACCGCGCCGACCCTGCAATGAAGAAGCTCGCGCGGATCAAGCGCATCCAGGATCAGCTGTTCAACGAATGGGCCGTACTGGAGACGATGACCCCGCACGAATACCTGAAATTCCGCGACGCACTGGGCCCGTCGTCGGGCTTCCAGTCGCTGCAATACCGCACAGTGGAATTCCTGCTCGGCAACAAGCATTCCGGCATGTTGGACGTGTTCGCGCACGACGCCGCGGCGACCGAGCAATTGCACGCGACGCTGGAGGCGCCGAGCCTGTACGATGCGGTGCTGCGCTGGCTGGCGCGGCGCGGCCACGCGATACCGCAAGCCATCCTTGATCGCGACGTGCGCGAGGGCTGGCAGCGCCAGTCATCGCTGCTGCCGGTATTCAAGCGCATCTACGAGGCGCCGGAAACATACTGGTCGGAATACGCGCTCTGCGAAACGTTGGTCGATGTAGAGGAAAACTTCCAGATGTGGCGCTTCCGCCACATGAAGGCCGTCGAGCGCATCATCGGCTACCGGCAAGGCACCGGCGGCTCATCGGGCGTCGGATTCCTCAAGAAGGCGCTCGAACTCACCTTCTTCCCGGAGCTGCTGGAAGTGCGCACCGAGATCAAGCCCGCCTGACCCGCCCGTACCTTGCCGCCGCGGCTCGTGCCGGTTTAAGGTCCGCACGGGCCAGGGCGGCCAGCCGCCGCGAGGGCCGCGATGGACAGGAGCGAAGGTTCGGGTTCAATGCCCGGCTCCGTCCGCTCACCCGGGCATCTTCCCAAAGGCCACCCATGATCGAAGCCGTCGACAACGCGACCTTGCCGGACGCACCGGACTTCCCGCAACGGCTCGGCCATCCGAAGCCGCTGTGGATGTTGTTCATGACGGAGTTCTGGGAACGCTTTGCGTTCTACAGCGTGAGCTGGGCGCTGGCGCTGTACATCGTGCAGCAGTTCTACCACGGCGATCCGGCGGGACAGGCCTGGGCCAGCGGCATCTTCGGCGCCTATACCGCGTTGATCTACGGCACTTGCCTCTTCGGCGGATGGGTCGCGGATCGCGTGATCGGCTACCAGCGCACCATCCTGATGGGCGCGTTGGTGATGGCCGCGGGCCTGTTCGTGCTGATGCTGCCGTCGCGCGCGATGCTGCTGCTCGGCCTGGCGCTGGTGATCGTCGGCGACGGCCTTTTCAAGCCCAACATCTCGACAATGGTCGGGCAGCTTTACGGGCGCGACGATCCGCGCCGCGACCGCGGCTTCACGCTGTTCTACATGGGCATCAATGCCGGGGCGTTGATCGCGCCGTTGCTGACCGGTTGGCTGGCGACGTATTTCACCGCGACGCCGACGCAGCAGAATTTCCGGCTGGTGTTCGCGGCCGCCGGCGTCGGCATGCTGATCAGCATCGTGTGGTTCTGGTTCGGTCGCCGACAGTTGAAACAGGTCGGCCGTCCGGCACCGGGCGCGGAAGGCCTGTCACGCGTGGCATGGGTGGTGCTGGCCGTCGCGATTGCCGTGCCGCTGGTATATCTGCTGCTGTCGAAGATCGGCGCGGGCGGCCTGCAGTGGCTGCTCGGATTGTTGTTCGTCGCGGTCGCGGCGATGCTGCTGGCGGAAGCCGCGCGCCACGACCGCGTGCAGGTGCACCGCGTGATCGCGATGCTGATCATCTTCGCCTTCAACGTGCTGTTCTGGATGTTCTATTACCAGTTCGGCACGTCGTTCAATTTTCTCGCCGAGAACATCGTCGATCGCGTGATGCCGGGTGGCTGGACGTTTCCCGTGGGCTGGTTCCAGTCGGTGAGTCCGCTCTCGATCATCGTGTTCGCGCCATTGGTGACGCTGGTATGGGCCGCGCTGGACCGCCGCAGGATGGAACCGTCGATCCCGCGCAAGTTCGGATTCGGACTGATCTTCAACGGCCTCGGTTTCCTGGTGCTGATGTTCGCGCTGTCGAAGTTGCTCGGCGCGAACGGCCTGATCCCGCTGTGGCCGCTGGTGCTGTGCTACGTGCTGCAGACGTGGGGCGAGTTGTGCCTGTCACCGATCGGGCTGTCGATGGTGACCAAACTCGCGCCGCCGCGGCTGGTCGGCTTCGCGATGGGCGGCTGGTTCCTGTCACTGGCGGTGGGCGGCAATCTGTCTGGACTTTTCGCCAGTCGTGTCGCCGGCAGCGGCGGGATGACCGTTGCCTCCGCGCTGTCGGGTTTCACGTTCGGTTTCTGGCTGCTCCTGGGCGCGGGCGTGCTGCTGCTGCTGATTTCGCCCCTGGTGAACCGGCTGATGCACGGGATTCGCTAGGATTCCGTCGGCATCAATTTGTCGAGGATGCCGGTCAACCAGCGCCGTTCTTCGGTGGACAGCCGTTCCAGAAATTCGCGCTCGTGGCGGCGTGCGAGCGGCGCCACCGCGTCATGGATGCGCCAACCTGCCGACGACAACCGCAATACCGATCGGCGCTTGTCGCCGGCGTGCACGCGGCGCAAAACCCGCCCCTTTTCGACCAGCCGCGCCAGCGCACGGCTGATCGCCACCTTGTCCGTTGCGGTCAGCCGCGCGACCTGCCGCGCCGACAAACCCTCGCCGTCGTAACGCGCCAGCACCGCCATCACGCGCCATTCGGTGGTGCCGAGGTCGAAACGTTGCTGGTATTCGTCCGCGATGGCTTGGCTGACCGTGTTGGACACGATCGAAAGCTGGTACGGAATGAATTTTTCGAGTTCGATCGGGGCGTGCCTGGGCATCTGCGTCGCGGCTTGCAAATGGTTTCACATGAAACTATCTTAGACGCTACCCGTGCGGTCGTCCATGAACGATGCCACGCCTGCCTTTCATAATGTTCTTGCGACCATCCATGATCGCTGCGTAGTTCGAATTGCAAGTGATCCAAGCGGCTCTCGGCTCACCCACACCAGAACGGGCTCCTGCCCTGGCTTTTCACCCAAGCCCTCATCACAAATATCTGTTCCGGAGAAGACCATGAGCGCACAACCCAACACCGGCATGCGGCCGACCACCTTCGAAAATCCGATGGGCGTGGATGGCTTCGAGTTCGTCGAGTTCGCGGCGCCGGATCCGACACAGCTGCACATCCTGTTCCGGCGCCTCGGGTTCACGCCCGTCGCCAAGCACAAGAACAAGGCGATCACGTTGTACCGCCAGGGCGGTTGCAACCTGCTGGTGAACGAGCAGCCGGATTCGTTTGCGGCCGATTTCGCGAAAAAGCATGGACCCTGCGCGTGTGGTTTCGCGATCCGTTTTTCGCACCCGGCGTCCGAGGTGCTGCAGGCCACGTTGAAAAACGGCGCGAAGGAGATCGTGCACAAGGCCGATACACGCGCGGTGGACGCACCGGTCATCGAAGGCATCGGCGGCTGCATGCTGTACCTCGTCGATCGTTACGGCGACAAGCGCAGCGTGTTCGACGATTACGAATGGCTGGTGCCGGAGGCGCGGCGTAATCCGAAGGGTTTCGGCCTCACGTTCATCGACCACCTGACCCACAACGTGAAGTTCGGCGAGATGGCAAAGTGGGCGGATTACTACGAGCGCCTGTTCAACTTCCACGAGATCAGGTATTTCGACATCAAGGGCGCCAAGACGGGGCTGGTTTCCAAGGCCATGACCGCGCCGGATGGCATGGTGCGCATTCCGCTCAACGAATCCAACGATCCGAAGTCGCAGATCAATGAATACCTCGACGAGTACAAGGGCGAGGGCATCCAGCACATTGCCCTTTTTACCGACGACATCTACGCGACGGTGGAGAAGATGCGCGGCGCCGGCGTCGAGTTCCTCGATACGCCCGATACCTATTTCGAAGTGATCGACCTGCGCATGCCGAACCATGGCGAGGACGTGCCGCGGCTGGCGAAGAACAAGATCCTGATCGACGCCGACATGGAAACGAAAAAGAAATTGCTGCTGCAGATCTTCACCCAGAACTGCATCGGCCCGATCTTCTTCGAGATCATCCAGCGCAAGGGCAACGAAGGTTTCGGCGAAGGCAACTTCCAGGCCTTGTTCGAATCGATCGAGCGCGACCAGATGCGACGCGGGGTGCTGTAGTAGCGGCGAGTCGACTTTCGACCCCTCTCCCTCCGGGAGAGGGTTCTGGAGAGCAAAGCGCATGAGCAGCGGCGAGCAAATCAGAGCGGAACGCGGACGCTATCTTTCAGGCTTCGGCAACGAACACGCGAGCGAGGCGCTGAAGGGCGCGCTGCCCATCGGGCAGAACTCACCGCAGAAGGTGCCGTACGGGTTGTACGCGGAGCAGTTGTCCGGCACCGCGTTCACCGCACCCCGCCACGCCAATCGGCGAAGCTGGCTGTACCGGATTCGTCCGGCCGCGTTGCACGGCGCCTTCGAGGCGTACGCTCAGCCACGCTTTCACAACCATTTCGACGAAGCGCCGACCCCGCCTGACCAGATGCGCTGGAGCCCGTTTCCGCTGCCCGACGCGTCGACCGATTTCGTGGACGGCCTGTTCGCAATGGGCGGCAACGGTTCGGCGGCTTCGCAAACAGGCGTCGGCATCCACCTGTACGCCTGCAACAAGCCCATGCAGGGGCGCTTCTTCTACGACGCCGACGGCGAACTGGTGGTCGTGCCGCAGCAGGGCCGCTTGCGGATCGCGACCGAGCTGGGCGTGCTGGACATCGAACCGCAGCAGATCGCGCTGATCCCGCGTGGTGTGCGTTTCCGCGTGGACCTGCCGGACGGCAGCGCGCGCGGCTATCTCTGCGAGAACTTCGGCGCGCACCTGCGCCTGCCGGAACTCGGTCCCATCGGCAGCAACGGCAACGCCAATGCGCGCGACTTCGAAGCCCCTGTCGCGGCCTACGAAGACGTTTCGGGCCGTTTCGAATTGATCGCCAAATTCCAGGGCAACCTGTGGCGCGCGCCGATCGACCACTCGCCGCTCGACGTGGTGGCGTGGCACGGCAGCAACGTGCCGTACCGCTACGATCTGCGCCGCTTCAACACCATTGGCTCGATCAGCTACGACCATCCCGATCCATCCATCTTCACGGTGCTGACTTCGCCCAGCGACACGCCCGGCACCGCCAACATGGATTTCGCGATCTTCCCGCCGCGCTGGCTCGTGGCCGAGCACACTTTCCGGCCACCATGGTTCCATCGCAACATCGCCTCCGAATTCATGGGTCTGGTCCACGGCCAATACGATGCCAAGGACGCCAGTGCCGGCGGCGGTTTCGTACCGGGCGGCGCGAGCTTGCACAACTGCATGAGCGGGCACGGCCCGGACGCCGCCAGCCACGCCAAGGCGTTGGCAACCGACACCAGCCAACCACAGCACGTGGTCGATACCATGGCCTTCATGTTCGAGACGCGTTGCGTGATCCACCCGACGAAGCAGGCGCTGGAGGCGCCGCAACGCCAACGCGACTACCAGGATTGCTGGCAGGGATTGCGGAAGCATTTCGATCCGTCGAAGCGATGACCACAAAGGGCAACACATGAAACTTGCGACCCTCAAGGAAGGCGGCAGGGATGGCACATTGATCGTCGTCAGCCGCGATCTTGCGCACGGCGTGCGCGCCACCGACATCGCGCCGACGCTGCAGGCCGCGCTGGACGACTGGCAAAACACCGCGCCGCGCCTGCATGCGTTGTACGACGCGCTGTGCATGCACCGCCACAAGGCAGTCGAGCACGCGTTCGAACTGGATTTCGGCGCACTGGCTGCGCCGTTTCCCCGCGCCTACGAATTCGTGGACGGTTCGGCGTACCTGCCGCACGTCGAACGCGTGCGTCGCGCACGCGGCGCGACGGTGCCGGAAAGCTTCTACACCGATCCGCTGATGTATCAGGCCACCAGCGCGGGCTTCCTCGGGCCACGCGACCCGGTGCGCGTGCCCAGCGAGGATTACGGCATCGACCTTGAAGCCGAAGTCGTGGTGGTCACCGACGACGTGCCGATGGCGGTGACACCAGAGCATGCCTCGGAGCACATCCAGTTGATCGGGTTGGTCAACGATGTCTCGTTGCGGAGTTTGATTCCCGCGGAGCTCGCCAAGGGCTTCGGTTTCCTGCAGTCCAAGCCTCGCTCGGCGTTGTCACCGGTGCTGGTCACGCCCGACGAATTGCGCGATGCGTGGCGGGACGACAAGCTGCACCTGCCGATGCGCACCTGGATCAATGGCCAGTGGTTCGGCGAAGCCGAAGCCGGCGAAGACATGCAATTCAATTTCGCGCAATTGATCGCGCACGCGGCGAAGACCCGCCCGCTCGCCGCCGGCACCATCGTGGGTTCGGGCACCATCGCCAACCAGGACACCTCGCGCGGCGCATCATGCCTTGCCGAACAACGCACGGTGGAAAAGTTGCGCGACGGCGAGGCGGTGACACCGTTCCTGAAATACGGCGACACGGTGAAGATCGACATGCACGACATCGACGGCAACTCGATCTTCGGCGCCATCGAACAAACCATCGAACCCGCGGGCGACTGAACCCGCGCGCGGCGCACCTTCAATGCCGCCGGGGCGGCGGCCGCAACGCTAAGGTAAACTTGGAACCTGATCGGCGCCCATGCCGCCATCTGGCATCGAACACCATCATGGAATCGCGTTCGTCATCCTCCCGCGAAAGCGCGCCCGCCGGGCGCCACACGGGCATTCCCTCGAATGACGGCGACGCCGAGCATTTCTGCTCGTCCTGCGCGTTCGCGGAAGCTTGCGCCGTGGCCGGATATGGCAAGCCGGAACTGTCGGAGTTGCACTACCTGGTCGAACACGTCGGCCCGTTCGAACCCGGTCAGCGCCTGTTCCGGTCGGGCGACGCATTCCGCGCATTGTTCGCGGTGCGCACCGGCATGGTGAAAACCACCCTGGTCGATGCCGAAGGCCGCGAGCAGGTGCTGGGTTTTTACCTGCCAGGCGAATTGATCGGGCTGGACGCGATCTATCCCGAGCATTACCCGTGCGACGCGATCGCGCTGGAAGTCACCGAGTGCTGCCGCTTTTCATTCCCCGCGATGAGTGCGCTCGCGGCGCGCCAGCCGCGCGTGCAGCAACACCTGTTCCGGATGCTCAGCAAGGAACTGGGTTCGGCCACGCTGCTGGCCGGCGACCACTCCGCCGACGAACGGCTTGCCGCATTCCTTGTGGACCTCGGCGACCGTTACGCGGCGCGCGGACTGTCCGGCACGCAGTTCCGCCTCAGCATGGCGCGCGCCGACATCGCCAATTACCTGCGGCTTGCCGCGGAAACCGTCAGCCGCGTGCTCGGCCGCTTCCGCGAGCAGAAGCTCATCGCGATCGATGGCCGCAAGGTTGAACTGCTGGACCCGGCACGGCTGCGCGAACTCGCGCGCTGCGTTCTGAATGTCTGACCATGCGATCTCGCTGATCGCTGGCGCTGCACCTGTCCGCTCGTCATTCGGGACGCGCGCAGCGCGATCCGGAATCGGCTCAGGCGCTTGCGGGCGCACGATGGGTTCGGCCGGCTGAGTGTCTGTCTGCATATCGATCGACTCGCGCCGCCTGCGGCGTTCGTGTTTGCAGCCCTGCAACGCAGCCAGATTCCGCACACGCTTCGCGCGAACGGCCCCGGAATGAAAACCGTGGGGGCGGGCCTGCAATAAAGCCGCGGCGACGCCGTAATCCCGGGCGTTCTGAGCGGGATCAACGCGCGCCGCGACGGCCGCCCGCATACTTCACGCCTCCGCCTCCCGACGACCCGCCATGGCCGCCTGGTATTTGCAAATCCTGTGGACCCACATCGGATGCGTGATCGCATCGGGCAGCCTGTTCTTCGTGCGCGGTTGCATGATGCTGGCGGAGCTGCCGACCGCCAATCACATCGCGCTGCGCCGCATCTCGGTGGTGATCGATTCGCTGCTGCTGGCCGCCGCGATCACGCTGACCACCATCATCCACCAGTACCCGTTCGTGCAGGCGTGGCTCACCGTCAAGCTGGTCCTGCTGGTGGTTTACATCGTGCTGGGCGTGTTCGCGCTGCGTCGCGGGCGCACGCGCGCGATTCGCGCCACCTGTTTCGCGGCGGCGATGATCGTGTTCCTGTTCATTGTCAGCGTGGCGCGCGCGCACGATCCGCTCGGAGCATTCGTACATCTGTGACATCGGAAATCCGGAATCCGCGTGGGACTGCAGATGCGAGCACGCTCGCGTCCATTACGACACGGCGAGCAACCATCCCTGGTGCCAGGCGCCGGTCCGGCCATCCTTGGCCGGCCGCTCAGCCGGGCACGCGATGCCCCCGGCATCGCGTAAGCGCCCGCCTTCGCCCTACGCCCGCGTCACCAGCCCATCCCGCACCTTCACCCGCACCACCACCAGCGATTGACCGCGACACGGCCCCTGCACGCACAGGCCCGCGTCGCGCAGGGCGAAGGTGGCGCCGTGCACCGCGCAGGTCAGCTTGTCGTCCTTGAACAGGAACAGGCCCGGCGCGTAATCCATGCGACGACCGGCGTGCGGACAGACGTTCAGCCATGCCTGCACCGAATTGCCGCGCCGTGCCAGCAGCAGCGGCTCGCCTTCCGGATCGGGTGGGTCGACGCCCAGCACGCCGCCATCGGGGATGTCCTCCAGGCGGCACAGGGTCTCGTTGGGCGTGGTCATGTCCATGCACGACTCCTGATGGTTTGTTGAAAAAGCGCGATCCTGCACTTTTCCGAGCGTCGAGTCCGGTTCATGCCCGGACTCAGCCGATGAATCAAGCCACCGCTTGACTCGCGGCGGGGCATCCCCGCCTCCGCACCGGCAGGCAATGCCTGCCGACACTTGTGGCGGCGGCCTCGCGCCCGCATGGTGAGAGGGTCATTGTGCCACGCGGCCCATTCATGCGTATCGACAATTTCTTCATCAAGCTGCCCCGCTACCCGCTGCTGCGCGCGCTGATGGTGATCGCCGCCACCGTGTTGCTGATCGGATTGGCCGCGATGGGCCTGCTGGTGGGCGCGGCCGTCATCGTGACCACGGCCCTCACGGTACTGGTGCGCGGCTGGCTGCGCAGCCGCGGTCGCCGCAGCGCCGACCCGGGCGTCATCGAAGGCGAATTCACCGTGGTGCCGCCGGCACCACGAGGCACGCTGCCTCCGGCGGGCAACGCCTCCACGACAAGAACCGGATGGTAGGCGCGCCGCGATGCGCGCATCCTGTGCGCATGGACACCAAAGCCACCACCACCGCAGGCCATCACGACCCGCTGGACCACGCGCGCGATCTGCTGGACCGCAGCGAACACGCGCCGACGCTGGACGCGCTCGCGCGCCGGGTCGGGCTTTCCCCGGCATGGCTGCAACGCAGTTTTCGCAGGCGCTTCGGCGTCTCGCCTGCCGAATACGCGCGTGCACGCCGCTTCGACGAGCTCAAGCAGGCGCTGCGCAGCGGCTCGGACGTCACCGATGCGGTGTACGCCGCCGGCTTCGGATCGGGCAGCCGGGTGTACGAACATTCCGACCGGCGGCTGGGCATGCCGCCGGCACGCTACCGCGACGGCGGCGCGGGCATCGCGATCCGCTACACCACGGTCGCCTCGCCATTGGGGCGCGTGCTGGTCGCGGCGACCACACGGGGGCTTTGCGCGGTCACGCTGGGCGACGACGACGCGGGGCTGGCCGATGCGCTGCGCGAGGAATTTCCCAACGCATCGCTGACGCGCGTGGATGCGGGACGCGACGAATGGCTGGCCGCGGTGGTCGCGCGCGTCGCGCGGCAATTCAATGGCCGCACCGGCGGCGCGGCAGCGCAGGCATTGCCGCCGCTGGACATCACCGCCACCGCATTCCAGTGGCGCGTCTGGGAGGCATTGACCCGCATTCCCGCGGGCCAAACCCGCAGCTACGCCGAGATCGCCCGCGCCATCGGCGAACCGCACGCTGCGCGCGCGGTCGGCCGCGCCTGCGGCGCCAACAAGCTGGCGCTGATCGTGCCCTGCCATCGCGTAGTGCGCGCCGACGGGGAGCCAGGCGGCTGGCGCTGGGGCGCGGCGCGCAAGCAAACCCTGCTGGAACGCGAGCGGCGGAGCGATGCGCGTTGAGCGGCATTCAACACTGACTGTCGAAACTTTCATGACGCCGCTGGCGCCGCCCCTGCACCTGCGGGACTTACAATGTTTCCACGCCTCCCCGAACGGGAGGCGTCATTGCTTGCAGGCCTGCGCAGCATCTCCGCCCGCGACTTGCCCCGGCATCCATGACCCGAAGCCAGACATGACCAAGCCCACCGACCCGTACCACGCCCACGTCTACTTCGACGCAGACAGCCTGTCCGTGGCGCAGCGCCTGCACCAGGAGCTTGTCGCGACGCTGGCAAACGGCTCGTTGCCGGGACTGGTCCTGGTCGGGAAGATGTACGACAAGGGCGTCGGCCCGCATCCCAAACCCCAGTTCGAAGTCCAGTTCCTCGGGTCCGCATTGGCGCGCATCGTGCCGCTGTTCGAGGCTTCGGGACTGACATCCCTGGTCCATCCGGTCACCGACGACGACCTTGCCGATCACACGACGCTTGCCGAATGGATCGGTGAACCGTTGCCGCTCGACAGCTCGGTCCTCGATCCGCCGGGCCACAACCAGGGCCTCGCCAGGTTCGGCAAGGTGGACTTCTAGGCCCACGCCAGGCGCGTCTTCCCCGGCCGTGCCCGACCGCCCGTGCCCCCACATGCAGATTCGCACGTCATGCACGACACCACCGCTCCCCTCGCCCTCAACGCCGCACCCGAACGCCGCTGGCTGATCCCGCTGGCGCTGGTCTCGGTGTACCTGATCTGGGGCTCGACCTACCTCGGCATCCGCATTGGCCTGACCGGCTTCCCGCCGTTCGCGATGGCCGCCTTGCGATTTTTTGCAGCCGGAATCGCGATGTATGGGTGGCTGCGCCTGCGCGGCGTCAAGCCACCGACACGGCGGCAATGGCGCAACGCGGCGATCAGCGGTGTGCTGCTGCTGTTGCTCGGCAATGGCCTGGTCTGTTTTGCCGAGCAAAGCGTGACGTCGGGCATCGCCGCGGTCGCGATCGCGAGCGAACCGCTGTTCATCGCGCTGTTCCTGTTCGCCTATCGCGAGCGCCCGAGCCGCGGCGAAATCCTGGGACTCGTGATCGGTTTTTTCGGTGTGATCGTCCTGAACAGCGGCGGTGCGATGCGCGCCGCGCCGTGGGCAGCCGTGGCATTGCTGGTGGCGACCCTGGCGTGGGCGTTCGGCTCGATCTGGAGCCGCCACCAGGACATGCCGGAAGGACCGATGAACGTGGCCGCCCAGATGTTGTGCGCCGCGCCCGCACTGGCCTTGACCGCATGGTTGACCGGCGAACGCCTGCCCGCGCACCCGCCGACCGCGTCGATCCTGGCGGTGGCCTACCTTGCCGTGTTCGGATCGATCATCGCGTTTTCCGCGTACTTGTTCCTGATCAAGCACGCGCGCCCGGCGTTGACCGCGAGCTACGCCTACGTCAATCCGCCGGTCGCGGTGCTACTGGGCGCGCTGATCGCGGGAGAGCACGTGGGCACGGCCGAAATCGGCGGCATGGTGGTGATCCTCGTCGGCGTCGCCGTCATCACGCTTGCGCATGCCGGAAGCGGCAGGCGGCGTACAGCCGCGGCGGAGTAGGAGTGGCGGAGTAAAATCCGCGCTCTTCGAATGCGCTTGGCCGCATTGTTACCATGATCAAGTGGATCGTCCTTGTCGTTCTCATCGCGTGCGCGCTGTACGTGCACTTTCGCGGCAGGGAGCGGCACAAATTCCTGCGCCAGATCACCGACCATTCGACATTCATGGCGCCGATCAACGTGCTGATGTACGCGTTCTCGCGGGTGCCGCGCACGCCGTACCTGCAGGTCACCGATTTCCCCGAGCTGGAGAACCTGCGCAGCAACTGGCAAACCATTCGCGATGAAGCCGTCGCGTTGGCCAAGGCCAGCCAGATCAAGGCGTCCGACCAATACAACGACGCCGGTTTTCACTCGTTTTTCCGCACCGGCTGGAAGCGCTACTACCTCAAGTGGTACGACGACGCGCCGCATCCTTCGGCGCTGAAGGCGTGTCCGCGCACCATCGAAATCCTGAAAGGCTCGCCCAACATCAAGGCCGCCGCGTTCACCCAACTGCCGCCCGGCAGCAACCTCGGCAAGCATCGCGACCCGTTCGCGGGTTCGCTGCGCTATCACCTTGGACTGATCACGCCCAACGACGATCGCTGCTGGATCCGCGTGGATGGCAAACCATACAGTTGGCGCGACGGCGAAGGCGTGGTGTTCGACGAAACCTACATCCACTGGGCCGCCAACGAAACCGACCAGGACCGAATCATCCTGTTCTGCGATCTGGAACGCCCGATGAAATATCGCTGGGCCGCGGCGCTCAACCACGCGGTCGCGCGCACCCTGCTCGCCGCGGGTTCATCACCCAACCAGGAAGGCGACCGCACCGGCGGCGTCAACAAGATCTTCAAGTACGCCTACGCCATCCGCCACGTCGGCAAGAAACTGAAAAAGCGCAACCGCAAGCTCTACTACGCCACCAAGTGGACGATCTTCGCCGCGATCCTCGCCGCGATCTTCGTGCCGTGGCGGATGTTGTGACCTGACCCGTCGTGACGCGGCGCGGGCGAATCAAGCGCTGCGACGCGTACGACGACGATGTCGGGATGGCGTGGTCGAGCATCCAAATGGGGAAATAGTCGGAAGATCATTACTGCAGGCGTGTCAGGCGCAGACTCCTGTCCGGCGGAAGCAAAATGCGCCAGACCTCGCGTTGCCCAGCATCAAGGGTTGTCTCCTGCGATGCCGAGATGTGCGGGCACAAACCTGGCCGTTTCAATCCAATTGATGCCGATCGTAGCTAGCGACAATAGGACGCGGAGCCCGGTCGGGCTCCGCGAATCTCGTGGAAGTACCGGTTGGACGTGGGCCTTTTACAACTCCCGCAACGCCGCTGTCACCGGCAAGCGTGCAGCGCGCACGGCGGGGAATAGGCCGCCGATGAAGCCGATCGCGAGCGCCCACTTGATGCCGGTCCACAACAGTTCCGGGGTCACGCGGAACTGGAATACGACTTGGCTGAAGTTGCCGCCCACGGTGGATGCGGTGTAGCCGTTGAAGGCCAGCCACACGATCACGGCGCCGATGACGCCGCCCAGCAACGCCAGCAGCATGGTTTCCAGCAGCACCGAGACCACTACCGGCGTGCCACGGAATCCGATCGCGCGCAGCGTGGCGATCTCGCGGGCGCGGGTGGCGACCGCGGCGTACATGGTGTTGAGCGCGCCGAAGATCGCGCCGATCGCCATGATCACGCCGATGGTGATGCCGACGGTGCGGATCACCTTGCTGAGGCCTTCGGATTGCTTGTTGTAGTAGTCGCGCGTGGTGCTGACATCCACCTTGACGCGCGGATCGCCCATCAGCGAAGCCTTGAACTGGTCGAAGGCCTTGGGCGATGCCAGCCGCGCTGTCACCGACTCCGCGCTGCTGCCGCGGCGGTACGCCGAAGCCACGGACTTGGAATCGCCCCACAGCTCCGATCCGTGCGCATCGTTCGACGCGAACACACCGACGATGGTCCAGTCCTGGCCGCCGAGGCGCAGCGTCTTGCCCATTTCCAGGCCAGCGAACTGGCGCTCCGCGCCCTCACCCACGACGAGCTCGCGCATGCCGGGCGTGAACTTGCGGCCCTGGGTGATCTTGACGTTCGGCCACACTTTCCACGCTCCGTTGCCGACGCCGCGGATCGCGACGTTGGCGTCGGTCTCGGGATCGCTCTTCTTCGGCACGTTGGCGACCACCACCAGTTCCGCCGACGCGATCGGCTTGCCCTGCGCGTCGCGTGCGATACCGGGCGCCTGCTCGATCACGTCGATGTCGTCGCGCGTCAGCACGGAATTGCTCTCCGCGCCCGAGCCGCCACGCAACACGATCGCGGTATCGTTGCTGCCGGTCTGTTGCAGGGTGGCGGTCAGGCCATCGCCCATCGCCAGCAGCGCGACCAGCACCCCGACCACACCGGCGATGCCGACCACGATCACCGCGGTGGAACCAAGCCGCTGGGCGAGCGTGCTCATGCCCACGCGCGTCACCGACAGCGTGCGCCGGCCGGTACGCGCCACCACCAGCCACAACGCCAACAGTGCCGCAAGTATCAGCACCACGAACCACGGCAGCGCTGTCCACACGACCAGCCAGGCGATCACGATCGCCGCAAGGCCAAGACCGAACAAAAACCTTTTCATGACGCCTCCTCGAAAAACCTTCGCGCAAATGTCGCAGGCGAAGGCAGATTGCGTGACGCCGGAATGCAGGAAGCGGAGCGTACATGCCAGCACGTGGGCATTCCGAGCACCGCCGGCGCGCAAGTTGCCGAGCACAGCAGCTTGCGTGAAGGTTTAACGTCCGGCCAGGGCATCGACGATCTTCAGGCGCATGCCACGCAGAGCGGGCAACACGCCGACCACGACGCCGATCACGACCATCAACGCCGCGCCCTCGGCCCAGATCACCCAGCCGATCGGCGGCAACTGGATCATCCCGCCGCTGCCCTTGGCGAGCGCGGGCGCCAGCACGCTGGCGATCGCCATGCCGATCACGCCGCCGATCACCAGCAGCAGGACCGCTTCGGCCAGCACCAGCGCGAGCACGCTGCGGTCGGAGAACCCGATGGTCTTCAATACCGCGAGTTCGGGGATGCGTTCGCGCACCGCCTGCGCCATGGTGTTGCCGGTCAACAGGATCAGCGTGAAGAACACCGCCGCCATGATCGCCTCGACGATCAGGCCGATGTTGCCGATTTGCTTGGCGAAGGATGCGTTGAACGCATTGGCGGTCTGGGTCTTGGTTTCGTGATCGGAATTGGCCGACAGCGCGTCGATCGACTGCGCGATCTTGTCGGCGTCCTCCGGGCTATTCAGCTTCACGACGTACCAGCCGACCTCGTGGCTGCTGTACATATTGGCTTCGTCGAAATACTTCCAGTGCAGGAAGAACATCTGGTCGCTGCCGTTGGGCGCGTCTTTCGAAGTCTTGTAAATGCCCACGATCGTGAACGGCCAGGTCTTGTCGCCGTTCTTGCGCGGGAAGATCGTGGACTGCAGCGGAATCTTCTGGCCCACTTTCCAGTTGTAGCGCTTCGCCAGCGTTTCACCGATCAACGCACCGTCCTGGGTCTGTGCAAACGCCTGGCGTTGCTCGGGTGTCAGCAGGATGTCGGGATTCGTGCCCAGGTAATCCTCGTCCACCGCGAAACTGAAGACGAAGTTCTTCGGATCCTGATAGACACCGCCGAACCAGTTCTCGTGGCCCACGCCCTGCACGCCCGGGATGGCCGCGATGCGCGCCTTCAGGCTTTCAGGCAAGCCGGTCATGATCGAGAACCGCGATGCGACCACCAGCCGCTCGTTGCCGGCGAGGCTGTCGCTGCCGCTGGTGAACGCCACGCGCACCGCGTTGAGCAGGCCGAACAACAGGAATGCCGCGATGATGGAGATCAGTGTGAAGACGGCCCGCGTCTTGTGCCGGAACAGCGCGCTCCAGACCAGGTTGAAATATTTCATGGCGAGGCTCCCGCTCAGGCCGTGTGCTGCTGCTCGACCAGCGTGCCCTTGTCGAGATGCAAGGTATGCGAGGCGTACTCGGCGGCCTTGGGATCGTGCGTGACCATCACGATGGTCTTGCCGTGTTCGCGGTTGAGGCGTTGCAGCAGCGTCAGCACTTCTTCCGCCGATTGGCGATCGAGGTCACCGGTCGGCTCGTCGCACACCAGCAACGTCGGATCGGACACGATCGCGCGCGCGATCGCGACGCGCTGCTGCTGACCGCCCGACAGCTCGCTCGGCTTGTGCGAGGCGCGATCGGAAAGTCCCACCAGTTGCAGCGCAATACCCGCGTTCTTCTTGCGCTGCGAAGCGGAAAGCTTGGTGAGCAACAGCGGCAATTCCACGTTCTTTTGCGCGGTCAGCGCCGGCATCAGGTTGTAGAACTGGAACACGAAGCCGACGTTGCCGGCGCGCCAGCGTGCGAGCTGGTTCTCGCCCATCTTGTCGATGCGTTTGCCGTCGACCGTCAGGCTGCCATCCGACGGCGAATCGAGCCCGCCGATCAGGTTGAGCAAGGTGGTCTTGCCCGATCCCGACGGCCCCATCAGCGCGAAGAAATCGCCCCGCGCGATGTCGAGGTCGATGTGGTGCAGCACTTCGAGCTTCTGCTTGCCGCGCGAGTAGGTTTTGGACAGGCCACGGATCTCGACCAGCGGCTGCTTGTCACCTGCGGTCTGGTTGCCGTCCTGCATTTCCGCCACTGCTGCGTTCATTGTCGTTGCCTCGCAAAGAATTGTGTTGCCTTGGTCATTCCGGGGCTGCGCGAAGCGCAGAACCCGGAATCGGTTTCGATGCCGGCCATGACACCGATCCCGGGTTCCGGCCTGCGGCCGGCCCCGGAATGACAAGCCATTTACTGTTCGCGCGTGGTCTTCACCTGCACCTTCTCGCCATCCTTCAAATCCGCGGACGGAGTGGTGACCACTTCGGCGCCCGCGTCCAGCCCTTGCAGAACCTGCTTCATGTCTGAGAAATCCGCGCCCGCGGTGACTGGCGTTCGTTGCGCGTGGCCATCCTTCACCATGAACACCACCTCCTTGCCCTCGCGCTTCACCACCGCCGATTTCGGCACCAGCACGCCGGGCAGCGGCTGGTGGTTCTCGCCGCTCTTTTCGAGGAACGACACCCGCACGCCCATCTCGGGCAGGATGCGCGGGTCCTTCTTGTCCAGCGCGATCCGCACCTTCACCGTGGCCTTGCTGCGGTCGGCGCTGGGGATGATCGCGATCACGTGCGCGGGAATCTTCCAGTCGGGATACGCATCCAGGATCGCCTCGACCGGCATGCCGGGTTTCACGCGGCTGATGTAGGACTCGTTGACGTCTACATCCACCTCCAGCGAATTCATGTCCACGATGGTGGCAAGTCCACCGGCGATGCCACCGCCGCCCGCAGTGTACGGCGACACGATCTCGCCGACCTCTGCGCCCTTGGCGGTCACCACGCCGGCAAACGGCGCGCGGATCACGGTGAAATCCAGATTGACCTGGGCCGCCCGCATCTGGTCCTTGGCCGCCTTGGCCTGCGTGATCGCGACATCGAGTGCGGCCGCGTCGGTGGCGACCTGGGTGTTGGCCTGCTCGGCGGCCTGCTTCGACACGTAGCCGCGATCGACTATATCGTTCATGCGCGCGGCATTCGCGCGATCCTGTTTCAGCATCGCGCGCGCCTTCACGACGGATGCCTGCGCGGCGGCGTATTGCGCCTCGGTCGAATCGAGCTGGGCCTGGTAGGCGGTGGGATCGAGCCGCGCCAGGACCTGCCCCTGCTCGACGTGCGCGCCCTCGTCGACCGAAACCTGCGTGAGGGTACCGATGATCTGCGCCGAAATCGTGGCTTGCCGGCGTGCGACCACGTAACCCGTGGCCTGCAGCACTGCGGCGTCGCTGCTGGATGCCGCCGTCACCGCCGTCGATGTGGCGACCTCCTTCGCTTGTCCGCGCAGGGCGAATGCGGCCGCCACGCCCGCAATGACGAGGACCAGGACGGCGGCACCGACGATCCACGGCCAGCGCGGACGCGATTCGTCGTCGTCGCGCTGCGTGCGATCGATGCGCAGTTGGTGCAGAAGATCGTCGCCGGATCGTTCGTCGCTCACCCTCAAGTCCCCGTACGCGGCAGCGGTCGCGCAAGTCTGCCACAGCTTGGCAGGCGATTCGCAACCCCACCACCCGCCGCAATCAAGCATCGTGGCTGACAGGTGTCACCCCGGCCGGATACGGGCAACGCGTCGTGCGCTCCCCCTACAATTCCGCATCCCGCCGCGAGATGAAGCCGATGCCCTTCCTGTTCGATGCCCCCGCCGTTCCGAGCCTGCCCATCGCCGGCAGCGACGCGCAATTTCCCGTGCACCGCATCTACTGCATCGGCCGCAACTACGCCGATCATGCGAAGGAAATGGGCGCACAAACCGTGAGCCGCGCCAACCCGGTGTTCTTCATGAAGCCTGCCGACGCGATCGTGGCCGGCGGCGACGACGTGCCGTATCCCTCGGTGACGCACGAACTGCACCACGAAGTGGAAATGGTGGTGGCGCTGGCCCGCGGCGGACGCGACATCGACGCCGAACATGCACTCGAATGCGTGTTCGGTTACGGGGTGGGGCTCGACCTGACCCGCCGTGATCTGCAGGCCGCGATGAAGGCGAAGGGCTTGCCGTGGGATGTCGCCAAGGGTTTCGACGCTTCCGCGCCGGTATCGGCGTTGCGCGCCGCGAGCGATATCGGGCATCTCGCGCATGCGCGCCTGTCGCTGACCGTCAACGGCGACACACGCCAGGACACCGACATCGCCGACATGATTTTTCCGGCCGCGGAAATCATCGCCGAGCTGTCGAAACTGTTCGAACTGAAACCCGGTGACCTGATCTTCACCGGCACGCCGGCCGGCGTCGGCCCGCTCGCACGCGGCGACCGCTTCGTGGCGGAACTCGAAGGCGTGGCACGGCTGGAAGGTCGCATCACCTGAACGGCAGGCAGGTTGCGCGTGGCCCGCGAGAGTGCCTAAATGGGCGCGCCGCGACGCGGCAGGGGAGATCCGGTCACTTCACGAAGGAGAGGCGCTATGAGCTTCGCGAAAGACTTCAAGGCTTTCATCATGCGCGGCAACGTGGTCGATCTGGCCGTCGCGGTGGTGATCGGCGGCGCTTTCGGCAAGATCGTCACCTCGTTCGTCAACGACATCATCATGCCGCCGATCGGCATCCTGATTGGCGGAATCGACTTCTCGAAACTAAAGCTGATCATCCAGGACTCGCCCGATCCGAAGAAGGTCGTTTCGATCAACTACGGCGCCTTCATCAATACCATCGTCACCTTCCTGATCATCGCACTCGCGATTTTCGTGGTGATCAAGCTGCTCGAACGCCTGCATCCAAAGCAGACCGACGCAGAGCCGCCCGCTCCGCCCGCGGATGTGGTACTGCTGACCGAAATCCGTGATCTGCTGAAGCAGCAACGGTGATACATCACCTCAATATCGGATAGCAGCTTGTCATTAGTCCGGGGCCGCACGCGCAGCGCGGACTGCGGAGGCAGGGTGCCGGAGCGAACGCCGAAGGCGGCCTGAAGGATGAGCCTCTGGACGGGGCGAGTAGCCCGTAAGCTGCCTTGTTCCGTGAGAGGAGCCGATTCCGGATCGCGGCTTCGCCGCGTCCGGCATGACGGCAATTTCCTGCACCAATCGCCATCCGCCATGCCCATCGAAATCATCCAGGCCGACATCACCACCCTGCGCGTCGACGCGATCGTCAACGCGGCGAACGAGTCTTTGCTTGGCGGCGGCGGGGTCGATGGTGCGATCCATCGCGCCGCCGGGCCGCGCCTGCTGGAAGCGTGCCGCGCATTGCCGGAAGTGCGCCAGGGTGTGCGCTGCCCGACGGGCGAAGCACGGATCACCCTTGGATTCGAGTTGCCGGCGCAGCACGTGATCCACACGGCGGGACCGGTGTGGCGTGGCGGCGACCACGATGAGTCCGAGCTGCTGTCGGGCTGCCATCGCAACGCGCTGGCGCTGGCGCGTGAACATGCCATCGACAGCATTGCATTTCCGGCGATCAGTTGCGGCGTGTACGGCTATCCGCGCGACGCCGCCGCCGCGATTGCGATGACGGTGCTGGCGGAAGCACGCCACCACACGCGGACACCGCACCGCATCGTGCTGTGCGCGTTCGACCGCGGCATGGCCGATGCGTGGCGACACGCTGCAACCCGGTTGCATGTCGAAGTTGCGGTGTAGGTTGGGCTGAGCGCGTACGCGAAGCCCAACGCGCGTCCCATCAGTGCGACGGATACAACGGCGGCAGGTCCGTATTCCGGTCACGGGCAGGCTTCCGGTCACTGCGCCATGCGAATCCTTTCGCGAGCGCCTCCGCCACTGCGCCACATGCAGGCGACGGATCCCCGCCCTGCCACCGCACGCGTTGCAGCGCGTCCAGCGCATCACGTTGCGCGGGATCGGACAGTGCGTCGCGCAATTGGGCCAAATGCGTGATACCGGTGCTTGAGGCGCGCGCCCATTCCAGCAGCGCATGTTCACAGGCCGCCGGATCGCCCGCGCGCGCCGCATCGAGCGTGTGACGTCGCAACGCGCGGAGGTCCGGTCGCGTCGCCGGCGGCGTGGCGCCCGTGTCATACGCAAGCTTCACGCCAGCGGGATCTGACGACAAAGCTTCGCCATCCGATATTGATCGGGGCTGTCGCGCACGACGTCGTTGCCTCCAAAACCATGCCACGAAAACGACGATCGCGAGCAGCCACAACCCGAGGCTCGCCAACGCAGCGACACGCCAGAAATCCAGCGCACCCGTCGCCGGCGCGGCAACCGTCACCGCGGGCGCCGCGACGTTGCTGTTCGCCGCAACACCGGCATCCGGCGGCGTGGAGACACTCGCCGCGTTGGCCACTGCACCCGTGACACGCAACGTGTGCGCAGGCACGCTCGCCTGCTCGGCACGTCCGCTTTCGACGTTCCACCAGTTCAAGGTGATCGCGGGAATCGTGAGGCTGCCATTCCGTTGCGGCACGATCGCGAAGCTGCGCGTGCGCTTGCCCTGCAGCCATTGGTCGCTGTCGTCAGTCGAATCCTGCGTCTGGTCGGGATAGATTTGCGCGCCCGCGATCGGCGGCAATTCCGGTTCCGGCAGCGCGTCGGCGGGTTGTCCGCTGGCGCTGATGCTCAACGTGAGCGTCAGCGGCACCCCCGCATCCACTTCGCCGTTGGACGGCAGCCCCGTCAATTTCAATTGCAGCATGCGCGCCGGCAACCATGGCTTGCCTGCACCAGCGGGCGCGGCCCGAGCGTTCACGTGCACGGTCGGCGCCATCGCCTGCACTGGCGCACCGAGACCCGGCATCTGGCCGTTCAAGATCGCATTGGGATTGTTGAGCAGCGCGTTCGGATTGTTGAACCACGTGCCAGGGTTGCCGACCGCAAGCCGCTGGCCCTGGAATTCCGGTCCCTGCACCGTGATCGCGCCGCTGCGCTGCGGGATCAGCGCCCAACTGCGCTCGATCACCTTGTACGCGTAACCGTTGCGATTGGTCATGTACCGATGGTCGCGATCGAGCTTGACCAGGCGCGCGCCGTCGGCGCTCGGATCGCCCAGCGCGCCGTCGACACCGGGCAGGTAAAACAGTCGGACGGTGTAAACGGTTTGCTGTCCCGCCCACGGCGAACTCGACAGCACGCTCGCCTCCATGAATACAGGATCGCCCAGCTTGCCCACGCCACCGGCGGGCGCGGCGGCGACTTGCAGCATCAACGGCTGCGTTTTCGCGCCGCCCACGTCGAGCGGTGGAATCTTGATCGCGCCCGCGTGCAACGGTTTCAAGGCAATGCCGAGTTGCGAAGTGGCTTCGGACTTGCCGTTCGTGATCTGGACGCTGCTGGAGCGCGACGTGCCCAGCACCTGGAAATCGTTCTGCAGCGGCGACAAATCCGGCGTGTCGATCGGGCCGCTGGCCTGGATGTTTAGCGTGACGGTATCGCCGAGGCTGACGTGGGTACGGTCGAGGAACGCATGCACATTGGCCGCCTGCGCGAGCGGCGCCAGCAACAGCAGCAACAGGATCCATCCGTGACGCATCATGGCTCGCCGTCCTCTTGTTGGTGCCCGTTGCGCTGCTCCCACTCCAGCCGGAACTTGCGCCGCAACAACGCACCGGGATCGTCCGGTACCGCGTGCAGCATCGCGCGTTGCTCGGCGTTGAAACGATCATCCTGCTTCGAATCGTTCTGGCCCAACGCGAATGCGCCGCTCGTGGCCCCGCGCTTCCCGTTGGCGCGTTGCAGTTCGCGCGACAAAGCTTGCGAAGCATGCCGTGTCTGTTCGCGTTGCTTGGCATCTTCACCGGCCGATCCGCCATCGTTACCGGATGACGCGGCACGCTGCCCGCTACCTCGCCGTTGCGAGTTCCGACCGGACGCGGCACCGACCTGACCGGTATCCGGCGACGCGGCATTCGCGGAGGACGAAGACTGTTGCTGCGCACCGGACTGCGAGGGGTTCTGCCCCTTGTTTGCCTTTGAAGTCGAGCCCGGATCCTGCGAGGCGGACGGCTGATTCTCTTGGCTGTCCTTCGCGCCCTGGCCGCCCTGCCCCTGCTGCGGCTCGGGCTTGGCGTGCCGCTTCAGCCAGTCCTCGACGGCCTCCAGGTTCGCGCGCGCATCCGCGAACTTCGGGTCGCGCTGCAAGGCTTCCCTGTAGGCCGCGATCGCTTTTTCATATTCACCCTCTTTCGCGAACGCATTGCCGAGGTTGTAGCGCGAACGCGCGTCGTGGCCTTCGGCGAACGCCTTGGCCGCTTCGGCAAAATCGCCGGCGCGATAATCCGCCGCGCCTTTGATTGCCGGAGTCGTGGCCAGTTTCCGTGCCTCCCCCGGGTCGCCGTTCTGCAGTGCCTGCAGCGCGCGCTGATCGCGATTGGCGAACAGCGATTCCAGGGTCGCTGCGTGCGCGGGCGGTGCGCCAATGGGCAGCAGGAGCACCGCCAGCAGCATCAACCAGCCGCGCCGGAAGGCGAACGCCGCAAATACCAGCAGCGCGGGCAGCAGCCATACGCCGCCGTCGCGCCACAATTGCGCGCGTTCACCGTGACTTGCATGACTGGTTTCCGTTTGCGGCGCAGCCAGCGCCATTACGCCACCCCCGTCGGCCTGCAGCGCGACGTACTGCCCACCGCCCGCTTTTGCCACTGCGCGCAACGCCGCGTCATCGCGGCGGGCCATCAAGGGTCCGCGCGCGCCGTTCGCGAATCCACCGCCCTGCCGCGGAACGGGCGCGCCTTGCGGGCTGCCGATGCCGAGCACGTCGACGCGGATGCCCTGCGCATGCGCGTTGCGCGCCGCCGCGACCGCGGCGGCGTCGGCTGTGTCCGTCACCAACACGATCTCGCCGCCCTCGACGTGTGATTGCCCCAGCAGTTCGACGCTCCGCCGGATGCCGCTGACCGCGTCGTTGCCGGGCACCGGCATCACGTCCGGCTGCAGCACGCGCAACAGGTTCATGACCGTCTGTTTGTCGTCGGTCAGCGGCGCCACCGTGAACGCTGCGCCGGCGTACGCGACCAGCGCCGTGCGCGCATCGCCCGCGGCATTCAACAGATCGCGCACCGCGAACCGCGCGCGGGTCATGCGATCGGGCTTCATGTCCTCGGCGAGCATGTGGTCCGAGAGCGACAATGCGATCACGCGCGCTGCGCCGTTCACGTACAGCGGCGCCGCGATCTTCTGCCATGCCGGCCCGGACAACGCCGCCACCGCCACCGACCAGGCCAGCGCGACCAGCGCCAATGCGGCACGCTTGCGCGCGCCACCGCCCCGGATCAAGTGCGGCAACAGCGTGGCGTCGGCCAACCGGGTGAACGCGGTGCGGCCGCCGCTGCGCGCCAGCATCCAGAGGACCGCCGGCAACGGCGCCAGCGCCAGCCACCACCACGGCCGCAGGAAATGCAACGGGAAATCGAACGCGCTCACGTCACCCGAGCCTTGCGCGGCACCCATGCGCGCCATGGCAACAACGTGCAACCGAGCACCAGCGCAAGCGCCAGCGGCCATGGATACCATTCGTGATCCGGACGCAGCAGCGACTCGCCGCGCGCCAACGGTTCCAGCGCGTCGATGGTGCGGTACGCCTCGGAAAGTTGCCCACCATCGGCTGCGCGGAAGAACCGCCCCCCGGTTTCGCGCGCGATCCGCGTCAACGCCTGCACGTCCAACTCGTTGTCGGGTGCCGGCAGTTGCATCCCGAACACGTTGAGCGCCTGCGCATCGGAGCCGACGCCGATCGTATAGATGCGCACGCCTGCTGCCTTCGCGAGTTTCGCAGCATCCAGCGGCGCGACGTTCCCGGCGGTGTTGACACCATCTGTAAGCAACACCAGCACCCGCGCACGCGCCGGCAGGGCGTCGAGGTGTTTCACCGCAAGCACGATCGCGTCGCCGATCGCGGTTTCGCGTCCGGCGAGTCCGATGGCCGCGCCCGCCATCTGCTTTGCGACCGCGTCGACATCGAACGTCATCGGCGTCAACAGATATGCCTGCGTGCCGAACAGGACCAGTCCCACGTCATCGCCGGAACGCTTTCCGATGAATCGCTGCGCGATGGCCTTGACCGCCGCAAATCGGCTGACCGTGAGATCGCCAAAGCGCATGTCCTGGATCGCCATGCTGCCGGAGCAGTCGACCGCCAGCATCATCGCCCGCCCGGTATGCGCCAGCGCCTGCGGCGGCGCGGATTGTTGCGGGCGCGCCGCGGCGCACACCAGCGACAGCCACGCCAGCGCCGCGATCGCGGTGCGCCAGCGCATCGAACCTGTCGGATGCGTGCGTGCGAGCGCGATGCGTTGCGGCAGCCGCAGCGCCGCACCCGGTGCGGCCGGCGGCATGAACTTCCACACCAGCCACGGCAGCGGCAACAACGCGAACATCCAGGGCCATGCGAAGGTCATGGCGTCGCGCCGCTCCGCACGGCCGCGGGCTTGCGAAACCGACGTGCGTGGGGCGCGCGCAACGCGGCACGACACCACGCCCGCAATGCCGACGCCACGGCCGGTATATCGAGCGCGGGATGTGCACGGAAGCGCACGTCCATCAAGCCGTCGAGCGCGTGCCACGTCGCGGCATCGTGGGCATGACGCTGCACGAAGGCACGCCAAGCGGGGCCGGTCTGCGAGGCCACGGCCGGATCGAGGCGACGAGCCACGCGTCGCAACAAGCGCGAGGCCTCCTCGGCCACGCGCGTGTCGTCGCGATGGTCGGCGTGCGCCGCCTCGATTGCATCGATTTCCCGCAGGATCGATCGCAGCGGACGCTGCCTTGCGCGGCGTCGCCACCACCACGCCGCCCCGCCTGCCAGAACGATGACGACCAGCACCAGCAACCACCAACCGGCGGCCGGCGGCCACCACCCGGCGGGCGGCAAATGGATATCGCGCAGCACGGGACCGTTGTCATTCACGCGCGTGCGCTCCGCCGCCGCAGGAAGGGCGCCAGCGCCACGTCGGGTTCATCGACCGTCGTCAACGTCGTCCAGGCGATGCCCGCGGCATCGCATGCCTCCGCGAGGCCATGCCAGCCCCTGGCGAGTTCGTCTCGGAACCCGGTGCGCGCCTCGGCACCGGCAAGATCGACGACCCGCCGATCCGCCGCGGCCTCGAACGCGTAAACGCCTTTGGGCGCCAGTTCGCGCTCAAGCGCATCGACCGTGATCACCACGCGCACTTCGGCATGTCGCGCCAGGCGCACCAATGCCGCGGTCGCGTTCGCATCCGTGCACCAACCGTCCGTCAGCAGCCAGATACGGTTGCCCGCCGCGATCAACCGTTGCGCCCGCGCGATCGCGGCGGACAGCGGTTCATCGGCATTGCCGCCGACGCTGGCAGCCGCATCCCAGCGCGCCAACGCGCCCAGCGCGTTCAAGGCGCCGCGTGCGCCGGCGTGCGGATCGACGGCGTCGCGTACCGCGCCGAAGGCGAGCGCGCCGACGCGGTCGCCGCCGCGCACACAGGTCCACGCCAGCCATGCCGCCGCACGCGCCGCCGCCACGGATTTGTAGCGCACGCGCGTACCGAAACGCATCGTCGCATGGGTGTCGATGAGTACCAGCAAGCTGCGCTCGCGTTCGGCCTCGAACAACTTGGTGTGCCATTTGCCGCTGCGTGCCGTGCGCCGCCAGTCGATATTGCGGGCATCGTCACCCGCCTGATAGATGCGCGACTCCGCGTAGTCCATGCCGCGTCCGCGCAGCACCGAGGCGTGACCGCCGGCCAATGGCGTCCTTGCACGCGTGCGTGCGCCGCCCGGCTTGCCCGCACGGGCGCGCAGCGCAATCAATTCCGCGAGGTCGACGCGGGTGATGCCGTCGGTGGAAATTTTTTCTGCGGGCATGAAGGGATCGAGCGATATCATCGCAACCAATGATCACAGCCGGCCCAAAGCGTCAGTGACGAAGTGGCTGCTGTGAAAAGTCAGGCCATGGATGGCCGTTCTGGTGTCCGCGAACCCAGGTCCGTTCCGTTCGCGGCACCCACCGGGATCCAGCAATCACGGACGATCGCATGACTAAGGCAACGGCACCCGCTCCAGCAATTGCTGCACCACGTCGTCAACCCGCAGGCCCTCCGCTTCCGCTTCGTAACCGAGCAGCACCCGATGGCGCAGCACGTCGGGTGCGAGCGTCTGGATGTCCTCCGGCAACACGTAATCGCGGCCGGCCAGCCACGCGGCGGCGCGCGCGCAGCGCTCCAGCGCAATGCTGGCGCGCGGGCTCGCGCCCCACGCGATCCGTTCGCGCAGCTTCGGCGCCCACGGGCGCGGGTCGCGCGTCGCCAGCACCAGTTGCACGATGTACTCCTCGAGGCCGTCGGCCATGTGCAGATCCAGCACTTCTTCACGCGCGGCGAAAATGTCCTGCTGGTCGAGCAATCGTTCCGGTGGGACGTGCGGCGCGAGTTCCTCGCGCGCGCGACGGCGCGCGAGCTGCAGGATTTCGCGTTCGGCGCCCGCGGCGGGATAGCGCACGGGCACGTGCAACAGGAATCGGTCGAGCTGCGCCTCGGGCAGCGGAAAGGTGCCTTCCTGTTCGATCGGATTCTGCGTCGCCATCACGAGAAAAAGCTTCGGCAAGGGCCACGAGCGGCGCCCGATCGTGACCTGACGTTCGGCCATGGCCTCCAGCAGCGCGGACTGCACTTTCGCCGGCGCGCGATTGATTTCGTCGGCCAAAACCAGGTTGTGGAACAGCGGCCCGGGCTCGAACTCGAACACGCCGGTTTGCGGACGCAGCACGTCCGTGCCGGTCAAATCGGCCGGCAGCAAATCGGGGGTGAATTGCACGCGATGGAAATCGGCTTCGATGTGCGCGGCCAGCGCCTTGACCGCGGTGGTCTTGGCCAAACCCGGTGCGCCCTCGACCAGCAAGTGCCCGTCGGCGAGCAGCGCGATCAGCAGGCGGTCAACCAGCGCCGGCTGGCCGATGACTTCGATCTGGAGGGCAGACCGCAGCGTGGCGAAACGCGCGTGCAGGGCGTCGGGACTCGCATTGCCGGCCTCCGGAGGGGAAGGCGGAGCGGCGTCAGACGTGGGGTAGCTGTCGGCATGCATGCGCCCAGTAGACCACAGCCGGGCGCGAAAGTTTGGTGGAAGCCCGCCAGCGTCGGCGCCGGAACGAAGAACGGCGCGGTTGCCCGCGCCGTTCTTGTGTCTTCACCTGGCGGGAGACCTCATTGCACCATGGTTTCCTGGCCCAGGATGTGCGGCGTGATGAACACCAGCAACTCGGCCTTGCTGTTCTTGTCCACCTTGTCGCGGAACAGCGCACCCAGAATCGGGATGTCGCCAAGGAACGGCACCTTGGTGACGTCGTGTTCATTCTGGAACTCGTAGACACCGCCCAGCACGACGGTTTGCCCGTTCCCGACCAGCACCGACGTGTCGATCTCGCGATGGTCGATCTGCGGCACGAAGCCGCCGCCCGGATTGGGCACCAGTCTGGCGACCGCATCCTTGAGGATCTTGAGCTTCATGAACACGCGGTTGTCGGAGGTGATCGTCGGCGTGACATGGAGTTCCAGCGCGGCGTTCTTGAACTGCACCGTCGCCGTACCTTGGCCGCCGCCGGCACCGGAGTTCTGGAACGTCAGGTAGCCGATCTGCTGGCCCTGGACAATCGAGGCTTCCTGATTGTTGGCGGTTACGACCTTGGGCTGCGAAATGGTTTCGCTGCGGCCTTCCTGTTGCGCTGCCGACAATTCCAGATTGAGCAGGTAGTCGTTGCCCAGGATGCCGAAGGCAATGTTGCTTGGGGTGACACCCGACGTGGTCGCGGGCAGGTTGATATTCAGGCCAGAGGCGATCGTTGGGGGCGCGACGCTGGTGGGATCCCCACCCGTGGCCAGCGCCTTGGCCAAGCCATTCTGCCATGTCCGAACGCTGTTATTCGTACTGGACACGTCATCAGTGGTAGCGCCGGTCGACAGCACCTGCCCGCTCGGATTGATCTGGAAGCCGGCAATGCCCAGCTTCGCGCCGAGTTCACGGGTGAAGCTGTCGGTCGCGATCACGAGCCGCGATTCGATCAGCACCTGCTTGACCGGGCGGTCCAGCACCGATACCAGCTGCCGGATCTCCTGCACCTTTTCCGGCGTGTCGTTGACCAGCAGGGTGTTGGTGCGCTCGTCGAAGGACACGCTGCCACGGGGCGACAGGAAACCGCGCTCGGCGCTGCTCGATCCGCCACCGCCACCGACGTTGCCGGTCTTCGCGCCCGAGGTCAGCAGATCAGCGATTTGCTGGGCGCTGCCGTAGTTGATCGGGATGTAGTCGGTGACCAGTTGCGCACTGTTGAGCTGCTTCTCGCGCGCGTTGGCGATGTCTTCCTCGTACTTGGCGAGATCGGTCTGCGGTGCCACCCAGATCACGTTGCCGTTCTGGCGCTTGGCCAAGCCCTTGGCGCGCAGGATCACGTCCAACGCCTGATCCCACGGCACGTTGACCAGCCGCAGCGTGACGTTGCCCTGCACGCTGTCGGCCGCCACGATGTTGAGGTTGGATACGTCGGCCAGCAACTGCAGCACCGAGCGCACCGGGATGTCCTGGAAGTTGAAGGTGACGCGGCTCCCCTTGTAGACAATGGGTTTGGGGGCACCCAGAACGCTGGACTCACTGGACATCGGTCGTGAGAATTCGACCACGTATTGGTTGCCGGTCTGGTACGCCGCCGTCTGCATGACGCCACGCGTGTCCACCTCGATCGTCGCGCCGCCTGCCACCGCATGGGTGTTGACGCTGCGCACCGGGGTTCCGTAACTCGTCACGTCCAGACGACGCGCCTGCGAGGCAGCAAGATTGGCACCGGCGACATCGATCACGGTGGTGTCGCCGTTGCTATGCATGCTGGTGGCGGCCCCCGGCTGGCTGAAATCGATGACCAGTTTGCCGCCGCCGTGCTCCCCACGCTGGAAATCCACGCCGGTGATGACATTGCTGCCCGCCATCGCCGCAGCCTTGTCGGGATTCGTGGTGGACACCGAAAGCGAACGCGCTGACTGCGGCGGCGGCGGCGCGGTCGCCAGCGCCGGCGCTTGCGCGGTGGCCGGTTCGGTCGCCGCGGCAGCCGTGGCGCCGGACATGCCGTCACCGATGGTCACGACGACCTGGTTGCCATCGACGTTGGTCACGTACGGCGACGCCTGGCTCAGCGCGACCACCACGCGGGTGCGCCCATTCGCCTCTACCGCGCTGATGCCCTGCGCCGTCCCCTGGTTCACCGGGTAATTGCGCTGCGCGAGGCCGTTGCTGGTATCGGCAAAGTCCAGCGCGATACGCGGCGGCGTGTTGGTGCTGAACGCCTGCGGCGTCGCGGCCGGTCCGGAGAAGGTCAGGGTGACCTGGACCTTGCCGCCGGGCAGCGGCGTCGCGCTGACGTCCTGCAAGGTGTTGGCCGCCATGGCCGGTCCCGCCACCAGCAGGCCGATCGTCATCACCGACATCGCCAACAACGCCATCCAGCCGCGTAGCGGTTGGGGGTGGCCGCCACTGGAGCGACGGAGGTAGTGAACAGGTTTGGTCATCATGAACGTAACCCCCGATGAATCGTCATTTGTCGCCCAATGCGACGCTCGCGTCGCGTTCCATCCAGCCGCCCGAACCGTTCGGCACGAGTTCCACGACATCCACTTCACTGGACGTCACCTGGGTGACATGCCCGTAGTTCTGACCCATGTAGTCGCCGACGCGAACCTGGTGGATCACGCCTTGCGGATCCTTGACCAGCCCTTCGACACTGCCCTTTGCACCGATCGTGCCGACCATTTTCAGGCTGTCGAGCGGGAAGGCTTCAAGAGGCTCGCGCGGGCGGTTCTGGTCGGGATGCGGGCCTGCCGCGGTCTGCGCGTTGGCTTCCGGCGGCGCCGGTTCGAACGGATCACGCCGGTCCTGATCCTGATACAGGAAAGTTTCGAAGGTCTTGACGACCGGCAGTGCGGGCAGCGGCGCACCCTTGCGCGCCTTCACCTGCGCCACCCACTCGTGCAGGTCGCCCTGGCCGCTGCATGCGGTGAGGCCGAACGTCATGCCGAGCATGGCAAACATCAGGGCGATACGGGCGGCTCGCATGATCAGTGCCCTCCCTTCTTGGCCGCTGCCTTGTCATCGTTGGCTTTGGCCTCCTCATCGCCGAGATAGCGATAGGTCTGCACCGTGCCTTCGAGCGTCAATTGGCCACCCGGCGGGGGCGCGTCCTTGGCACTGTCCGACTTGGCGGCCTTCAACGACACGTCATGCATCGTGAGGATCACCACCCGCGGCAGCGACGCCACACTGCTGATGAAGGTGCCGAACTGGTGGTAGGTGCCCTGCATCTTCAGCGCGATCGGCTGGACCGCGTAGAACTCCTTCGGGATCTCCGGCTGCGGCTTGAACAATTCCGTCTCGATGCCGGCGGCCTGCGCGGTCTGGGAGATGTTGACCAGCAACGCGGGCATTTCGGTCTTGCTCGGCAGCTCGCGCAGCATCTGGCTCAGCATTTCGTTCATCTGCGCAAGCTGCGCCTTCAGCGCATCGAGGTTCACGACCTTGGCCTGCTTCGACTCGAATTCCTGTTTCAGCTTCACTTCCTGTTGCTGGCCGGACGCAAGCGTCTCCTGCTGGCCGCTGACATAGAAGTACCAGCCAAGGAACACGACAAGCACGAGTACCAGCCCGACGAAGAAGCCCTTGACCGATTTGGGCCAGCCGCCGATGTTGTTGCGGTCGAGATTGCGCAGGTCATCGAAGAATTTCATGGCCTGGCCCCTCCGTTGCTGGTGGACGCAGCGGGCGCTTGCAGTGCCTTCGCGGCAGTCGCCTGCGTCACGGTCGAAGCCGCAGCCGCCGAGGTCCGGGCACCGGCGGCGGTCGACGCCGGAACCGACACCACGGTGCTCGCGGCCTGCGGGTCCGCGGCAGCAACCGTCGCAGCCGTGCCGGAGGTGGCGAGCGTGGCTGCCGAAGAACCCGGAGCCGGCGCGCCGCTGCCGTCGTTCTTTGGCGTGGTCAGCGCGACCACCAACTGGAATTCGTACGGCGTGTTCGTGTCATTGTGGACATTGGTGGTGCTGACCAGCGTGGTCGGTCCCATCCACGGCGACGCCTCGATGTTGCGCATGTACTGGGCGACCGTGGCGTTGGATTGCGCGACGCCATCGAGCGTGAGCTTGTCGCCCTGCTGCGTCAGCCCGGTCAGGCGCACCCCGGCGGGTGCCGTCTCCACGATCTGGTCGAACAGGTGCACCATCTGCGAGCGGCTGGACTGCAGTTTCTCGACGATGCGCTTGCGCGCCAGCAGGTGGTCCTTGACCTTCTGCAGGTTCTGGATTTCGGTGATCTTGGCGTCGAGCTGGGCGATCTGGCCCTTGAGGTAGTCGTTGCGATCGTTCTGGTTGCCGATGCGCAGGCTCACCCAGAAGCCCCACAACAGCACCAGCACCACCGCGGCAACGAAGGCGATGACGAGATGCGTGAAGAATTCGCGTTTGCGGCGTTCGCGCCGCTCCGCGCGCCACGGGAGTAGATTGATCTTGGCCATCAGTCGAAACTCCTCAAGGCCAATCCGGCTGCAATCATCAGCGCGGGAGCATCCTGTGCCAGCGTCTGCGCCTGCAGTCGCGGCGACAGGGACATGCTGGCCAACGGGTTCGCCACCACGCATGGCACGCCGAGTTGTTCGACCACCATGTCGGCCACACCGGGAATCGACGCGCAACCGCCGGCCAGCACGACCTGGTCGACCTTGCCGAACTCGCTGCCCGCGAAGAAGAACTGCAGCAGGCGGCTGACCTGCTGCACCATCGCCTCCTTGAACGGCTCCAGCACCTCGATCTCGTAGGATTCGGGCAAGCCGCCCTGGCGCTTGGCGAGGCCGGCTTCCTCGTAGGACATGCCGTAGCGGCGCATCACCTCGTCTGTGAGCTGCTTGCCACCGAACACCTGCTCGCGCGAATAGATGGTGCGCTGGTTCTTGAGCACCGACAGCGTGATCATGGTGGCGCCGATATCCACCAGCGCGACCAGCGCGTCGCGTGGCACCGACAGTTGATCGGCCACCAGCCGGAACGCGTTCTCCATCGCGAACACTTCGACGTCGATCACCCGCGCGGTGAGTCCGCCGAGATCGAGTGCCGCCACCCGCATGTCCACGTTTTCGGTGCGCGATGCGGCCAACAGGATCTGCTGCATCTCCGGATTGTCTTTCACCGGGCCGATCGGTTCGAAGTCGAGGCTGACTTCCTCGATCGGATACGGGATGTACTGATTGGCCTCGACCTGCACCTGGCCTTCGAGGTCGTCATCGGAAAGGTCGGCCGGCATCGGGATCACCTTGGTGATCACCGCCGAACCCGCGACCGCGGCCGACGCGTACTTGGTGCGCGCGCCCGAGCGCTGCATCGCACGCCGGATCGCATCGCCGACGGCTTCGACCTCGACGATGTTTTTCTCGACCACGGCGTTGGGCGGCAGCGGTTCGACCGCATAATGCTCCACGCGATAACGCGAACCGGCCTGGCTCAACTGCAACAACTTCACCGCAGTCGAACTGATGTCGACGCCGATCAGCGGCGCAGCATTGGTTGTCAGTAATCCCACTGGAATTCCCCTTCCCCGTGCCCGCTCGCAAAAAAACGTGGCGCGATCGAATTAGATACGAAAGTTAACGAAATATCAATAACCTTGCAAAGTGCGTGCAAGCTCATGATGTTCCCGCGCTTTCGGTCTGAAATCATCCTCGTTGCTTGCACTTTTGCGGTGGACGTGCGTCACAAATTCGCGAGCCGACTTCCCCGCCCGCCCGGTCTGCGTCCCCTTGCGCAAACCCCGGCGCTTCTTCGCTGTTTCCGATGCGCCCGGCCGATGCGATGCACGCTCAAGCCGAAACCATGCCCGCGCGGCGGAGCATACGCCACCCGCAAAAACGAACTTTGTCGACGATCACGGAACCCGCATCCGGAACGAGCATCTATACTTTCCAGCCGCGTCGCTAGCTGCGGCGTCGTGCGCACCGCGCACCGCGCCTGATCCGGAAACTGCATGAGAATCTTCAAACGACTGGCGCTGGTCGCCCTGATTGGTTTGGCATGTCTGGTGGTGTTGGGCATCATCGCGGGCGGCGTCGCCTACTGGCTGATCGAACCGCGCGTGCCATCCGTGGCATCGCTGAAAAACGTGCAGATGCAGGTGCCGCTGCGCGTGCTGAGCGCGGACGGCAAGCTGATCGCCGAGTTCGGCGAAACCAGGCGCATGCCGGTGCAGATCGAGAACGTGCCGGCGTACCTGAAGAACGCGGTGCTGGCCGCCGAAGACGCCGACTTCTATCACCACTCCGGCATCGATGTGACCTCGACCCTGCGCGCCGCGTTCGAGGTGGTGCTGCACCACGGCGAGAAGGTGCAGGGCGGCTCGACCATCACCCAGCAGGTGGCGCGCAACTTCTTTTTGAGCCCGCAGAAAACCTACACCCGCAAGCTGACCGAGATGCTCACCGCATTCCGGATCGAGAACGAGTTGCCCAAGGACCAGATCCTGCAGCTCTACCTCAACAAGATGTTCCTGGGCCATCGCTCCTACGGTGTGGCCGCGGCGGCGCAGTACTACTACGGCAAGACGATCGACCAGTTGACGCTGGCGCAATGCGCGGCGATCGCGTCGTCGTTCCAGTCGCCGTCGGTGGTCAACCCCATCGACCACAAGCCGCGCCTGATCGCGCGCCGCAACTGGGTGTTGGGGCAGATGCTGACGCATCGTTTCATCAACCAGGCCGAATACGATCAGGCGATCGCGGCGCCCGACGACGCCACGCCGCACGAACCGCCCGTCGAGGTCGACGCGCCATACCTCGCGGAAATGGTCCGCCAGCAGGCGCTGCAGAAACTCGGCAACCAGGCGCAAACCGACGGCTACGTGATCCGCACCACGCTGGACAGCCGCCTGCAGGCGCTGGCGAACCACGCGCTGCGCAGCAAGCTCGAGGAATACGACCACCGCCACGGCTACCGCGGACCGGAAGCGCACGTCGCGCTGCCCCAACCGGCCACGCCCGCCGCGCTGCAGAAGGCGCTGTCGAGATACAACGACGTCAGCGGCCTGTATCCCGCCATCGTCACCGCGGCCGGTGAAGATGACGCCGAGGTTTATGTGCAGGGCGGCGAGACCATCAAACTGTCCATCGCCGACATGAAATGGGCGATGGGCTTCGCGCGCAAGGCCAAGACCGGGGGCAAGGGCGCGGCCTCGATCCTCCGGCCGGGCGACATCATCCGCGTACGGGAAGTGGCGGACGCGGAAGCGTCGACCACGGCGTCCGCCAAACCCGCGAAGGATGAAAAAGTCGCCGCCGCCGACAAGAAACACTGGGAACTCCAGCAGATTCCCGCGGCGCAGTCCGCGATGGTGGTGCTGTCGCCGAACGACGGCTCGGTGAAGGCACTGGTCGGCGGCTTCAATTTCCAGTTGAGCAAGTTCAACCGCGCGGTGCAGACACAGCGCCAGCCGGGCTCCAGCTTCAAGCCCTTCATCTATTCGGCGGCTTTCAGTCGCGGCTACACGCCGGCCTCGATCATCAACGACGCGCCGATCGCCCTGCCCGATCCCTCCAAGCCGGGCGGGCTGTGGACACCACAGAACGACGACAACAAGTTCCGCGGACCGATGCGGCTGCGCGAAGGACTGGCGCAATCGGTGAACCTCGTGGCAATCCGTTTGCTGGATGCAGCCGGCGTGCGCTACGTGCGCGAATACGCGACACGCTTCGGTTTCCCGCTGGATGCGATCCCGGCCAACCTCTCGATGGCCCTTGGCACCGCATCCGTTTCGCCGATGGCAATGGCCCGCGCCTATGCGGTATTCGCCAATGGCGGCTTCCTGATCAACCCCTACTACATCGCCGAGATCGACGACCGCAGTGGCAAGGCCATCTACAAGGCCGATCCGCTGCAGGCCTGCCGCACCTGCGAAGCGCGGCTGCTGGACGAAGGCAAGACCACCGCAGCGCCGACGCAACCCGCGGCCGCGGCCGGCGATCCGGGCGCGATGACCGACACCGCGAATGCACTGACGCGGGGCGAATCGAACAGGCCGTTGCTCGCCCCGCGCGTGGTCGATCCGCGCAACGATTACCTGATGGTTTCGCTGATGCAAAGCGTGATCTACGGAGGCGGTACCGGCGCCGCGGCCGCAAAACAACTCGGTCGCGACGATCTCGCCGGCAAGACCGGTTCCACCAACGACCACCATGATGGCTGGTTCTGCGGCTTCAATGCCGACCTGGTCGCCACGGTCTGGGTGGGCTTCGACGACTACCGTTCGCTCGGGCACGGCGAATTCGGCGCAAGAACAGCGTTGCCGATCTGGATGGCGTTCATGGACCCGGCGCTGCAAGGCACGCCGGAAGCGCAGTTGCCAATGCCACCCGGCATCGTGACTGCAACCATCGATCGCACCACCGGCCTGCCCGCGCCTCCCGGCGACACCAACACCACCAGCGAGATGTTCAAGATCGAGGATCTCGACCGCCTGCGCACCGAAGCCAAGAACCAGCAGAACCAGGCGCCCGCGTACGACATATTTTAGCGGTTCGTCCGTGATCGCTGCCTCGTCGGAGCGACTACACAACGTGATCGCTCCAAGCCATGGAAGTCCAGAACGGCCAGCCATGGCCTGATGCACTCGTGCGATCGTCCGTGATCGCTGCGCCGCTCGGCGGCATCGCGATTGGGGCGCTTCAAAGCCAAGGACCCCAGAACGGCCATCCATGGCCTGACTTCTCACCAGAAGCCGCTTCGCTCGTAGTCTTCTTGACTCCCGTTTTCGAGCGCCCCGGCCCCTTTGCTTTTTGTGTCCGCTTTTTGCGACACTGGCCCCGACGCGGCTACAGGGTGTCTTTCCATGCACAAGACCGCCGGATACCACCGTATCCACGCCGAAGGCCGCAGCCATCAATTGCGCCGCCGCATCGCCCTTGAAGCCGCACGCCTGATCAGTGAGCACGGCATCCGTGATTTCCGGATGGCCAAACGCAAAGCCGCCCAGCACATCGGCGTCAGCGAAGAGGGTTTCCTGCCGCGCAACCGGGAAATCGAGGAAGCGCTGCGCGAGCACCAGCGCCTGTTCCGCGCCGAGGAACAACCGCATGCATTGCACGCGCGTCGCGAAGCCGCGCGGCACGCCATGCGTTTTCTCGACAGGTTTGAACCGCGGCTGGTCGGGGCGGTGCTGGAAGGCACCGCCGACACCCATTCGCCCGTAAGCCTGCACGTATTCGAAGACTCGCCCGAGAACGTCGCCGGCTTCCTGCACGATCACGGCATCGCGTTCGAATCGCGCGCCCGCATGCTGAGGCTGGACCGGGTGCGCAGCGGCGAATTCCCGGTGCTGCTGTTCACCGCCGACGATGTCCCGATGGACGTCACCGTGTTCCCGCGCGATGCGCTGCGGCAAGCGCCGCTCGATTCCGTCAGCGAACGTCCGCAGCAACGAGCGTCACTGGCGCAAGTGGAAACCCTGCTGGCGGAGATCACTGATGTAGGGCGCGAGCAGCCGCGCAGCGACTTATCCCGCCGCGGTTGAAACATCCCAAGGCGGGATGCGCTGCGCTCCTCCCGCCCTACGCTCTGCTGGTCGAACAGCCGGGAATAGGGAATAGGGAATCGATCAGAGCAGGCGCACCGGATCAATCAACCGTTCGCGCGTTTAGCGGCTCAGGCAAGACCAGAAGAAACCACAAGCAAAAAGCTTTTCCGACTCACCATTCCCGATTGCCGATTCCCGTCTTTCAGCGCTTGTCCAGCGCCATGTAGTCCCGCGGCGTGGCGCCGACGTACACCTGGCGCGGCCGACCGATGCGGCCGCCCGGCATTTCGTGCTGTTCGATCCAGTGCGCGATCCACCCCGCGGTGCGCGCGATCGCGAACATCACGGTGAACATTTCGGTCGGGATGCGCAGCGCCTTGTAGATGATGCCGGAATAGAAATCCACATTCGGGTACAGCTTGCGCTCGACAAAATAGTCGTCCTTGAGCGCGGCCTCTTCCAGCTTCAGCGCCACGTCCAGCATCGGATCGTCCACGCCCAGCTCGTTCAGCACCTTGTGGGTCATCTCGCGGATGATCTTGGCGCGCGGGTCGAAGTTCTTGTAGACGCGATGGCCGAAGCCCATCAGGCGGAAGCCCGAGTCCTTGTCCTTGGCGCGCGCGACTGCCTTCTCGACGTTCTTCGCATCACCGATTTCGGCCAGCATCTTCAGCACCGCCTCGTTGGCGCCGCCGTGCGCCGGCCCCCACAGCGCGGCAATGCCGGCTGCCACGGACGCATAGGGGTTGGCACCGGTCGAACCGACCAGCCGCACCGTCGAGGTGCTGGCGTTCTGCTCGTGATCGGCATGCAGGATGAACAAGAGGTCGAGCGCCTTCGCGACCACCGGATTCAACTCCAGCGGTTCGCTCGGCACTTCGAACATCATGTGCAGGAAACGCGTGACGTATTCCAGGTTGTTGCGCGGATAGCGGATCGGCCAGCCGATCGAGTAGCGGTATGCGGCCGCCGCGATGGTCGGCATCTTCGCGATCAGGCGGATCGCCGCGAGCTTGCGCTGCGCCGGGTCCTCGTTGTCGATGGTGTCGTGGTAGAACGCCGACAGCGACGCGATCGCCGCGCACAGCATCGCCATCGGGTGCGCGTCGTAATGGAAGCCGTGCAGGAAGTTCTTCACCGATTCGTGCATCATCGTGTGATGCGTCACGGCGTCCTCGAACTTCGCCATGTCGGCGGAGTTCGGCAACTCGCCTTCCAGCAGCAGGTATGCCACTTCGAGGAAGCGTGATTTCGCGGCAAGCTGTTCGATCGGGTAGCCGCGATACAGCAGCACGCCCTTGTCGCCGTCGATGAAGGTGATCGCGCTCTTGCAGGCGGCGGTGGCGGCGAAGCCGGGATCGAACGTGAAATGTCCGGTTTCACGATAAAGCGGCGAGATGTCGATGCAACTTGGTCCCTGGCTTCCCTCCACCAACGGCAAGGATACGGAACGATCGGCGGCGGTCAGGGTGGCGTTCTTGTTGGACACTGAAAACTCCTTCGGTATGTCGCGACGGCTGATCATCGCGCCAAGCAATCACGCAATTATCGCACGATACGCCCGCGTACGCAGGTCGCGCGTCACTGCCCGGAAATGAAAACGCCTTCCGCGTGGGCGGAAGGCGTCGGATCGAAGCGGTCGGTACCGGATCAGCGCGTGTCGATGCGTGATCCGGCAGGGCGACATGTACTCGTTATTTCTTGCCAGCCGCGTAGCGCCGTTTGAACTTGTCGATGCGGCCACCTGCGTCCAGCACCTTCTGTTTGCCGGTGTAGAACGGATGCGAGGCCGAGGAGATGTCGACCTTGATTACGGGATATTCGTTGCCGTCCTCCCATTTGATGGTTTCGTCGCTCGTCATCGTCGAACGCGTCAGGAACGCGAAGTCGGACGCGGCGTCCTGGAAAACCACCGGCTGGTAGTTCGGATGGGTATCGGCTTTCATGATGGGTCCGCCTGGACTAAAAGGCTTCGGGCAAGGGCGGAATTGTAACCCGGCCGGCGCTTGCCGGGCAAGCCCGCTTCACGCCTCGGCAAACCGAGCCGCCGCCCCGATCCAGCGCGCGGTCAATCGCTTCGCCGACGCCGGATGGCCCCGCAGCAGCGCCGTCCCGACCCGGTGCACGGCCGGCATCAGGCTGGCGTCGCGCACGATGTCGGCCACCCGGAAGCCCATCTCGCCGGTCTGCCGGGTGCCGAGCAATTCGCCCGGTCCGCGCAAGCGCAAATCTTTTTCCGCGATCACGAAGCCGTCGTTGGTTTCGCGCAGGGTTTCGAGGCGCTGTTTCGCCAGGCCCGACAGCGGTGGCTGGTAGAGCAGCACGCAGGTGGAAGCGACGCTGCCGCGGCCGACCCGGCCGCGCAACTGGTGCAGTTGGGCAAGGCCCAGGCGTTCCGCGTTCTCGATCACCATCAGGCTGGCTTCCGGCACGTCCACGCCCACCTCGATCACGGTAGTCGCGACCAGCAGCGCGGTGCGTCCGTCCTTGAAGGCATCCATCGCCGCCTGTTTTTCTTTCGGCTTCATGCGGCCGTGCACCAGCCCCACCGCAAGGTCCGGCAGCGCCGCGCACAGTTGTGCATGCGCGACTTCCACGGCTTGCGCCTGCAACTGGTCGCTGTCCTCGATCAGGGTGCAGACCCAGTACGCCTGACGTCCTTCGGCACAGGCGGCGCGGATGCGCTCGATCACCTCGTCGCGGCGCGTGTTGGCGAGCGCGACCGTGCGCACGGGTGTGCGGCCGGGCGGCAGTTCGTCCAGCGTCGAAACATCGAGATCGGCGTAGGCGCTCATCGCCAGCGTGCGCGGAATCGGCGTCGCAGTCAGCACGAGTTGGTGCGGTGCCTCGCCACCCGCCAAGCCCTTGTCACGCAAGGCCATGCGCTGCTGCACCCCGAAGCGGTGCTGCTCGTCCACGATCGCGAGCCCCAGTCGCGCGAACGCCACGCCTTCCTGCATCAGCGCGTGGGTACCGACCGCGATCGGCGCGCCGGCGGCCAATTGCGTCAGCGCCTTGTCGCGCGCGCGGCCCGTCACCTTGCCGGCGAGCCACACGACCTCGATGCCAAGCGGTTCGAACCACGCACGAAAACTGCGCAGGTGCTGTTCGGCCAGAAGTTCCGTCGGCGCCATCAACGCGGTCTGCCTGCCGTTCGCGATCGCGTGCAACGCGGCCAGCGCCGCGACGACGGTCTTGCCGGAACCGACGTCGCCTTGCACCAGCCGTAGCATCGGCACGCGCTTGGCGAGATCGCGCGCGATCTCGCTGGCGACGCGCCGTTGCGCACCTGTCAACGTGAAGGGCAGCGCATCGATGAAACGCTGCCGCGAGGCCGGATCGGCCGGCAAGGCGGGTGCACGATGCTTGCGGACCTGCGCGCGCAACCGCTTGAGGCTGAGGTGGTGCGCCAGCAATTCCTCGAACGCCAATCGCTGTTGTGCGGGGTGGCGCCCCGAGAGCAATGCCTGCACATCGGCGTCGGGCGCGGGCCGGTGCGCACCCAGCAAGGCCTCGCGCAGCGGCATCAATCCCAGCGGCTGCAACAGATCCGACGGAATCAACTCCAGCTCAGCCTCACCCGGAAGACGTGCCAGCGCCTTGTCGATGACCCCGCGCAGGCGCTGCTGGCCCAAGCCCTCGGTGATCGGATAGACCGGCGTCAAGGTTTCTTCGACAGCGGTATCGCCGTGCAACGCCCGGTACTGCGGATGCACCATTTCCAGGCCGTGCTGGCCGTGGCGGATCGCACCGTAACAACGCAACCGCAAACCGGGTGCGAACTGCTGCGCCTGCTGGCGGCGGAAATGAAAGAAGCGCAACACCAGCGTCTCGTGCGAGGCGTCGGTGATCGCCACGCGCAACTGCGGGCGATAGCGGAACCCCGTCTCGACGGCTTCGACCACGCCTTCCACCTGCGCGGATTCGCCGGCCACGAGACCGCGGATCGGCGTGATGCGGGTGCGATCCTCGTAGCGCAACGGCAGGTGGAACCACAGGTCCTGCAGCCGCTCGATACCGAGCTTGCGCAAGGTTTCGGCCAACGCGGGCCCGACGCCGGGCAACGATGAAACCGGCGCGAGGCCGGCATCGTTCGAATGTCGCGATGGCATGTCGGCGGCGGCGGTCACCGCGCAAGATTAGCCGATGGTGCAAGCGATGACGCGCGATCAGCCGCCGGTCACCGCGATCACGTCGATCTCCACCGCCGCGCCGCGCGGCAACGCCGCCACGCCGATCGTCGAACGCGCGGGATAGGGTTCGTGGAAATAGCGCTTCATCACTTCGTTGACCGCGGCGAAATTGCCGAGATCGGTCATGTAGATCGCCACGCGCACCACGTCGTCGAAGCTCGCATCGGCCGCCGTCAATACGGCCTTCAGGTTTTCGAAGACGCGCGTCGCCTGTGCCTCGATGCCGCCCGCGACCATCTCGCCGGTCGCCGGATCGAGCGGCGTCTGCCCGGACAAATACAACGTGTTGCCGGCGCGCACGGCCTGCGAATAAGGGCCGATGGCTTTCGGCGCGGAATCGGAATGGATCGGTTGGCGGGGCATGGGGCTCTCGGATTGCGATTCGGAAAAGAACGGCAGAATAACAGTTCTGCCCGAAGCGGCTGTTGTGAAAGTCAGGCCATGGAAGGCCGTTCTGGACTCCCACGGAACCAAGGAACGTCCATTCATAAGAAAATTCGGGGCGCAACGACCAGGGACGATCGCAATCAAATGGGATAGCGGTAAACCCCATTCACTACCTTGGTGTTGCGCACGCGCCGCATCACGTCGGCGAGATGCTTGCGATGCTTCACCTCGATCGTGAAGATCAGCGTCGCGGCCTGCACGCCGCGCTCGATGTAGCGGACGTCGTCGATGTTGGAATCGGTTTCTGCGATCGCCGCCGAGACCGTGGCCAGCACGCCCGGGCGGTTGACGACCTCGACCCGCAATTCGGCGCGGTAGTCGCCCTGCACTTCCTTGTCCCAGCCGATCTCGACGCGCCGCTCCGGCAGCTTGGCGAGCTCGACCACATTCGGACACTCGACGCGATGCACCACGATGCCCTTTCCCGGCGACAGGTAACCGACGATGTCGTCGCCCGGTACCGGATGACAGCAGTTGCCGAAGCTGAGAATGCCGCGCTCGGCGCCACTGATGCGGATCTTCTCGGAACGGTGCAGGGTCGCACCGATCACCGAACCGCCCATCTCGGTCAGCTTCGCCGCGACCTGATCCGGCATGCGGTTGCCCAGTGCGATGTCCGAAAGCAGATCTTCCAGGCGGCGCAGGTTATGCTCGGCCAGGAATTTGTCCAGCACCTCCGGCGGCACCGCATCGAGGCTCGAGCCCTTGGCATCCAGCGCGCTTTCCAGCATCCGGTGGCCGAAGTCGATCGCGTCCTCGTGCTGCAGGCGCTTCAGGTACTGGCGGATCGCTGCGCGCGCCTTGCCGGTCACCGCAAAGTCCAGCCACTGCGGATTGGGCGCCGCCGACGGCGCGGTGATCACTTCGACCGTCTGTCCCGAGGCCGGGTGCGAACGCAGCGAGGCGAGCTTGCCATCGACCCGCGCCGCCACCGCGTGCATGCCGACATCGGTGTGCACCGCGAAGGCGAGATCCAGCGCGGTCGCGTTTTTCGGCAGCGCCTGGATGTCGCCGGCCGGCGTGAACAGGTACACCTCGTCCGGGAAAAGATCGACCTTGACGTTCTCGATGAACTCCAGCGACGAAGGCGTTGCCGCCTGGCTGTCGGCGAGGCTGGACACCCACGCCCGCGCCCGCGATTGCGCGCTGTTGGCCGGCGAGGCCTCGGCCTTGTACGTCCAGTGCGCGGCGACGCCACGCTCGGCCACCGTGTTCATGTCCTCGGTGCGGATCTGGATTTCGATCGGCGCACCGAATGGACCGAACAGCACCGTGTGCAGCGACTGGTAACCGTTGGCTTTCGGGATCGCGATGAAATCCTTGAAGCGTCCTTCCACCGGCTTGAACAGCGAATGCGCCGAACCCAGCGCCTGATAGCAGTGCGCGACCGTGTCGGTCACCAGCCGGAAGCCGTACACGTCCATCACCTGGTCGAAGGTCTTGTGCTCGCTCTTCATCTTCGACCAGATGCTGTAAGGCGCCTTGATCCGGCTGACGATGCGCACCGTGATGCCGTCGGACGCCAGCCGTTCGGCCAGCGCCTGCTCGATCCGCTCCATCGATTCGCGGCGATTGCCCAGCGTGCGCTTGATGCGCGAAGCGATGATCTTGTAGCGATCGGGATACAGGCTGCGGAAACCGAGATCCTGCAACTCCCCCTTGATGGCATTCATGCCGAGTCGCGCCGCGATGGGCGCATAGATGTCCAGCGTCTCGCGCGCGATGCGGCGGCGTGCATCGGGCGCCATCGCCGAGAGCGTTCGCATGTTGTGCAGGCGATCGGCCAGCTTGATCAGGATCACGCGCAGGTCGCGCGCCATCGCCAGCAGCATCTTGCGGAAGCTCTCCGCGTCGGCTTCGAGGCGGCTGGCGAAATCGACGCGCTCCAGCTTGGTGACGCCGTCCACCAGTTCGGTGACAATGGGGCCGAAGCCGGTTTCGAGTTGCACGCGTGTGAGTCCGGTGTCCTCCAGCGTGTCGTGCAGGATTGCCGCGATGATGGTTTCGGCGTCGAGCCGCAAGCCGGCGAGGATCATCGCCACCGCGAGCGGATGGGTGATGTACGGCTCGCCGCTCTTGCGCTTCTGGCTGCCGTGCGCACGCGCGCCGACGGCATAGGCGCCGCGCACGCGCTCGATCTGTTCCGGCGGAAGATACGTTGCGAGCTGGGTCGCGAGTGCATCGATGCCCGCCGCGCCGGCACCCGTGTTCGCCGGTCGTCGCGTCGTCACCGCTTGCGTTTTCGTGTCGCGCTTGCGCATGCCTGCAAGCTAGCACAAAGACAGCGTTGCTCGCTGCAAGACATGGCTGACGATCGACACGTCGACATCCCGCGTTCGCCCATGCATGCCTTTCAGTCAGGCATCGAAAACGATCGCCGCATTTGCAGGTTGGGCTGAGCGCAGTGAAGCCCAACGCAAGATGTTGGGCTTCTCACGGATGAAACCCGCGATCAGGCCAACCTACCGTGCCTTCGGCGCCGGAACGAGAACTGCTGCGCGGCAGTCGACGCACCAGCCCCTCAACCCTCAGGCTTCGTCGAGTCCCTTCGACATGTCTTCGTCCACTTCGGCCGCAGCCCATTCCATGGCTTCGCGGTCGCGGCGCTCGCGTTCGACGCGATCGATTTCGTCGATGGTCGGCATGTCGACGGTGCGGTCGGCGATTTCACGCAAGGCCAGCACGGTGGGCTTGTCGTTTTCGGGATCGAGGGTGGCCTCGACACCATTTTCGAGTTGGCGCGCGCGGCGGGTGGCCATCAAAACGAGTTCGAAACGGTTGTCGACCACCTTCAGGCAGTCTTCGACGGTGATGCGTGCCATGTGAGCTTCCGGTTGTATCGCAAACTTCCAGATTGTAGCAGCGACCCGGCATTTGTCGATCCCGCTCGCAACCGATGCGCCGCCCCCTACCTGAACACGGCCTGCCCCCGTTGTTCCTGCATGGGGTTATTTTTTGGACCGATGCGTTTAAAATTGCGCGCTTGCCACACGCCCCCTTGGACCGCATTCAACGACGCATGTCACGCATCTGCCGTTCCCGCATCGCACATTCGATCGTCGTTGCAGCGCTGACGTTCGTGCTGACCGCCTGCGCGGTCGCACCGCCGCGCCACGATGATCCGCTGCAGAACTTCAATCGCGACATGTTCGCCTTCAACCGGTTCGCAGACAAAGTGGCAATCCGGCCGGCGGCCGAGGCGTACGTGAAGGTGACCGGGCCGAAGGGTCGCATCCTCATCGGCAATTTCTTCGCGAACTTGCGCACGCCGGTGACCATCATCAACGAAGTATTGCAAGGCCGCCCCGGACCCGCACTGCAATCCACCGGTCGATTCCTCATCAACACCAGCGTGGGTTTCCTCGGCATCTTCGACCCGGCCAGTGAAATGCAACTGCCCGCGCATCCCACCGATTTCGGAGTGACGCTGGCGCACTGGGGGATGCCGGAAGGTCCATACCTGGTCTTGCCGCTCGTCGGCCCAACCACACTGCGCGATGTATGGCGCCTGCCGGTGGACAGCTATTTCGACCCAATGGGCTGGTACTCGCGCGAGCACGACCTGAAATGGCACGCGCAGTACCTGCCGTCGACCGCCTATCTCGTGACGCTGCGCGCCAGCGCACTGCCGATCGATCCGATGATCGATTCCTCGTACGACCCGTACGCGTTCACGCGCGATGCGTACCGCCAACATCGCCTGTACGAGATCTACTACGGCAATCCGCCGCTGTCGGCGATCGAGCAACTGCAGGGCACCAGCCCTGACGAGAACCAGGACAGCGACATCGACCAATTGCTGCAGCAACAACAGCAGTACGAGAAAACGCACGGCATCAACGACAATGCCGCACCTGCGCCAGCCGGCTCTGCGCCTCCGCCCGCTTCGGCGGGCAGTGCGGCGATGCCGATGCCTGCTTTACCATCGAGTACTGCGATGCCGGCTCCGGCAACCAGCATCGATGCCCCACCAGCAAGTTCAAGCGACTGAAGCGATCAGACGGCCGCCGGTTGATCCACCGATCGACCCAGCAGCGTTTCGACGTCGCACACCGCCGCCAGCGCGCGCAGCCCCTCGGGCCAATGCACGACGGCCAGCCGCCTGCCGGCGCGACTTGCATTCGCCGCGAGCGCAAGCACGCACGCCAATCCCGCGCTGTCGGCGCGGGTGACACCGGCAAGATCGAGCCGCGTCTGCACGCCCGACGCCAAGGCGCGTCCGCCCTCGGCGAAGGCGCGCGCCGCGGTGGCGAACGTCAGCGCACCCGACAACGCCAGCGTGTCGCGGTCGGGTTCGCCGAGGTCCACGGTGTCGACGCGGGTCGTCACGCGCGCCATCGCGTCAGTGCCCGCCGCCCTGCTGCTTCATCTGGTCGATTGCACCCGCGCCTTCGGTCTGGAGGCGCTTGACCAGGCCATCGATGCCTTCCTTCTGGACCTCGGCATCCACCTGGTTGCGATAGTTGGTGATGTAGGAAATGCCTTCGATGATCACGTCGTAGGCTTTCCATTCGCCGGACGACGTCCTGCGGAACGCGTAGTCCACCGAGAGATTCTTGCCGCTGGTCAGCAGCACCTGCGTGCGCACGATGGTGCGACGCTGGTCCAGCGCGCCTTGTGCGGGCAGCACCTTCACCGAACCGCGGGTGTAGGCCACCAGGCCTTCGGCGTAGCGGCGCGTCAGCGCCTTGTAGAACGCGCGCGCAAATGCGACACGCTGCGCCGGCGTGGCGTCGCGCGCGTGGCGGCCCAGCACCAGCAAGGACGCATAATCCATGTCGAAATGCGGCAGCACGGTGTCGTCGATGATCTTGATGACCTCGTCGGGATGCTGGTGCAGTTCGGCCTGGCGACCCTGGATCGCGTTGCCAAGCTGGTCGGCGATCGACTGCACGATCTGTTGCGGCGCCTGCTCGGCCGCCGCAAGCGCCGGCACTGCAAGCGCGAGCGCCAGCAATGTCGCCATCAGCAAGCGGATCGATTGTTTCAGCATGTTGTTCTCCTTGGGTCGCGCAACGACGTCGCGCGACCAAAACGTGTCATGGGTTGCCGGATGATGGTGGCGCACTGGGCGCGGGCGTAGAACCGGAACCGCTCGATTTCGGACCGCCGTTGACCAGGAACTTGCCGATCAGGTTCTCGATGCTCATCGCCGATTGCGTCAGCACCAACTCGTCGCCGTCCTTCAGGAACGTGGGCGACCCGCCCGGCTCGAGGCCAACATATTGGTCACCCAGTAAACCGCTGGTGAATATCGCGGCGGAAGAATCATCCGGGATGTCGTCGTACTGCTTGTCGATCGACAGCGTCACCAGTGCGTCCATCCGCTGCGGCTCGAGCTGGATGGATTGCACGTCGCCGATGCGCACGCCCGCGATCTTCACCGGCGCGCGCGCCTTCAACTGGCCGATGTTCTGGAAGCGGGCCTTCAGCGTGTAGCTGTTGCCGCTGGCCATCCCGTTGGCGACCGACGTCGTCTGGGTCGCGAGATATGCCAGCGCGGCGAAGCCGAGCAGGATGAACAGGCCGGTGCCGATGGCGTAGGAAGGTCTTGGGTTCATGCGATCACCAATGCTGCGTGCAGGTCAGGTCATGAAGGCCGTCATCACGAAATCGAATGCGAGGATCACGATCGACGAGAACACCACCGTGCGGGTGGTGGAATACGCGACGCCCTCGCTGGTGGGCGGCGCGGTGTAGCCCTGGAACACCGCGATCAGGCTGACCACGCCGCCGAAAACGATGCTTTTGTACAAGCCATCCAGGATGTCCTTGTGCAAATCGACGGTGGACGTCATGTTGCCCCAGAAGGTGCCGTTGTCGAGGCCGAGCCAGGTCACGCCGACGAGATGCCCACCGAAGATGCCCATCGCGTTGAACACGCACGCGAGCAGCGGCATCGCGATCACCCCCGCAAGGAAGCGCGGCGACGCCACGTAGGCCAGCGGATCGACCGCCATCATGCCCATTGCATCCAATTGGTCGGTCGCGCGCATCAGACCGATTTCCGCGGTGACCGCGGTGCCCGCACGTCCCGCGACCAGCAAGGCCGTCACCACCGGCCCGAGTTCGCGAAACAGGCTCAACGCGACGACGGTGCCGAGCGCGGCAGTGCCGCCGAAGATCGACAACGTGTAGTAAAGCTGCAAGGCCAGCACCATGCCTACGAACAGGCCACAGGTCATCACGATCACGAGGCTCATCGCGCCGACGAACCAGACCTGCCGGCACGTCTCGCGCCAGTAACGCAGGCTCTTGGGCAGCGCGCCCAGCACCGCGACGAAAAACAAGCCGCAGTCGCCGACCGAGGCGATGCCTTGCAGGAACCAGTTGCGGCGCAGATTGGCACTCATCGACGCGTGCCCACGAAACCCAATTCAGTCGCGTAGTCCGGCGCCGGATACTGGAACGGAACAGGACCATCCGCCTCGCCGCCGAAGAACTGCCGCGTCCACGGCGAATCCTGGTGCGCGAGTTCATCCGGTGCGCCTTGCGCCACCAGCTTGCCGTTCGCGATCAGGTACACGCGATCGGCCACCTGCCGGATCGCGGCGAGTTCGTGCGCGACCAGGATCGAAGTGATCCCGAGCGTCTTGTTCAGCGTGCGGATCAGGCGCAGCACCTGGTTCAACGCGATCGGGTCAAGACCCACGAAGGGTTCGTCGTACAGGATCAGCATCGGATCGAACACGATCGCGCGCGCCAGCGCCACGCGCCGCGCCATGCCGCCCGAAAGCTCGCTCGGCATCAACTGCGCCGCGCCACGCAGGCCCACCGCCTGCAGCTTGGTGAGGACGATGTTGCGAAGCAATTCCTCAGGCAACTTCGCATGCTGGCGCAGCGGGAAGGCGACGTTCTCGAACACGCTGAAATCGGTCAAGAGCGCCGAGTTCTGGAACAGGAATCCGATGCGTTCGCGCAAGCCAAACAGCGCGCCCCGGGACAGCGTCGTGACTTCCTCGCCATCCACGATCACGTGGCCCGCATCCGGCCGCAACTGGCCCGTGAGATGCCGCAACAACGTGGTCTTGCCGGTGCCGGATGGCCCCATCACCGCGGTGATGCTGCCGCGGGGCACGTCGAGATCGAGCCCATCGAAGATCGTCTTCGTGCCGATGCGCGTGCGCAAACCGCGCACCTGTACCAGCGCGTCTTCCGCAGGGTTCTGGTTGGCGGCAGCGACGTTCATGCGAATCAGCGACGGAATCCTGGAGAGCGGCAAGTGCCGTCATCCCCGCTAACGCGGACTGCGTTTGCAGGATTGCAAACGCGAACGCCGCAAGCGGCCCGGAGGGCGAGCGCCATGGATGGCGCGAGTTTATCCAAAGGTTTGGCCTTCGATGGATGTCCCACTTCCGCGGACATGACGCCAAGGTGATCGAGCCTGCATAGGGTAACGGAGCGGCCTGACCTCAAGCCAGCAATCGGGCGATCAACGCCGCGTGGCGATCCGCCGGCAACGGCTGGCCCGCGCGCGCGCCGCGCACGATCGCCTGCAACGCGGCCACTGCGTCTTCGAAGCGATCGTTGACGACGATGCAGTCGAACTCGTCCGCGTGCGCGATCTCCTCGCGCGAAGCGGCAAGGCGCTTCTCGATCGTCGCTTCGCTGTCGGTCGCGCGCGCGCGCAGGCGGCGTTCCAGCTCCGCGCGCGAAGGCGGCAGGATGAAGATCGACACGCATTCGGGCATCGCGCACCGCACCTGTCCGGCACCCTGCCAATCGATTTCCAGCAGCACGTCGCGCCCGGCCTTCAGGACCCGTTCCACCGCGTCGCGCGAAGTGCCGTAGTAGTTGCCGAACACGTCGGCGTGTTCCAGGAAATCGCCGCGCGCGACCATCGTCTCGAACCTCGCGCGATCGACGAAGTGGTATTGCACGCCGTCCACGTCACCCGGGCGCGGCGCGCGCGTGGTGTGCGAAATCGAGAGCGCGATGCCCGGTTCGCGCGCCAACAGCGCGTTGACCAGCGTCGATTTGCCGGCGCCCGACGGTGCCGCGACGATGAACAGTTTTCCGGGAGCAGCCGCGCCGCTCATTCGAGGTTCTGCACCTGTTCGCGCATCTGTTCGATCAGCACCTTCAGATCGACCGCCGCACGGGTGGCGCGCTGGTCGACCGATTTCGATGCCAGCGTGTTGGCCTCGCGATTGAATTCCTGCATCAGGAAATCCAGCCGCCGGCCGACGGGTTCGTCCAGCGCCAGCACGCGTCGCGCCTCGGTGACGTGCGCGGCGAGGCGGTCGAGTTCCTCGTCCACGTCGATGCGCGAAAGTTGCAGCACCAGTTCCTGCTCCAACCGTCCAGACTCCGCGGCTTGCGCCAGTTCGGCGAGCCGCGATTCCAGCTTGGCACGCAACGCCGCGCGAATGTCGGGCAGCAACACGCGCACCTCGGCAACGATGCGCTCGACGCCGCCCAGCCGTTCGAGCAATGCGGCCGCGAGTTTCGCGCCTTCGCGCGCGCGCCCGGCGATGAATTCGTCCAGCGTGCGATCCAGCAACGCCAGCGCCGCCTGCGTCAATCCGGCCTGGTCGAGTTCCGGCTTCACCAGCAGGCCGGGCCAGTCGAGCAGCCCCGCGAAATCCGTCGCGAGCTGCGGAAAGCGCGCCTTCAATGCGTCCGCGGTTGCTGCAAGTTGCGCGGCGGTGCGCTCGTCCAGCAGCAAGTCGGCCGCGGCCACGGGCGGGCGATACCGGAACGTTGCGTCGACCTTGCCGCGCGCAAGCCGCGCCGCGATGCGTTCGCGCACCTGCGGTTCCAGCGCGCGCAGTTCGTCGGGCAGGCGCACGCCGACTTCGAGGAAGCGCGAATTCACCGCGCGCACCTCGCACGCCAGCCAGCCTTGCGGCGTGGCGGATTCGGTGTTCGCGTAGGCGGTCATGCTGCGGATCATGGATGGTCCCGGGCGAGCGCAACGAACCGCGATGGTAAACTGTCACGCTCTTTGCGGATACCTTTCGATGGCCATCATGCGTCCTTCCGGTCGCGCGCCCGACGCGCTGCGCGCCGTCACGATCGAGCGCCACTACACCCGCCACGCCGAAGGCTCGGTGCTGATCGGCATAGGCGACACGCGCGTGCTGTGCACCGCCAGCGTCGAGGAACGCATTCCGCCGTGGCTGCGCGGCAAGGGCGAGGGTTGGGTTACCGCGGAATACGGCATGTTGCCGCGCGCGACCAGCGAACGTACCCAGCGCGAAGCCGCGCGCGGCGGACAAGGCGGTCGCACCATGGAAATCCAGCGGCTGATCGGACGATCCCTGCGCGCCTGCATCGATCGGGTGGCGCTGGGCGAGCGGGTGATCACGCTGGATTGCGACGTGCTGCAGGCCGACGGCGGCACCCGCACCGCGTCGATCACCGGCGCGTACGTCGCGCTCGTCGATGCGGTGCGCGTGCTGATGCAGCGCGGCGCGCTGAAACGCAACCCGATCCATGGCGCGGTCGCGGCGATTTCGGTGGGCGTATACCAGGGCGTGCCGGTGCTCGACCTCGATTACGCGGAAGATTCCAGCTGCGACACCGACATGAACGTGGTGATGAACGACGGCGGCGGCTTCATCGAATTGCAGGGTACCGCCGAAGGCCATGCGTTCCGTCGCGACGAACTCGACGCGCTGCTGGCGCTGGCGCAGAAAGGCATCGGCGAATTGATCGAAGCCCAAAGGGCTGCGTTGGCGAAATGAAGCTGGTGCTGGCCAGCGGCAACGCCGGCAAACTTGCGGAGCTGCGTGATCTGCTGGCGGGCAGCGGCGTCGAGCTGATCGCGCAAAGCGAACTCGGCATCGGTGACGCCGAGGAAACCGGATCGACCTTCGTCGAGAACGCGATCCTGAAGGCCCGCCACGCGGCGCGCGCTTCCGGCATGGCCGCGCTTGCCGACGATTCCGGACTGTGCGTGGATGCGCTCGGCGGCGCGCCGGGCCTTTATTCCGCACGCTATGCGGGCGTGCACGGCGACAACGCCGCCAACAACGCCAAGCTCCTGCGCGAACTCGACGGCGTGCCGGACGCGCAGCGCGCGGCGCATTTCACGTGCGTGCTGGCATTGCTGCGCCGTGCGGACGATCCCGACCCGATCATCGCGACCGGCCGCTGGCCCGGCCGCGTGCTGCATGCGCCGCGCGGCGAACACGGCTTCGGCTACGACCCGGTGTTCCTGCCCGACGACGGCGGTGGTCTGGGTTCCGCCGAACTCGAACCCGCGTTGAAGAACCGCATCAGTCATCGCGGCCAAGCGTTGGCGATGCTGAAAACCGCGCTGGCGAATGGCTCCGAATTTCGGCCCGCACGAGCGAGACGCGCGTGATCTTCACCCCGCCGCCGCTGGCGCTCTACATCCACGTCCCCTGGTGCGTGAAGAAGTGCCCGTACTGCGATTTCAATTCGCACGGCCTGCGCGCGGCGATGCCGGAGCGCGAGTACGTCGGCAGCTTGCTGGCCGATCTCGACGGGGATCTTGCCGATTTCGACCGTGCCGTCCACGGGCGTGAAATCGTCAGCGTGTTCTTCGGCGGCGGCACGCCCAGCTTGTTCGCGCCGGGCTCGATCGCGGCAATTCTGGACGGTGCATCCGCGCGCATTCCGTTCGCGCGCGATTGCGAGATCACGCTGGAAACCAATCCCGGCACGGTCGAGCATGGGCGTTTCGATGGTTACATGAAGGCGGGCGTCAACCGGATCAGCTTTGGCGTGCAGAGTTTCGATGACGAAAAGTTGCACGTGCTGGGTCGCATCCATTCGTCGAACGAAGCCGAGTCGGCGGTGAAGCTTGCGCAGGATGCCGGTTACACCAATATCAATCTGGACTTGATGTACGCGCTGCCGCGACAAACGCTGGAAGGCGCGCTCGCCGACATCGAACGCGCGGTCGCGCTGCAACCCGCGCACATCTCCCACTACCAGTTGACGCTGGAACCGGGCACGCCATTCGCGAAACGCCCGCCGCCGCTCCCTGATCACGACGCCGCGTGGGACATGCAGGAAGCCTGTCAGGCGCGGCTGGCGGAGACCGACTACGCGCAATACGAAGTCTCGGCCTACGCGCAGGCAGGCCACCGATGCCGGCACAACCTGAACTACTGGCAATTCGGCGATTACCTTGGCATCGGCGCAGGCGCACATGGCAAGATCAGCGGAACCGGCGGCATCCGCCGCCGATGGAAGATCCGCTCGCCTGTCGCCTACCTGCAGCACGAGCGGACGCCGCAACGCCTTGGCGGCGACGAAACCGTCGTCGCCGATCAACTACCGTTCGAATTCATGTTGAACGCCTTGCGCTTGAACGACGGTGTGCCGATCGCGGATTTCGTCGCGCGCACGGGCCTGTCTGTCGATGCGATCGCGGCACCGCTGCGCGAAGCGCACGCGCATGGCTGGGTGATCGATGACCCCGGTCGGCTGCAAGCGACATCGCTCGGCCGCCGCTTCCTCAATGATTTGATCGAGGTGTTCCTGCCACCGCGGAACCCGGAGCGACGGCATGCCTGAATTCGTCGCCATCACCTGTCCGTATTGTGGCGAACCCATCGAACTCGTGGTGGACGACTCGGCGGGCGACGCCAGCTATGTCGAGGATTGCCCGGTGTGCTGCCGGCCGATGCAGGTCGAAGTCGAGACAAACGGCGATGGCGTATCCGTACGCGTCAGGACCGGCGACGAATGATGCCTGCGCCGTGATGGCGCTTTCCGTCGCGCTTGCATAGAATCGCCGCATGGTGGGGCGGTTTGCTGGCAGGGAGCTTGCATGCAGACCCACGGGGAACCCAGGGGCCATCCAGCGTCCATGCCATCGACCATGCCGACACTCGCTGATCGCGGCGACCTGGCGCCACGCGCCCGGCACCTGCTGGCGCAGCAATTGGCCGAATGCGGCGCGTTGCTGGAGCCGCTGCTGCGCAACGTGCTGGATGACCTGGAACACGAATTGTTCCGGATTGCCGAGCAGTCCATCGGCGGGCAGGCCCAGCACGAAGCGATGGAGGCGCTGAAGGCGGTCAAGCGCAACCGTCCACGCTTCCAGGGAAGGCTGATGGGTTTCCTGGAACACCGCTTCGCCAGTGCCGGCCGGCCGCAGGCGGAAGGGACCGTCCCGCGCGGCGAGCTGTCGGCCGCGGATCTGGCGCTGGTCGATCCGCACGAATTCGACGAAACCATGGCGCTGGATGACCTGTCCACCCGCACCGAGTTGCACGCGGGCAATGCGATCTTCGATCTGTGCCACCGCTACGCCGTGCTGGTGGCCGCGCCGCCGCTCGACAACGACGCCTTGCCGCCTGGGCCACACGTCCTCGCGATCGTGTTGAGCGAGGCCGCTCTCGATTTGGGCCTCCAGCGCGATCACCGCCTGCTGTTCTACCGGCTGTGCGACCGCCGCCTGTTCGGCGCAGCCGAATCGTTCTACGGGCGCCTCAACGAACATCTCAAGTCATCGGGCATCCTGCCCGACTTGCGCAGTTACCTGCCCAAGCGTGCGCCGTCGGAATCGCGCCCGGCGTCGACCGAGCCGGCGCCCGACGACACGTCGGCGACCAGTCCGATCGCGCCGGCCACCAACTTCACCCCGCCGGCCAGCCCGCCGATGAGCGAACTGCACACGCTGCTCGACTCGCGTCGGCGGACATTGCATCCGGAAGCCCGGGCCGCCGCCGCGCAGTCCGCGCAATTCGCGTCGATGCCGGAACTGCAGGAAGCGCTGACCGCGCTGCAGGCATTGCCTTCGCGCAAGGCCGGCGCGCCGCAGGCGGGCGACCGCCTGGCCGGCGACCTGCTTGCACAGCTTCGTCGCGGTTCGCACGGCAACGCGGTGCAGCTGCAGCCTGAACACCGCGACGCGCTGGACCTGGTCGGCCTGCTGTACGACCAGTTGCTCACCGAAACCCGCAGCGAAGGCATCGCACAGCAGTTGCTCGCCAACCTGCAGGTTCCGCTGTTGCGGGTGGCGCTGTCGGACAATGACTTCTTTACCGTGCGCAACCACCCCGCGCGGCGGCTGCTGAACCTGGTGCTGGAAACCGCGAACCTTTGGCTGGATCGCAGCGACGATCATTTCGATGTCGCGTTGAACCAGCGCCTGCAGCGTTCCGTCGATCGCGTCGCCGCGGAATACCAGGGCGACCTCGGCGTGATCAAGCGCGAGGCGGACGACCTCGATTCGCACCTGCGCCTGCTCAGCCGGCGCGCCGAGATCGCCGAGCGTCGGCAGGTGGAAGCCGCGCAGGGGCGCGATCGCTTGCGCGACGCGCGTGCCGCTGCCGCCGACGCGATCAACCAACGCCTCGCCGGGCACAAGACCACGCCGCTGGTCCGCTCCCTGCTGGAAAACGCGTGGACCGATGCACTTACACTGACGCTGCTGCGGGAAGGCGAGAACAGCGAAGCCTATCGCCGCCGACTGGCCGCCGCCGACCAGTTGCTGGGCTCGCCCGTCGAGCGCGACGACACCAAGCTCGCCGCGGACTTGAACCACGGCCTGACCCAGGTCGGCTTGCAGGCCAACGAGGCCGACCAGATCACCCGCTACGCGCTGGATCTGCCGCAACGCCCGGCGACGCAGGCCGCCACGCCACCGCCCAGCCAGACCGAATTGCTGATTCGCCTGAAGTCGCGTCAAAAGCCCGAAGGCGACGAAGCTGCATCATCCGCCGAAGCCGGCCCGCGCAAGCTGCCGCTGACGCCCAGCGAACGCCGGGCGTTGGAAACATTGAAACAACTTCCCTTCGGAAGCTGGCTGGAATTCACCATCAACCAGCAGGGCCAGCGGGTCGCGCGCAAACTGGCGTGGTTCGCGCCCACCAGCGGCCGCTGCCTGGTCGTCAACGCGCGCGGCGCACCTGCGCCTGAACGAACGCTGGACCAGCTTGCACGAATGATGGCGCGTGGCCAGGTTCACCTCATTCCGCGCCAGGATGGCGGTATGATCGACCGCGCCTGGAACGCACTGGTGGCAGGATTGCGGAAATTCAGTCGACCCAACGCAACCACGGAGTCCGCGGCATGAACGACGAACGTCGCAGCGCTCCGCGCAAACCGACCACGGCGCCCATCGAGGTCGTCGACACCATCAGCGGCGAAAACATCGGTCGGGTCGGCAACCTCTCCCGCAACGGCATGATGCTGATCTGCCACCGCCCGCTGCGCGACGATGCGCTGTATCAACTGAAGTTCCGCCTGCCCGACAAGCGCGGCACGGCCACCGAGATCGAAACCGGCGTGCACACCATGTGGACTGAACTCGCCGCCACCAACGGCTATCAATGGTCGGGGCTGCGCATCATCTCAATCAGTGGCACGGCTGCCGCGTCGCTGGATCACTGGCTGGATGTCGCCGCGGCATAGCTGGCGTTGCGGCGCGCGTCACCGCATCATGGCGATTCCAGCTTCGCTGAAGCCGCTTCAACGGCCACCGCCATGACTGCTTCGCCGCAAGACAACCTCTCCGCGCTGTATCCCGCGCACCTCGCCGAAATCGAGAAACGCAGCGCCGACGCGCTCGCGGCTTGCGGCCGCGATACGCTGGTGATAGCCGCCGGCGTGCCGCGCGACTGGTTCCTCGACGATCAGGGCAGCCCCTTCAAGGCGAATCCGCATTTCCTGCACTGGCTGCCGCTGACGGACGCGCCGGGAAGCTGGATCGTTTACACACCCGGCGCGAAACCGAAGCTGGTTTTCCTGCAACCCCGCGACTACTGGCATGTGGTACCCGCCGCGCCGGCCGGCTACTGGGTGGAGCACTTCGACATCGTCACCATCCGCACGCGGGAAGAAGCGCGCACGCACCTGCCGAAAAACCCTTCGCGCTGCGCGATCATCGGGGAAGGTTCCGCCGCGGTCGACGGCTGCGTGCCCGACAATCCCGAATCCGCGTTGAACCTGCTGCATTACCGGCGCGCGTTCAAGACGCCGTACGAAATCACCATGATGCGGGTGGCCAGCAAGCTCGGTGCGCACGGTCATCGCGCCGCGGAGCAGGCTTTCCGCGAAGGCTTGTCGGAATTCGACATCCACTGCCGTTATCTCGAAGCCACGCGGCTCACCGAGCGGCAGTTGCCCTACGGCAACATCATCGCGCTGGACCAGCACGGCGCGGTGCTGCACTACATGCACTTCGACCGCAACCCGCCCACGCACGCGCATTCGTTCCTGATCGATGCCGGCGGCAGCTTCCATGGTTATGCGTCCGACATCACGCGCACCTACGCGTCACACGATGCCGGCGAATTCCAGGCCCTGATCGATGCCCTCGAAAAGGCGCAGCAGGGTTTTTGCGCCAGGGTGCGCGCGGGGCAAAGCTATCCGGAACTGCATGTCCACGCACACCATGTTTTGATGCACGCGATGCGCGACCAGGGCTTTATTACCTGCTCGCCGGAAGCCGCGGTCGCGAATGGAATCTCGTCGACATTTTTCCCGCATGGACTCGGGCACCTGATCGGCCTGCAGGTGCACGACGTCGCCGGCTTCGCGCGCGACGAAAGCGGCGCGACGATCCCGAAACCCGAAGGCCATCCTTACCTTCGCCTCACGCGCACGCTGCAGCCCGGCGTGGTCACCACGATCGAACCGGGTTTGTATTTCATCGACATGCTGCTGGCGGAACTGAAAGCCAAACCCGCGGCGAAGGACATCGTATGGTCGAAGGTCGACGCCTTCCGCAAATACGGCGGCATCCGTATCGAGGACGACGTGGCATGCACCGATGGCGAGCCGGTGAATCTCACCCGTGAAGCATTCGCGGCGGCGTGAGCACGGCGACCATAAGTCGGCTCTCGGACTTCGCGCTGCGGACGCCGCGCAACGGCGAATCCAGTCGTCGTCCCCAAAAGCCGGAGTGACAAGAAGTGACGGTGCCGGCCAGCCTACTTCATCGCCACCGCGTCGGTGGTGGTGGGCAGGTCAACTTTGTGGCAGAACGCCGCGAAGCGCGGGTCGTCGCGGTAGCGCAGGATCAAGGGGTCGTAGAGCAGGTAAGAGACACCGGGGTCATGCTGCTTCCATGCGCGGTCCAACCACTGGAACACGGCGTCCGGATCGCGGCGCAACGCGTACGCCTCGGCGATCTGGTAAGGCGCTTCACCGGTGTCCTGAGCGATCAGGGTTCGCAGCGCGCCGTCGGCAGCCTTGGCGTCGGGGCCGATCTGGGTCGCCAGCGCCAGTGCGATCCGGCGCCACCCTGGATCTGTTTCCTCTTGCGCGGCAGCCAGCGCAGCCGCGGCATCACCACGCAGGATCGCGAGAATCGCCGCCCACTCATGGTAGGCCGTGCCCTGCGGCTGCAGTGCGATTGCAGTACGAAGGGCTTGCTGGGCATCGGCCATGCGGCCGCCACAAGCAAGGTATTGCGACAAGGCGTAATACCAATCGGCATTGCGGGGATTGGTCATCAAAGCCTGCTGCACGAGGTCGGCCGCGCGCCTGCACTGGCCAAGCGTGGCCAGCACCGAACCGTACAGATACTTCGCGTCGCCGTCGTTGGGCGCAAGTTGCAAGGCACGCTGGATCTCGGCCTGCGCGCCCTTCCAGTCGGACTCGAAAAAGGCCAGGTAGCTGCGAGCACTGTGCGCGGCGGCGAGATCCGGGGCCAGTTGCAGCGCCCTGTCACTCGCCCGCCGCGCCTGCGTGAACGCATGTTGCTGTGCCGCGCCCCCCATGAAGGCCCCGCCCAGGCGTGCCCAGGCCCGCGACAGCGCGGCCCACGCTGCCGCATAGCCGGGATCGATCGTGACCGCGCGCTGGTAGGCGTTGATGGCCTGGCGTGCGTGCGTTT
>Ga0207707_10000229_pt1 | contig 60350 bp, 53 predicted proteins | sample KBSC83BmetaG_FD_184336 | JGI IMG/M metagenome (GOLD analysis project Ga0207707, IMG submission 184336) | Corn rhizosphere microbial communities from Kellogg Biological Station, Michigan, USA - KBS C8-3B metaG (SPAdes) (version 2) | ecosystem: Host-associated > Plants > Roots > Rhizosphere ... | reverse complement strand
CGTCCAGGCGGCATGGGTGCACGTCGGCCAGCGCACCACCGACCTGCGCCTCGTCCCACGCGACCTGTTGGGAGACCTGCCTTCCTACAACTCGGTCGACCTTTCCGCCGGCATGCAGAAGAACAACTGGTCGCTGGATGTGTTCGTCAACAACGCCTTCGACAAGCGGGGAGAACTGTACAAGTACTCGGAGTGCAAGCCGGAAACCTGCGCCGCGCATGGCGTTTCCACGACATATCCGGACGGACAGGTGTATACGGGCTTCATCAATCCGCGCACGATCGGCATCCGCTTCAGGCAAAATTTCTGAAGTATGCAGACACCTCCCAGGCAATCCCGGGGGCGCCTGTCGAGGTTTCTGCTTTCCATGGATTGCGATAACGGCGACGTCACATCGACGACGCGAGCGTTGCCGACACTTGGGTCATGCGGTACGCGGACAAACACCGGCAGCAGAAACAGCAACGCCAGTGACTTGATGTCACTGGCGTTGAAATGGCGCGCCCGGAGAGATTCGAACTCCCGACCACCAAGTTCGTAGCCTGGTACTCTATCCAGCTGAGCTACGGGCGCATTGCATTGGAACGCTGAAGCGAGCCGCGAATTATCCGGTGTTGCGACAAGCGCGTCAACGGTCGCGTTTACTGTCCCGGCGATGAGAAAGGTCATCTCACCTGAAATTCCGGCTCCGCACATCCAGGTTGCTCAGCAGCGGTGTCAGGTCGCGCAGGCGTTTGGCAATCAGGTGGCGTACCCCGCTCTCGGCCTCCAGGGTGCCTTCCACCATCAGCAACTTCGATTCCAGGAAGGGACGACGCTGGCGCTCGGCCAACTGTCGCCAGACCACCACATTGATCATGCCATGTTCGTCTTCCAGCGTGACGAAGGTGACGCCGCTGGCGGTCTGCGGCCGTTGGCGACCGACCACCAGTCCCGCCGCGGTGATGCGGCGTCCCGATGGAACATTCGCCAGATCTTTCGAACTTCGACAGCGGCGGGCTCGCAGTTGCGCGCGCAGCAGCGCCAGCGGATGTCGTCCCAAGGTGGTGCCCAGCGTCGCGTAGTCGGCCTGCAGGTCCTCGCCGACGGTCGGCATGGGCAGCCTCGCCTGAGGCTCCCGCGGCCGCGTGGCTTGGCCGAGCAATGGACGTTGCTCCTCCACGCCAGCCACCGCCCAACGGGCACGATGACGATGACCCGCCAAGCCACGCAGTGCACCGGCATCGGCCAGCCGCTCACGCGCTCGCGCGTCGAGGCCGGCGCGCTCGCAAAGATCGACAGCGTCGGCGAAGGGCTGTGCCGTCCTCGCCTGCTCCATTCGCCGTGCATCGTCCTCGCCGAAGCCGCGAATCATGCGCAACCCCATCCGCAATACGAACCCACTGTGTCCATCGGGTTCAAGTGTGCAATCCCACTTGCTGTGGCGCACGTCCACCGGCGCCACGGCCACGCCATGCCTGCGTACGTCTTGAAGCAGCTGATCCGGACTGTAGAAACCCATGGGCTGGCTGTTGATCAGCGCACAGGCAAAGGCCGCCGGGTAGTGGCGCTTGAGCCAGCAACTGGCATAGGTCAGCAACGCGAAACTCGCCGCATGCGATTCCGGAAACCCGTAGCTGCCAAAGCCCTTGATCTGATCGAAGATGTGCGAGGCGAATTCGTTCGAATAACCGCGCGTCAGCATGCCACGGGTCAGCTTGTCGCGATGGTGTTCCAATCCGCCATGGCGTTTCCACGCGGCCATCGAGCGGCGCAGGTTGTCCGCCTCGTCCGGCGTGTACCCCGCCGCCACGACCGCCAGTTCCATCACCTGTTCCTGGAACAAGGGCACCCCGAGCGTGCGCTCGAACACCTTGCGCAAGGCTTCCGACGGATAGGTCACCGGCTCCTCGCCGGTGCGCCGGCGCAGGTACGGATGCACCATGTCGCCCTGGATCGGTCCCGGACGCACGATCGCCACCTCGATCACCAGATCGTAGAAATGACGCGGCTGCATCCGCGGCAGCATCGCCATCTGTGCACGTGATTCAATCTGGAACACGCCGACGGTGTCGGCGCGGCAGATCATGTCGTAAGTGTCCGGATCTTCCGACGGGATCGTCGCCAGCGTCAATGTCCGTCCGTGGTGGCACTCCACCAAATCGAGGCAGCGCCGCAATGCGCTGAGCATGCCCAACGCCAGGATGTCGACCTTGAGCAACCCGACGGCATCGAGATCATCTTTGTCCCATTGCACCACCGTGCGGTCTTCCATCGTCGCGTTTTCCACCGGCACCAAGCCATGCAGCGGCTGTTCGGAAATCACGAAGCCACCGGGGTGTTGCGAGAGGTGGCGCGGAAAGCCGATCAATTCCGCGGTCAGCACCAGTATCCGCCGAAGCAGGGGACTGTCCGGATCGAAACCGAGTTCGCGCAGGCGCTCGGCCGTGGGCACGGTGCCATTCCAGTGACCGAAACAACCGGCCAAGGCGTCGATCTGGTCGGACGACAATCCCAGCACGCGTGCAATGTCGCGCACCGCGCCGGCGCCGTGATAGGTACTGGCCACCGCGGTGATCGCCGCGCGATGGCGACCGTAGCGTTTGAACACGTACTGGATGACTTCCTCGCGCCACTCGTGCTCGAAATCGACGTCGATGTCCGGCGGTTCGTCGCGCTCCTTCGAAACGAAACGCTCGAACAACATGCCGATACGCTCGGGGCCGATCTCGGTGATGCCAAGTGCATAACAGACCACCGAGTTCGCGGCCGAGCCGCGTCCCTGGCAGAGGATCTCCCGGCTGCGCGCGAAGCTCACGATGTCGTGCACGGTGAGGAAGTAACTCTCGTATTCAAGTTCGGCGATCAGCGCCAGCTCTTTCTCGGCGAGATGTCGTGCCTTCGGCGGAGCGCCGTCCGGCCAGCGCCAATGCAGGCCGTCCGCGGTTAATTTGCGCAACCACGAGCTGGCCGTGTGTCCCTCCGGCACCAGTTCGTGCGGATACTGATAACGCAGTTGTTTGAAATCGAAAGTGCAGCGCTTCGCGATGCGCACGGATTCGACCAGCAGTTCCGGCGGATACAGCCCCGCGAGCGCGGACAGCGCGCGCAGATGGCGTTCGCCATTTGGAAACAACCACGCGCCGGCCTCGGCCACGGTGGTGCGATGCCGGATCGCCGTCATCGCATCCTGCAATGCGCGGCGCCCGCGCGCGTGCATGTGCACATCGCCGGCGGCGACCAGCGGCAAGTGCATGGATCGGCCCCGCGCCTGCAAACGCGCCAGCCTTGCCGCATCGTCCGGGCCCCGATGCAGTTCCACGGCAAGCCATAGCCGCTCCGGAAAGCGCGCCCGCAACCACTGGCCTTCCCGATCGTCGACCGGATCATTCGGTACCCAAAGAGCGAGCAATCCCTCCGTTGCGTCGGGAAAGTCCTCCCGGAGCAGGCGGTAACTTCCCTTCGGGGCGCGTCGGCGCGCGACGGTGATCAGCTTGCACAGTTTCTGGTAACCCGCGAGGTTCTCCGCCAGCAGCACGAGCTTCGCGCCGTCCTCGATCTGCATTTCGCTGCCGACGATCAGCGGCAGGCCGACCTCTTTCGCGGCTTGCCAAGCCCGCACGATGCCGGCCAGTGTGCACTCGTCGGTGATCGCGAGCGCCTCGTAGCCCTGGCGTTTGGCGCGATCGAACAATTCGTGCGCGCTCGACGCGCCGCGCTGGAAACTGAAATTCGACAGACAGTGCAGCTCGGCGTAATTCATGCGAACCATCCGTGCAGCATGAAGTCCCCGCCACCCACGGGCCGGAACACCCACGCGCATTGCCCCGTGGAAAGCCGCGCGATGTAGTAGTCGCGACGCACGTCCCCGCCATCCCACCAGCCGCTCTCGATGCGCTCCGGCCCTACCAGAAGACAAGGCGCCGGTCCACGCAACAACACGGGCCTCGGCAACAGCCATCCCGGTCGCAGGCCAGGAGCAATCCCGAATGACGGCTCGCATTTCGCCGGGATTGCAGGCGTGCTTAGCGAACCATGCTCGGGGCGATGATCGGCATGCGCCTGCAACCCGCACACGGCCTTTTCACCCAGCCGCGCGCGCAACCGTTCGCGCAATTGCTCCCAAGGCATCTCCTGCTGTGCTCGCGCATCGAACAGTTCACGATGCACCGGTACGAACGGTGGCAGATCGTCGGCCCGCAACGTGATCGCGCGAACCGGCGCCGGCAATTGCACCTGTTCCAAGCGGCCACGCGCGAACTCGAACAGCAATGCGGCATCCCGTTCCGGCGCGAGCAAGCCCACCGGCACCATTGTCCTGGCATGACCGTCGTGCTCCAGATGCAGGGCGAAGCGCTGCACGCCGCCATCGCGCCCGGAAAGAAAAACGGCAAAATCCGCAACCAGTCGTTTCAGTGGAAAAAGCAACGCCTGCGACGACTCGACTTCGTAGCCGAGTTCGATCCGCAGGTCGAAATGATCGGGGGGCCGATATCCGTGCCATGCGGGTTCGCGCTTGCCCCGCAATTCGTCGAGATGGCGCAACACCTCCACGGGAAAACGTCGCACCAATCCATCGCGCGGCAAACCCCATACCTGTTGCAGCGTGCGCAAGCCCATGCGCGCGAATGCGGTGGCCACGTCCGGCGCAAAGCCGGCGCGTTGGATGGGCAACTGTCCAAGCGCACGCCATGCCGGTTCGCCCTCTCCGACGGCAAGTCCGTCATGCACATTGGCCAATACACGTGCGGCCAAGGGATTGGGCGCGGCGACGATGCGATGATGGAAACCCAGCGCCGTCAGTTCCTCGCGCAACTGTGCTTCGAACCGCGGCCACGGCCCGAACAGGCCCAGGCTTCCCCGGATCTCCAGAACCAGTGCATGGGCGAACTGCAGGCTGACCTGCGAGCTGAAACGGTAGGCCCATCCCGCGAGGAACCGGTGCCAACGCGTCTCGTCTTCAGGATCGTATTCGGCGATCGCGAAGTTTCGAGCCAGCGCTTGCGCCGCGGCCAGCGCCATGCCCCGGCGCAATCCCAGCGCACGTGCTGCGGGATTGATCGCATGCAACGTGCGCCGTTGCGACGAACCGGCAACCAACACCCACGGCCCGTCCGGATCGACGCAACGATGCAGCACGCCATCCAGCGCCAGCTGCGGCAAAAGAATGCACGCCCAGCGCATGGTTCACCCCGCGCTCCGCGGAATCGGCTGCGCCGGCACCCATCCGCCACGACATTTGAGCACACGCCATTGCGCCGACTCGGCGTCAACGGCGATGCGCAGCGCCGCCGGCGAAGCATGATGTGCGGCGTCGAGCGGGCGGGTTGCGAATGCCAGGGTGCGTCCCGATTCTGCCGCGACCTGCAAGCGGCGCAGGGCGCGATCGTCGACATCCCGTGGCCAGCACAACACGGCGCCGCAACTGCCCGAGCGCAGGCACTGCTCGGTGGCCCACAACGCATCGCGAGACGTTTCCACCCGCACGATCTGCAGATGGCGCAGTTCGATGCCTGCCTTTTGCCAAGCCGGCGCGAATGGCAGGTAAGGCGGTGCAACCAGCACGATGCGCTCGCCGGCCCGCGACAGGCGCGCCAGCGTCGGCCAGAGCAGTTGCAGCTCACCCACGCCATCGGCCGGGATCAACACTTCGATCAGCGCAGCCTCGGGCCAGCCCCCAGCCGGCAACGCCGCATCCAGCGTGGCATGCCCGGTCGGCTGCGAACCCGGCGGCAGAGCCGTGGGTCGTCCTTTCCAGACCTGCCGCTGCTGCAGCAATGCATCGATCGCCATCACCATGCCCATGTCACCCTCTGCGCAGCAACCCGCAGAACACGCCCTCGATGGCGAAATCCTGTCCGCGCCGCACTTCGATCGGTGCGTAAGCCGGATTACGCGGCAGCAGCCGGATCGCCCCTTTGTGTCGGGCCAGCCGCTTGATCGTCACTTCGTCATCCAGCCGGGCGACGACCACCTGCCCATTGCGGGCTTGGGGCGTGCGCCGGACACCGACCAAGTCGCCATCGAGGATGCCGTCTTCGATCATGGAATCGCCCTGCACTCGCAGCAGGTAATCCGGTGGCGTGGAGAACAGCCTTGCATCCAAGGCCAGCGTGTCGACCAAGCCGGCATCGGGGCCGATCGGCGGCCCGGCCGCCACCCGGCCCAGCACCGGCAACTGCAACAGATCCGCACGTGCCCGCACTCCGGCCGGACGGATGCCGCGCGCCTGCCCGGCCACGACCTCGATCAATCCCGCTTCGGCCAGTGCCAGCACGTGCTTGCGCGCTGCGCCGCGCGAAGCCAAGCCGGAGGCCTCGGCGATTTCGGCTAGCGACGGCGGTTGCCCTTGTCGGGTGACCCGGTCGCGGATGAAAGTCAGGATGGCAGCTCGGCGAGGAGTGATGGCGGACATGAGTACATTTGTACTCCAAATCAACCTATCTGCCAAACGATTCAATCCAAAACCGCGAAACAACAATGCGAAGGACGAAAAACAAAACGGCGGGAATGCCGAGGACATGCCCGCCGTTTGCAGAAGCTTGAAATGGCGGAGAGGGAGGGATTCGAACCCTCGATCAGGCTTTTGACCCGATACTCCCTTAGCAGGGGAGCCCCTTCGGCCTCTCGGGCACCTCTCCGTTTTTTGATTTGCAGAGCAAAAACTGTAACCACCAGCGTCAAGGCAAACCGGTGGGTCGTTCGAGATAATTGTTTGAACCCACAAACCCGTTGCGAGTCATCACGCACAATGATTCCCATCGCGCGCACAACAATCGACCGGCAAAACCGGTCGATCAGGATAAGGGCATCTCAGCTTGCGGTAAAGCCGCCGGACATTCCGGCATCAGCCGTGGGTCGCTTCGTGCCGGGAAGGCTCGTCGGACTCGGCAGAAGGGGAGCCCCCTGACTCGTGTTCCTGCTTGATGCGCTGGTAAATCTCTTCGCGATGTACCGCGATATCCTTGGGCGCCGTGATGCCGATGCGTACCTGGTTGCCCTTCACGCCCAACACCGTAACCGTCACCTGGTCGCCGATCATCAGGGTTTCCCCCACCCGGCGGGTCAAAATCAACATGACAGAACTCCATTCACTCGGATCCATTGGACCCGAAAACCACGATGCGCGTTCCCCTCCGGATCGCGAATCGCGGCAAGACAGGACGATCGCGAACCGACGCAGGTGCATCGCGACGTTCAGGTTCCTCCATCACCCACACTAGACCGGTGCAGGGGCGATCAAAGCCTCGCGACTATATATGAACGCGCCAAGCCCGCGCAATGAAAACAGCGTGACTTCTGGCAGGGTGTGGCCCCCTACTTCAGCGCTTGCACAACCCAGCCCGCCAAGCCCTGCAGCGCCTGATCCAATGCGGGCGAATCGATTCCGCCGCCCTGCGCCATGTCTGGCCGGCCGCCGCCCTTGCCGCCGATCTGTCTGGCGATGTTCGCCACGACATCGCCGGCGTTGACCCTGCCCAGCGCCGCGCCATGGACGCCGCCAACCAGAGCCACCTTGCCGTCGTGGCCGGATGCCAGCAACACCACGCAATCGCCGAGTTTCTGTTTCAGCGTATCGACTGCTTCGCGCAAGGCTTTGGCGTCCATATCCTCTAGGCGCGCAGCGACCAGCTTGATGCCGGCCACTTCCCGGGCGTGGTTCGCCAAATCGCCCGTGGCCGAACTGGTCGCCTTGGCTTTCAGGGCATCAAGTTCGCGCTCCAGCTTTTTTTGTTTGTCGAGAAGCTGGCGCAGCTTGTCGGCGACGTCACCCGTGCTGGATGACAATAAACCGGACACCTCACCGAGCCGTTGTTCTTCGTCGGTCACATGGGCCATCGCGCCCGCGCCGGTCAAGGCCTCGATGCGGCGGATGCCGGCTGCGACACCAGACTCCGACACGATCTTGAACAGGCCGATGTCGCCCGTGCGCGTGACGTGGGTGCCGCCGCACAGCTCGGTCGAGAAATCACCCATTCGCAGCACGCGTACCTCGTCGCCGTATTTTTCGCCGAACAATGCCATCGCGCCGGTGGCGATCGCGTCGTCGTAACCCATGTGGTGGATTTCGGCGACGTCGTTGCGGCGGATTTGCTCGTTGACGCGGTCCTCGATGCGACGCAACTCCTCCGGCCTCACCGGCTGGAAATGCGAGAAGTCGAAGCGCAACCGATCGGGCGCGACCAGCGAACCTTTTTGGGTGACATGCTCGCCCAGCGTTTCGCGCAACGCGGCGTGCAAGAGGTGCGTCGCCGAGTGATTCAACACCGTGGCCTGCCGGCGTGTGGCATCGACGCGCGCGAATACGTTTTCGCCAATGCGCAACGGCGCGTTGCCCTTCCACTCGCCGACATGGCCATGGAATTGCCCGCCGAACTTCTGCGTGTCATCGACGCTGAAGCGCCCTGATGCGAGTTCCAGCGCACCGGTGTCGCCGACCTGTCCACCGGATTCGGCGTAAAAAGGCGTGCGGTCGAGAATGATCGCGGCGGATTCGCCGGGCTGCAGTGCATCGACCGCACGGCCGTCGCGCAGGATCGCCAGCACCTTGCAATCCTTCGCTTCGAGTGTTTCGTAGCCAAGGAATTGCGTCGACGGAAGTTTGCTGGCGACTTCCGCCGGCAATTGCGCCTTGCTCTCGAACTTGCTGGCGGCGCGCGCGCGTTCGCGCTGCGCTTCCATCGCCCGCTCGAAGCCGGCCATGTCCACCGACATGCCGCGTTCGCGCGCGATGTCGGCGGTCAGGTCCACGGGAAACCCGTAGGTGTCGTACAGGCGGAAGGCATCTTCGCCCGGAATTGTCTTGTCCGATTGCGATGCAACCTCGTCGAACACCTTCATGCCGTGTTCCAGTGTTTCGCCGAAGCGCTGTTCCTCGGCACGCAGTGCATGCTCGACGAACGCCTGCTTCGCCGCGAGTTCGGGGTAGGCCTCACCCATTTCGGTGGCCAGCGGCGCGACCATCTTCCAGAAGAACTCGCCGCGCACGCCCAGCATCCAGCCGTGACGCAGCGCGCGACGAATGATCCGGCGCAGTACATAGCCGCGGCCTTCGTTGGAAGGCAATACACCGTCCACGATCAGGAATGCGCAGGCGCGGATGTGGTCGGCGATCACGCGCAGCGATTTGTTTTCGTGATCGGGGCAGCCGGTCAGTTTTTGCGCGGCAGCGATCAGGCGCTGGAACAGGTCGATCTCGTAATTGGAGTGCACGCCCTGCAGCACGGCAGCGAGACGTTCCAGTCCCATGCCGGTGTCCACGCACGGCGCGGGCAACGGCGACAGCGTGCCGTCCTCGGCGCGGTCGAACTGCATGAACACCAGGTTCCAGATTTCGATGTAGCGGTCGCCGTCTTCATCGGGTGAACCTGGCGGACCACCGGCGACGTCGGCGCCGTGGTCGTAGAAAATCTCGCTGCACGGACCACACGGCCCGGTGTCGGCCATCTGCCAGAAATTGTCCGAGGCGAACGGCGCGCCCTTGTTGTCGCCGATCCGGACGATGCGTTCGGGCGGCACGCCAACCACATCTTTCCAGATGCCGTAAGCGTCGTCGTCCGTGTGGTACACAGTCACCCACAATTTTTCTGGTGGAAGCTTGAATGCCTGGGTCAGCAGCTCCCACGCCCATTCAATCGCTTCCTTCTTGAAGTAATCGCCGAACGACCAGTTGCCCAGCATTTCGAAAAAGGTGTGGTGACGCGCGGTGTAACCCACCGAATCGAGGTCGTTGTGCTTGCCGCCGGCACGCAGGCAGCGCTGCACGTCGGCCGCGCGCACGTACGGCAGCTTCTCGCTGCCCAGGAACACGTTCTTGAACTGCACCATCCCCGAATTGGTGAACAAGAGGGTCGGATCGTTGGCGGGAACCAGCGGCGCGGAGGGCACAATGGTGTGGCCGCGATCCTTGAAGAACTGGAGGAAACGGGCGCGAATTTCTGCAGTTTTCATGCGGTTGCGTCGGGAAGCTTAGATAATGGCGAGTCAAGATGGCGCAACCGGCCAGCCCGCCAAAACCATGACGGAACGTCAAATGCCGGAGTCGCCAACCTCGGAATGGGTGACGATTCTAACTGTGGCGGCGCTGAAACCGCGACGCAAGAGGAACGCCGCTCGTTTGCCTCGCTCGGCGTGGTCGGCAACTGGTCTGCTTCCGTACTTCTTGCGCAGTTGTGCCGCGGCCAAGCCTTCCCAGTCGGCATCCGCGCCATGGATCAACGCGCGTATCGCGGCGTCACCCAGCCCGTGCGAGCGCAGTTCGGCCTGGATTCGCGCGGGGCCGTAGCCCTGCCCCACCCGCGCGCGTACGATCATTTCACCGAAGCGATCGTCGTCCTGGTAATGCTGCTTTTGCAGCGTGCGCAACGCGGATTCCGATTCGGCCTCGTCGCAACCGGCGTGTTCGAGCCGCGCGCGCAACTCGCGTTGCGAGTATTCGCGACGGGCGAGCATGCCGAGCGCGCGGTCGTAGGCGCTGCGCTCGGGCCTGTCGCCACGCGTATTGCGCTTGCGCTTCATCGTGGTGTCACACTTACAGCCATGTCCGCCAGAACCGACCTCTGGCTGCCAGCGTCCCGGATTTCGCGTTGCTCCATCCGGGCTACCCGGGGACTTATGCCTCGACTTCCTCGGCGTCTTCGGTGGCGGCGACGGCGCTGGTGCCCGTGCCCACCAGCAGCTTGGCGCGCAAGGCGGTGTCGAGTTCCTTGGCGGCGGCCGGGTTGTCCTTGAACCACTGGCGCGCGTTTTCCTTGCCCTGTCCGATTCGCTCGCCGTTGTAGCTGTACCAGGCGCCGGACTTCTCGACCAGGTTGTTGGTGACACCCAGTTCGATCAATTCGCCCTCGTACGAGGTGCCCTCGCCGTACAGGATCTCGAACTCGGTCTGCCGGAACGGCGGCGCCACCTTGTTCTTCACCACTTTGACGCGGGTCTGCGAACCAATCACTTCCTCGCCCTTCTTCACCGCGCCGATGCGGCGGATGTCGAGGCGCACCGAGGCATAGAACTTCAGCGCATTGCCGCCGGTGGTGGTTTCGGGATTGCCGAACATCACGCCGATCTTCATGCGGATCTGGTTGATGAAGATCACCAGCGTGTTGGAGCGTTTGATGTTGCCGGTCAGCTTGCGCAGGGCCTGGCTCATCAGGCGCGCGTGCAATCCCATATGGTTGTCGCCCATCTCGCCCTCGATTTCGGCCTTGGGCGTCAGCGCCGCGACCGAGTCGATCACGACCACATCGACCGCGTTGGAGCGCACCAGCATGTCCGCGATTTCCAGCGCCTGCTCGCCGGTGTCGGGTTGCGACACCAGCAGGTCATCGACATTGACGCCCAGCTTGGCCGCGTAGGATGGATCCAGCGCATGTTCGGCGTCGACGAACGCCGCGGTGCCGCCGTTCTTCTGGCAACTTGCGATCACCTGCAGGGTGAGCGTGGTCTTGCCCGAGGATTCCGGACCGTAGATTTCCACCACGCGGCCGCGCGGCAGGCCGCCGACGCCCAGCGCCACGTCGAGGCCCAACGAGCCCGTGGAAACCGTGTCGATGGCTTCGGCGGTGCGATCGCCCATGCGCATCACTGCGCCCTTGCCGAACTGCTTCTCGATCTGGCCCAGTGCGGAAGCCAGTGCGCGGCGCTTGTTGTCGTCCATTGCATATTCCTCAGACGGATTGTGCGTGAAGCGAAGTATCGCGGGGGCGGTTCTCACGGGTTGAGACCTGAGGGAACCGGAAGACGTCACCATTATTTCACACCGCCTGCTTTCGAACAGCGGCGCAAGCCGCATCATTCCGTAAGTACTTTCCTATGGCGCGATGCATCCTGCATCGCAGGTCCTGCAGCTACGCGCGCAAAATCGTCCGAATGCCTTCCAGGGCGACGACAACGGTCTGTCGGCGCACGTCATCACGGCTGCCATCGAATCCGAAACATTCCACCCGCGCCTCGTGGCCACGCCGCTGCCATGCGATCCAGACCGTGCCGACGGGCTTCTCCGGCGTGCCGCCGCCCGGGCCCGCGATGCCGGTGACGGCCACCGCCACGTTCGCATTGAAGCGCGCCAGCACGCCCGCCACCATTTCCAGCGCGCATGCACGGCTGACCGCCCCGTGTTTTTCCAGCGTGGCCGGGGTGACGCCCAGCAGTGCCTGCTTGGCGCGGTTGCTGTAGGTCACCGCCGCCGATTCGAACCATTCCGAACTACCCGCCAGATCCGTGCACGCTTTCGCGATCCAGCCGCCGGTGCAGGATTCGGCGGTCGCCAGCATTTCGCCATTCGCGCGCAAGGTTTCGGCCACTTGTTCGGCCTGCTTGCGCAACACAGCATCATCGGGAACGGTTTTCACGATGACTCCGAGATTGGAAAGCACCGTTCTACCGCAACCAGGCGCGCGCGCCAAGCACCGGGCAGGCTGCGTTGCGCGAGCATGCAACCTGTGGCGATCGCCAGCCTGACTCACCCTTCCACCACGAACCACACGTTCTCGGCAATATTGGTGGCGTGATCGCCGATGCGCTCGATGTTCTTGGCGATGAACAACAGGTGCGAGCAGGCTGTGATGCTGCGCGGGTCTTCCATCATGTGGGTGAGCAGTTCGCGAAACAGGCCCGTATACAGGGTGTCGAGTTGGTTGTCGCGCTCCCACACCACGCGTGCCGCGGCGGCGTCGCGGCGGCGGTAGGCGTCCAGCACGTCGCGCACCATTTCGTCGGCCACTTCTGCCAGCGCCGACAGGCCTGCGACCAGTGGCACCGGTGCCGAAAGGTTCAAGGTCATCGAGCGTTTCGCGACATTCGCCGCGTAGTCGCCGATGCGCTCGATGTCCGACGCGATCCGCAACGCCGCGAGGACTTCGCGCAGGTCCCGCGCCATCGGCTGGCGCAGCGCCAGCAGCCGCAAGACGTCCTGGCTGATGCGGCGTTCCTGCGAATCCAACGCGTCGTCGTTGTCGACGATGCATTGCGCCGCGTGGCTGTCGCGCTTGCCGAGGGCGTCGATGGCCTTTTCGAGCTGGACGGCCGACAGTTCGCCCATGGCGACAATTTCGCCGGTGAGGCGTTCGAGCTCGGTATCGAAGCTTTTGACGATATGGTCGTGGGACAGGGTGGTCATGACGGTTTCACTCGGTGAATGGTGTTTTGCTCGTCATCCCGGCGAAAGCCCGGATCCGTGTTGCTGTTGCGAAGGTCAAACTGGATTGCAGGCCGCTCCTGCGGCCTGCAATCCGGGCCACCGGCTTCGCCGATGGTCGGTTCGGCGTCCTGCCTCCGCGGTCCGGCTTGCGCAGGCATGACGGTGCGGGGAAAGAACTCGTCCGTGCGATCCCATTGTTGACTCACCCAAACCTTCCCGAGATGTAGTCTTCGGTCTGCCGCTTGCCGGGCTTGGTGAAGATCTTTTCGGTCTCATCGAATTCCACCAGTTCGCCCAGGTACATGAAGGCGGTGCGGTCAGACACGCGCGCGGCCTGCTGCATGTTGTGGGTGACGATCACGATCGTGTAGTCGCGCTTGAGCTCTTCGATCAATTGCTCGATGCGGCCGGTGGCAATCGGATCGAGTGCCGAAGTGGGCTCGTCCAGCAAGAGCACTTCCGGCTTCAGCGCGACGCTGCGAGCAATGCACAGTCGCTGCTGCTGGCCGCCCGACAGACCCAGCGCGCTGCGCTTCAGCTTGTCCTTTACCTCGTCCCACAGTGCCGCGCGGCGCAACGCCTGCTCGACGCGCGCCTCCATTTCGGATTTCGACAGTTTCTCGTGATGGCGGATGCCCCACGCAATGTTCTCGAAGATCGTCATCGGGAACGGCACCGGTTTCTGGAACACCATCCCGATCTTGCTGCGGAGTTTGTGGACGGGATACCCGGCGTCGAGGATGTTGTCGCCGTCCAGCAGCACCTCGCCAATGGCGCGCTGCCCGGCGTACACCGCGTAGATGCGGTTGAACACGCGCAGCAGGGTGGACTTGCCGCAACCCGACGGCCCAATGATCGCGGTGACCCGTTTTTCGGGGATGTCCAGGTTGATGTTTTTCAGCGCCTGGAAGTCGCCGTACAGGAAATTGAGGTTGCGCACCGCAAGCTTGGGCGGCGGCACCACGGTGACCGCGGAAGCCGCCGCGATGAAGGCGGGAGGGGCCTTGAACAGGGCGGTGTTGTCAGTCATGGGTGACCTTGTGGCGATGCAGGTACCAGCGGGCGGACAGACTGAGCAGCAGCACGAACAGCGTGATCAGCAGCGCGCCGGCCCAGGCAATGGCGTGCAGTGCCGGGTTGGGATCGTTGGTGTATTGATAGATCGCCACTGGCACGCTTTCCATCTTGTTGAGCGGATGAAAGGCCATGAAATTATTGCCGAAGGCGGTGAACAGGAGCGGCGCGGTTTCGCCGGCCAGCCGCGCCAGCGCCAACAGCACACCGGTCACGATGCCGGACATGGCAGCACGCATCAGCACCTGCACGGTCAGCTTCCATTGGGGAATGCCGAGCGACAACGCCGCTTCGCGCAAGGTGCCCGGCACCAGTTGCAGCATTTCGTCGGTGGTGCGCACGATCACCGGCAACCCTATCAGCGCCAGCGCGATCGCACCGGCCAAACCCGAGAACGACACCGCGCCGTGGGTAAGATTCGACATCGGCAGCACCACGATCACGTAGACGAACAAGCCCAACACGATCGATGGCGCCGACAGCAGGATGTCGTTCAAGAAGCGGATGATGGCGCCCAGCTTGGTGCGGTTCGCGTACTCGGCGAGGAAGGTGCCGGCCAGCACGCCGATCGGCGCGCAGATCCCGAGCGCGATCAGGTCCATCACCAGGCTGCCGACAATGGCATTCGACAGACCGCCCTCGGCACCATACGCGGTGATTTTCGTGAACAGCTTGAGGTCCAAGGCGCTGAGGCCGTTCTTCACCGTGATCCACAGGATCCAGACCAGGAACAGGAGGCCCACCGCGGCGGCGAGGCCACTCAGCACCATGGCTACCACGTTGACGACACGCCGGCGCATGTAGATGTCGACGCCCATCATGCGCCCTCCCGCCGCGCGAGCTGGCGCAGCATCAGGCGCGAGATCAGCAGCACCACGAAGGTGACCACGAACAGCAGGAAGCCCAGCGCGACCAGCGCCGAGCGGTGAACGCCGACCGCTTCGTTGAACTCGTTGGCGATGGACGAGGAAATGGTGGTGCCGGGCATCAGCAGCGAAGCGGTGATGTTGTACGCGTTGCCGAGCACGAAAGTGACCGCCATCGTCTCGCCCAGCGCGCGGCCGAGTCCCAGGAAAATGCCGCCGATCACCGCCGAGCGCGTGTACGGCAACACGATGTCCCAGACCACTTCCCACGTCGTCGAACCGAGCGCATAGGACGATTCCTTGAGCCGGTTCGGCACGGTCTGGAATACCTCGCGCATCACCGAGCAGATGAACGGCAGGATCATCACCGCCAGCACGATGCCCGCGGTCAAGAGACCCAGCCCAATGGGCGGACCCTGAAACAGTTTTCCGAGCAACGGGATGCGGCCCAGCGTGGCGGAAAGGCCAGGCTCGATACGCGCCATGAACGGCACGAACACGAACAGGCCCCACATGCCGTAGATGATCGATGGAATACTTGCCAGCAGCTCGATGGCGGTCCCCACCGGGCCGCGCAGCCACGTCGGCGCAATCTCGGTCAGGAACAGCGCGATGCCGAAGCTCAACGGCACCGCCAGAACGAGCGCGATCAGCGAGGTGACCAGCGTGCCGAAGATGGGTGCCAGCGCACCGTAATCATCGGCGACCGGGTTCCAAGCGGTGCTGGTCAGAAAATGAAGACCTTGCCCGAACAACACCTCGCGCCCGCCCCACAGGGTCGAAAGTGCGGCGCCCAGCAGCGCGGCCAGCACCAGCAGCGCGCACACCTTCAGCAGGCGACGGAACCACGCGTCGTGGCGCGCGTCGCGGCGACTGCGGCGATCGGAATCGCTGATCTCGATGGTGGCGGGAATCGATGACATCGGATATTCGCTAAAGGTGGTTTTCCCTTCTCCCTCGGGAGGTGGCTCGACATCCGCTTTCGTAGGGTGGGTGCCAACCCGCCTCGGTGACCATCGGCGGGATTCGCTTCGCTACTCCCGCCCTACAAGTCACGGGTTCTTCTTGGGAAAGCGCTTCATCGCTGCCTAATGCTTGAACTCGGTCTTCCAGTACCCCTCGATCTGCTTCACGAGAGAATCGGGCAGCGGCACGTAGTCCAGCGCCGCTGCCGCAGACTTGCCATCGCTGTAGGCATAGCGAAAGAAGTCCAGCGCCACCTTCGAATTTGCGGCGTTCTTCGGCTGCTTGACCATGAGCACCCACGACGTCGCCGTGATCGGCCAGGCCGTGGCACCGGGCGCGTTGGTCATCAGCAGATTGAAATTCTTCGCGTGCGCCCAGTCGGCGGTGGCCGCAGCGGCCTGAAAGCTGGCAGCATCCGGTTGCACCACTTGCCCCGCGGCATTCTTCATGCGCGCGTAGCCCAGCTTGTTCTGTACGGCATAGGCGTATTCGACATAGCCGATCGAATTCGGAATCTGCTTGACGTAAGCCGACACGCCTTCGTTGCCCTTGCCGCCGATACCCGTCGGCCAGTTCACCGCGGTACCCTCGCCCACCTTGGACTTCCACTCCGGGCTGACCTTGGAGAGGTAATCGGTGAAGTTGAACGTGGTGCCGGAGCCATCCGAGCGATGCACCACAGTGATCTTCGCGCTGGGCAGCGCAACATCCGGATTCAAAGCCGCGATCGCAGGGTCGGACCAGTTGGTGATCTGGCCGAGGAATATCTTCGCCAGTACCTGGCCGTCCAGCACCAGCTTGCCGGGCGCGATAGCCGCGACGTTGTACGCCGGCACGATGCCGCCGATCACGTCGGGAAACTGGCCCAGGCCAAATTTCGCGAGCGCGGCTTCGTCCAGTGGCATGTCGCTGGCGCCGAAGTCCACCGTGCCGGCCTTGATCTGGGCGATGCCGCCGCCCGATCCGATGGATTGGTAATTGACGCGGTTGCCGGTCTTCTCGGCGTAACTCGCCGACCATTTCGAGATCACCGGATAGACGAAGCTGGAACCGGCACCGGTAATGTCGGTGGCGTTGGCGGCGCAGCCGAGCAACACTGCGGCCGCGAAGGTGGCGATGCGGATTGCTGTTGACGTGCGGTTGAACATGGTTGGCTCCGGGTGCGCGAGCAGGTTTGCCCAGGCGCCATTTCACCCCCCGTACATTGCAGGCCGATGAGCGTTTGGTTACAGGAGGGTTACAGCATCTCGCGCGGCATGAGCTTTTAACGCGCGCGCTGGTAGAACAGGCGCCCGCCGCCGACGGGTGGCGTCTGCCGCAACGTCCTCAACCTGCTGTCTTCGTTCTGTCATCCAATGTGCATGCCTGTGTAACCGACGCATCGCACCTTGGCGCAGCCCCGCCGATGACTTTTTTCGGGGCGCATATCAACCGCAGCGGAGATCACCATGAAACCCAGAGTTCTCGCCGTAGCCGTCGCGCTCGTATTGGGCAGCGGGGCCACCCTGACGACGCCCGCCGTGGCGCAATCGAACGAGGCTGCCGAAATCGCACAACTGAAGCAGCAGCTCGCGGTGCTGCAAGCGAAAGTAAATGACCTGGAGCAGCGCTCACAGGTGCAACCCAGCCATGCCGGCACGCAGCAGGACACCGCCTCGGCGCTGCAGCAGCAAGCCAAGCCTGCGCAACCCGCGCCCGCTGCCTGGGCCAGCAACACCAGAGTAGGCGGGATGGCCTTCATGGATTTCACCAACATCGACCAAACCAAGAATGGCGCGAAGACCGACGCCTCCGGCACCGGGCTGGACGTGAAGCGTTTCTACCTCACGCTGGACCACACCTTCAACGATATCTGGTCGGCCAACCTGACGACCGATTTCAACTACAGCAGTGTGGACGGCGAGACCCAGTTGTTCGTCAAGAAGGCCTATCTCCAGGGCACATTCTCGAAACTCGCGACGCTGCGCGTCGGGTCGGCCGGCATGGCATGGATTCCGTTCGTGGAAGACTGGTACGGCTACCGCTTCGTCGAGAGCACCGTCGTGGATCGCACCAAGTTTGGCAGCTCGGCCGATTGGGGCGTACACCTGCTCGGCGACAGCGGCATGTTCAACTACCAGGCGTCCATCGTCAACGGCGGTGGTTACAAGAATCCAACCCGCTCCGACAGCGTGGACTTCGAGGGCCATGTCGGCTTTCAGCCGATCAAGAGCGTGATGATCGGCGTCGGCGGTTACAGCGGCGATCTCGGCAAGAACACGCACAACGCGCCGGCGCTCCACGACGCTCACCGCTATGACGCGATGATGGCCTATCGCGGAGGCGGGTTCCGGCTCGGTGGCGAATATTTTCGTGCCAGCAACTGGAACAACGTGCTGACGGCGGCAACCGACACGGCCGACGGCTGGTCACTATGGAGCAGCTACGACTTCGGCCCGGCTTCGATCTTCGCGCGATACGACCGCGTCAAGCCCAGCAGGGATCTCAACCCCAGCTTGCAAGACACCTACTACAACTTCGGTGTTGCCTTCCCCGTCACGGAAGGCGTGCGCGTAGCGCTCGCGTACAAGAACGAGCTTCTGAAGGACGACAGCAAAACCAACACCCGGTCACGCGAGTTCGGCGCGTGGGGCGAGGTGAAATTCTGATTGGTGTCCAGTAGTTGACGCCACCGAATTTCCCGGCGCCTTTGCGGCGCCGGTGCAAGTCGTGATTCGTGAACATCGCACCCGCATTGCCGAGGGAACGAATCCCTAGCGCGTCCTTAACTCTTGCCATGCTGGAGTAGTTTCCAAGAGTTCTGAAGCCCTGATTTCCGGCTGCAATCATGCAGCGCGCATCAAGCGAGCCGTTCCACTCCGTGATGCAAGGATGTCACCATGAAACGCGTCGCGCTGCTGTTCGCATGCTTCTCCCTCGTTGCGCCGTTGCTCGCCGCGGCAAGCGGGGTGACCTTGCTCAACGTCTCCTACGATCCGACCCGCGAGCTGTATCGGGACGTCAATGCTGCGTTCGCCGCGCAATGGAAGGCGCAACACGGCGACACGGTCACGATCCGGATGTCGCACGACGGTTCCGGCAAGCAGGCGCGTGCGATCGCCGACGGCCTGCCGGGCGATGTCGCCACGCTCGCGCTCGCTTATGACCTGGACACGCTGGCCGATCGCGGCCTGATCGCGAAGGACTGGCAACAGCGCTTGCCGGACAACTCGGCGCCCTACACTTCGACGGTCGTTTTTCTCGTGCGCAGGGGCAATCCGAAGAAGATCAGGGACTGGGCCGACCTGATCCGCCCCGGCGTGCAGGTGATCACGCCGAACCCGAAGACCTCCGGTGGCGCGCGCTGGAATTTCCTCGCCGCCTGGGGTTATGCCTTGAAGCAGCCAGGTGGCAACGAAACCAAGGCACGCGCGTTCGTCAAAGCGCTGTACCAGCACGTGCCGGTGCTGGACACCGGCGCGCGTGGCGCGACCAACACTTTCGTGCAACGCGGGATGGGCGACGTGCTGTTGGCGTGGGAGAACGAGGCGCTGCTGGCACAGCGGGAGGTTGGCAAAGGCGGCTTCGAGATCGTGGTGCCGTCACTCAGCATCCTTGCCGAACCGCCGGTGACCGTGATTGACGCCAACGTGGACAAGCACCACACGCGCGCGGTCGCCGAGGCGTACCTGAAATTCCTGTATTCGCCGCAGGGACAGGAACTGGAAGCGAAGCATTTCTATCGCCCGCGCTCGCCGCAGGCGATGGCGAAATACGCCGCGCAATTTCCGAAGGTGGAGACCTTCACCATCCGCGAGGTGTTCGGCGACTGGCGACAGGTGCAGGCGAAATTCTTCACCGACGGCGGCGTCTTCGACCAAGTCGGCCCGGGCGGTTGAACCATGCGCCGACGCGTACTGCCGGGATTCGGATTGAGCCTCGGGTTGACGCTGAGCTATCTGGGGCTGATCGTGCTGCTGCCGCTCGCCGCGCTGGCGTGGAAGGCGAGCGGCGCGGGCGGCCAGGCATGGCTGCACCTGCTGTCATCGCCGCGCGTCATCGCCGCCTTGAAATTGTCATTTGGCGGCGCGCTGTTTGCCGCGCTGCTGGACGCGGCGGCCGGATTGCTGGTCGCCTGGGTACTGGTGCGCTACCGCTTCCCGGGACGCCGACTGCTGGACGCCTTCATCGATCTTCCGTTCGCGATGCCCACGGCGGTGGCGGGTATCGCACTCACCGCGCTGTATGCGCCCAACGGCTGGCTGGGCCGCTGGTTCGCGCTCGCAGACATCCGGATCGCCTATGCGCCGCAGGGGGTGCTGATTGCGATGGCGTTCGTCGGATTCCCGTTCGTGGTGCGCACGCTGCAGCCGGTGCTCGAAAATCTCGACCGCGAGATCGAAGAAGCCGCCGAAAGCCTCGGCGCGCGGCGCTGGCAGACCTTCACCCGCGTGCTGCTGCCGATGCTCGCCCCTGCGCTCCTGACCGGCTTCGCACTGGCGCTCGCGCGTGCGGCCGGCGAGTACGGCTCGGTGATCTTCATCGCCGGCAACATCCCGATGCGTTCGGAGATCGCGCCGCTGCTGATCGTGCAGAAGCTCGAGCAGTTCGACTACGCGGGCGCGGCCGCGCTGGCCGTGATCATGCTGGCGTTCTCGTTCGTGCTGCTGATCCTGATCTCGTACCTGCAGCGTTGGAGCGGGCGCTGGGCGGAGGCACCCGCATGAACGCCATCGCGCTCCCGCGTCCGGGCGCACGGCCGCGACGCGTGGTGCACGCGGCACTGGTGCTGGTCGCCATGGCATTCCTGCTGGTATTCCTGCTGTTCCCACTCGCGATCGTGTTCGCGGAAGGTTTACGGCAGGGCGTTGCCGCGTATCTCGCCAGCATCGCCCAGCCGGAAGCGCGCGCCGCGATCCTGCTGACCCTGCTCGTGGCCGGCATCGCGGTGCCGTTGAACCTGGTGTTCGGGGTGACCGCCGCCTGGCTGATGGCGCGCTTCCAGTTTCGGGGCAAGGCGCTGCTGGGGACGATCATCGATATTCCCTTTTCGGTGTCGCCGGTGATTTCCGGTCTGATCTACGTGCTGCTGTTCGGCGCGCAGGGCTGGTTCGGCCCGTGGCTCGAGGCGCACGGCATCAGGGTCGTCTTCGCCGTGCCCGGCCTGGTGCTGGCGACGGTGTTCGTGACGCTGCCGTTCGTGGCGCGCGAATTGATTCCGCTGATGCAATCGCAGGGCGGCGAGGAAGACGAAGCCGCGCGTGTGCTGGGCGCGAGCGGCTGGCAGATGTTCTTCCGGGTGACGCTGCCGAACATCCGCTGGGCGCTGCTGTATGGCGTGCTGTTGTGCAACGCGCGCGCCATGGGCGAATTCGGCGCCGTGTCGGTCGTGTCCGGCCACATCCGCGGCCTCACCACCACGATGCCGCTGGAAGTGGAGATGCGCTACAACGAATACGACTACGTGGGCGCATTTGCGGTCGCTTCCCTGCTGGCCCTGCTCGCGTTGATCACGCTCGCGATCAAGAGCCTGCTGGAGTGGCGCTACGCGGATGCGCTGGCCGCGCATGCACCCGGCGGACATTGAGGGCTCACCCATGCAGATCAGCAACCTGACCCGCCGCTTCACCGGTTTCGCCGCGCTGGATGACGTGAGCCTGAGCATCGCACCGGACGAATTCGTCGCGCTGCTCGGCCCTTCCGGTTCGGGCAAGACCACGTTGCTCCGGATCCTTGCCGGGCTGGACTATCCCGACGGCGGCAGCGTCGAACACGAAGGCACGGACTTTCTCGCCGCGCCGGCGCGCAAGCGCAACGTCGGGCTGGTGTTCCAGCACTACGCGCTGTTCCGTCATCTTTCCGTGCGGGAAAACATCGCCTTCGGCCTGCGCGTGCGGCCCTGGCGCAAGCGGCCCAGGCGGCGCGAAATCGCCGAACGCGTGCGGCAACTGCTGCGACGCGTGCAACTGGAAGAACACGGGGACCGCTACCCCGCGCAACTTTCCGGCGGGCAGCGCCAGCGAGTCGCATTGGCGCGCGCCCTGGCGGTCGAGCCCGGCCTGTTGCTGCTGGACGAGCCGTTCGGTGCGCTGGATGCGCAGGTGCGCGTAACCCTGCGGCGGTGGCTGCGCGAACTGCACGACGAGTCGAGATTGACCACGATCTTCGTCACCCATGACCAGGAAGAAGCGCTGGAGCTCGCCGACCGCATCGCGGTAATGAACAAGGGCCGCATCGAGCAGATGGATACGCCGGAGGCGCTCTACCAGCACCCGGCGACGCCTTTTGTCTGCGAGTTCATCGGCAAGGTGAGCAAGGTACCGCTCCGCTATAAACACGGCCGCCTCACGGCTTCCGAGTGGTCATTGCCCAAGCCGCCGTGGCCGGACGGATACGGGGCCGCGATGGCCTACATCCGGCCCGAGCACCTGTGCGTCGAGCACGACGAAACGCGGCCGGCATGGAACGTGCGCTTGCGGCACATCTATCTCGCCGGCAGCGTCACCCATCTGGATTTGCACGTCGCCTCCTTGGATCGGGCACTCGAAGCCGACATCGCCAGCGAAGAGCTCGCATCACTCGGCCTGCGCCCCGGCATGGATTTGCGCATCAGCCCACGCAGGGCGGTCATCTTTCCTCATCGGCACGACAATTCCGACCTGATTCCTGAACTGCGCTGGGAGTGGCGGGATATGCGGGGAGACGGAGCCAAAGCAAGCGCCTGTCCCACGCCGATCCTCAGCACGTGAACCCGCGCGCACAGCGAAACGGCGGTTGCACACAAGAACGAACGCCTCAGTAACAAACGTGCCCCTGGATGAATTGGCAGATACGCCTGGCAGAGCCTGGGCGCCCTGTGGAGATTCAGGTGTGCAGCTTGCGGAACGCCCACTCTCCGACCCAGGCAAGGCCCAACATCCATACGGTAATGATGACTACGGCCACGCCGCGACTTGTGGGCTTTTCAGAAGCCGCCAGAGCTTGCTCTCTGGCAGAGGCCATGACATCGGCGGGAGCGAGGTGGATCACCAGTGCAAGGCCAAGCGGCACCAGGATCAGGTCATCCAGGTAGCCCAGCACCGGGATGAAGTCCGGAATGAGATCAATGGGACTCAGTGCATAGGCCGCCACGGCCAGGGCGAGGAGCCGGACGAACCAGGGCGTACGAGAATCACGGGCCGCAAAGTAGACCACCAGGGTCTGTTGCTTGAGACCCTTTGCCCATTTCTTCAGCGATGCAGCTTTCATGCCTGTCTGACCGCGGATTGAAACCATCATCCGTGTCAATCCGCGTCTCCTGCCTTGCCGCGGATCCGACACGCGACCGTCGCGAAACGGGCTATGCATCAGGCTCCAATAACCGCGCCTTCCCGAACACACACTTGAATGTCGAACCTTTGCCGGATTCGCTTTCAATCCGCAACTGCGCGTCGTGCAGGTTCAACACGTGCTTCACGATGGAAAGCCCGAGCCCGGTGCCACCGGTCGCGCGCGAGCGGCTTGAGGAAACGCGGTAGAAACGTTCGGTGAGCCGTGACAGGTGTTCGGCTGGAATACCGTAGCCCGTGTCGATCACCGAGTATTCGGCACCGGACGGCGTACGCCGCCATTGGATCGTGATAGTGCCGCCGTCGGGCGTGTAGCGCACCGCGTTGCTGACCAGGTTGGAAAACGCGCTATGCAGATCCTTGGACGAACCCAGCAGGTCGACATGGCCTGCATCTTCGACCGCCACGCGATGTTTGCCTTGGCTCAGCACTTCGGCTTCCCGGCGCAGCGTCTCCAGCATTGGCGTCATTTCCACGCGTTCCTCGACGAGATGCTGCTGCATTTCCAGCCGCGACAGTTCCAGCAAATCTTCGACGATCTGGCGCATCCGCTGCGACTGTGCGCGCATCTCGTTCAGCACCGGCGCCAGCGTCGGCACGTCCTCCGGATCGAGCAATTCCAGGTAACCATGGATCACCGTCAGCGGCGTGCGCAGTTCGTGCGACACGTTGGCCACGAAATCGCGGCGCACCTGCTCCAGCCGCGTGACCCGGCTGATGTCGCGCGCGATCAACAGGCGGCGGTGACCGCCGTAGGGAATCAACGACAGTTGCAGGCGGACGGTGGGGTCGACGGGAGAGGCAATGTCGTCGGCATCGCCCTGCCCGGTCCGCAGCCACGTACCCGCCTCACCGTCACCGAAGCGTTCGGCCACCGCCAGACCCCGATCCCGCGGCCACACGATGCCGAGCAATTGTCCCGCCGCGGGATTGCACCAACGCATGCACCCATCCGGATCCAGCAGCACCAGCGCGTCGGACAAGGCGCACGCAACCGTACGCAGGTCACGCAATTGCGTCGCAAGGCGACGCGCGCGCGAGCGATCGGTATTCATGGTTGGGTGGAGAATCGATAACCCGTGCCACGCACGGTCTGGATCAGTACATCCAGCCCGAACGGTTCCAGCGTTTTGCGCAGGCGCCGGATGTGCACGTCCACCGTGCGTTCCTCGACGTACACGCTGCCGCCCCAGACCTGGTCCAGCAATTGCGCGCGCGAATAGGCGCGCTCGGGGTGGCTCATGAAAAAGTGCAGCAGCCGATATTCGGTGGGGCCGATCTCGACCTGGGCTTCGCCCGCGTACACGCGGTGCGCGGGACCATCGATCCGCAAGCCGCCGCTTTCGATCGAGCCCGTGCCGCCATCGGTCTGGACGCGCCGCAGCACCGCCTTGATCCGCGCGATCAGCTCGCGTGTCGAGAATGGTTTGACCACGTAGTCATCGACGCCGGCCTCGAGGCCGTTGACGCGATCCACTTCCTCGCCCCGCGCGGTCAGCATGATGATCGGCACCTCGGCGGTGCGTTCCTCGCTGCGCAAGCGACGCGCCAGTTCCAGCCCAGTCATGCCGGGCAGCATCCAGTCCAGCAGGATCAGGTCCGGCGGCGTGTCGCTGATCGCGACCAGTGCCGCGCGCGCGTCGGCGGCATGGATCGCTTCCATGTCGGCCTTGCGCAGCGCGAAAGCCACCATGTCGCGAATGGAAGCTTCGTCTTCGACGATCAGCACACGCTTGTGCATGCGAGCGGTTCTTGGCAGTCCCGTGACCGGATTATTGCAGCGTCGCAACGTGACAGTCTCGTGACAGTGCGGCACCCGTCATCCGTTCGCGCTGAGCGTAGCTTGCGCAAACGGGCGAAGTCGAAGCGCAAAATCCCGTGTCCTTCGACTTCGGCCCTTCGGGCCTACGCCCAGGACGAACGGGACCCAGATTCAGGCATTGCTGAAAGCGTGGAACGCTTGGGGCCTTACGGCCGCGCGTGCGACACTGCGCGCTTGCCCGAACCCGCCATCAGAGATGGACCAGGCCGACCTCGCCCGCCACACGCCGTTGATGCGCCAGTACTTCTCCGCCAAGGCCGAGTACCCGGACACCTTGCTGCTGTTCCGGATGGGCGACTTCTACGAGCTGTTCTACGACGACGCGCGCAAGGCCGCGCGGCTGCTTGACATCACCCTGACCCAGCGCGGCGAATCGGCCGGCGCACCGATCCCGATGGCGGGCGTGCCGTATCACGCGGTGGAGTCGTACCTCGCAAAACTGGTGCGCGCGGGCGAGTCCGCCGCGATCTGCGAACAGATCGGCGATCCGAACGGCAAGGGTCCGATGGAACGCAAGGTGGTGCGCGTAGTCACACCGGGCACCCTCACCGACGAGGCACTGTTGCCGGAACGCCGCGACAACCTGCTGCTGGCGATCGCGGCGGGACAGTCCGGGTTCGGGCTGGCATGGGTCGATCTCGCCGGCGGACGTTTTCTTCTGTGCGAAGTGGCCGACGCCGACGCACTCGCGGCGGAACTGGCGCGGCTCGCACCCGCCGAAACGCTGGTGTGCGAGGACGTCACTTGGCAGCAAGCGGTCGCAAGTTTGAATGGCCTACGCAAGCGCCCGCCCTGGCATTTCGATGAAACCAGCGCGCGACGCGAACTGACGCGCTTCTTCGGCACGCGCGACCTTTCGGGTTTCGGCGCCGACGGTGCGCCGTTGGCCGTCGCGGCGGCAGGTTGCCTGCTCGGCTACCTGCAGGAAACCCAGAAGGCCGCGTTGCCGCACCTCACCGGCCTGGCGGTCGAATCGGCCGACGAAACGGTGGCGATGGACGCCGCTACCCGTCGCAACCTTGAACTCGACACACACCCCTCGGGCGACGTCCGCTACACATTGCTCGGTGTGCTGGATTCCACGATCACTCCGATGGGTGCGCGCGCGCTCAGGCGCTGGCTGCATCGCCCATTGCGCGATCATGCAACCTTGCGTTTGCGGCATCAATCGCTGGCGGCGCTGATCGAATCCGGCGTGCTGCCCGCCCTGCGCGAAAAATTGCGCGGCATCGGCGACCTCGAACGCATCCTGGCGCGCGTGGCGTTGCGTTCGGCGCGCCCACGCGACCTTGCCACGCTGCGCGACGGCCTTGCCGCGGCACCGGGCATTGCCCACGCGATCATTCCTGGTCGCGAAGATCAAGAACCGGCCGTCCATCGCCGGGCTTTTCGCGAAGCAACCCCGCTGTTGCATCAGTTGACAGAACGGCTGGGCGAGCACCAGGACACGGTGCGCCTGCTGCAAGCCGCCATCGTGGAGCGTCCGCCCGCGCTTCTGCGCGAAGGCGGCGCGATCGCGGACGGCTACGATGCCGAACTCGACGAACTGCGCCAACTTTCCACACACGCGGATCAATACCTCGTCGAACTCGAAGTCCGCGAACGTGCCACGACCGGCATCGCGACGCTGAGAGTCGGCTACAACCGCGTGCACGGTTACTACATCGAATTCGGCAAGGCCCAGGCCGACAAGGCGCCGGCGCACTACATCCGCCGCCAGACCACCAAGAACGCCGAGCGCTACATCACCGAAGAACTGAAGGCGTTCGAGGACAAGGTATTGTCCGCAAAGGAACGCGCGCTGATGCGCGAGCGCGCGCTTTACGACGGCGTGCTGGATGCGCTCACCAAAAAACTCGCACCGCTGAAGCAAGTCGCGCAATCACTGGCGGAGCTTGACGTGCTGGCTGCGCTGGCCGAACGCGCGGACGCGCTGAACTGGTCGCGCCCGCAACTGGTGGACGACACCTGCATCGCGATCGAACGCGGGCGTCACCCGGTGGTGGAAGCCGTGCGCAGCGAGCCATTCGAGCCGAACGATTTGCTGCTCAACGATTCACGCCGGATGCTGGTGATTACCGGCCCCAACATGGGTGGCAAGAGCACCTACATGCGCCAGAACGCGCTGATCGTGCTGCTGGCGCACGTCGGCAGCTACGTGCCGGCCACGGGCGCACGCATCGGACCCGTCGACCGCATCTTCACCCGCATCGGTGCCGGCGACGACCTCGCACGCGGGCAATCGACCTTCATGGTCGAGATGAGCGAAACCGCCAACATCCTGCACAATGCGACCGCGCAGTCGCTGGTGCTGATGGACGAGGTCGGGCGCGGCACGTCGACGTACGATGGCTTGGCGTTGGCGCGTGCGGCAGCAGTGCACCTGGCCATGTCGAATCGCGCCTTCACCCTGTTCGCGACGCACTACTTCGAGTTGACCGAACTCGCATCGCAATACGAGGGCATCGCCAACGTGCACCTGGACGCCGTCGAATACCACGATGCCAGGCAAGGCGACCAACTCGTCTTCATGCACGCGGTGAAGGACGGGCCCGCCAACCGCAGCTTCGGCCTGCAGGTGGCCGCACTGGCGGGATTGCCCAAGACTGTGATCGCGGAGGCGAAACAAACGCTGGCGGCGCTCGAACGCGACGGTCACCGTGGCATTACGGCCAAGGCGCAGCAGCCGAAGAATCCGGCATCACCCCAGTCCGACCTTTTCGCGTCGGCCCGCCCCGATCCGCGGCTGACGAAGCTCGCTGACGCCGTGCGTGGGATCGACCCGGATGCGCTCACGCCACGCGAAGCCTTGGAAACCCTGTATCGCCTGCGCAGGGAACTGCCGGATTCATGACGCTGCAAAGTCACGAAAAATCACGACCGGCGCCCTTTGGTCAGGCCTCGTCCTTGTCCGACGCGTGTGCGGCGCGCTCGGGCGCTGAGGTGTCCGCCGATGATTGTTCCCGCGGCGGAAACCGCACATGCAGGACGACCGAAGTCGCCGAAGCCAGCGCCGCACGCAGGGTGCTGCTCAATGTAGGCCGCATCGCCATGCTGACCGCGGGCATCGACCAGTAACTCGCAACGATCGGCGCCGCGGCGGTGCGCGTTGCCGGACTGGTGGCACCGTGCGATTGCGACGCCTGCCCCGATGAACCACGCGACACGGAAGCAGCCGGTGATGCGGGTTCGGCTGCCTTGTTCAGCATGTCATTGGAAACCAGCGCGGAAATCGCCGGCTGCGACGCCAGATGCGCTTCGTCGGGCATCGCCACATCCGGAATCGCGTTCCATTCTTCCGGCGAGACGCCCTCGGGAACCACGTTGACCCGCATCGACTCGACGCGCGCGGACAGGCGCCCCGCCTGCACCAGCGAACGAATCGCGTGGAACACTTCCGCCCGCCCGAACGGCTTCTTGACGAAGGCGTCGGCGCCGAAGCGCTGCACATAGAACTGTTCCGTCGCCTGCTGATTGCCGCTCATCATGATGATCGGCGTGGTGCGGGTACGGCTGTCGCGGCGCAGCGAGCGCAACACCGCGAAACCCGAAATGCCCGGCAACACGATGTCCAGAAAAACCAGTTCCGGAAGGTGCGCCTGCGCCATCTCGATCGCGCTTTCGCCATCGGCAGCCTTGAGTACCTCGTAGCCATCCTGCATCAGCATCTTGCCGAGCACGGCACGGATGGTGGCGGAGTCGTCCACCACCAGCACGCGCGCGCCGAGCGAGGCACGCAGGCGCTCGTCCTCGCGACGTTCGGCCGGAGCGGCCGTCTGGGTCTTGAACCGCTTGAAGATGTCGAATACCGCCATCGTATTCCCCGGGGCTGGCACGCATAGTGTCAGCGCCTCGCCCGGCCAGCGCAAGCACTCTTGTCACAGCTCGCGACAGACGAACCCCGCAATCCTCGTCAGGCGTCGAAGACCACGCTGCAACAAGTGAGGCCGCCTTCCGCTTTTTCGGTTTCCGACATGTCCACGCTGCGGACGTCAATGCCAAGCTTGCGTAGTGAATCCGCCGTACGGGGGCACGAAGCCGGATAGATCAGCGTGCCGCCCACGCGCAACGCGTTGGCGCCGTGCGGCTCGGCCGCATCGATGGACACCGACTCCCAGCCCAGGAAACACCGGGCATCCACCCATGCCGGATTCAGCAATACCTGCGCGGGCGCCACTTGTGTCACTGCACTCTTCAGATGCAGGCAATCCCGCAGTGGCACCGCGACCACACGATAGTCGAACCGCGCCAGCAGCCGCCCGAGTTGTGCGATGCCACCCGCGTTGCTGCGTGCAGAGGCGCCGACGTACAACACCCGGGCCAGCCGCAGCACGTCGCCGCCGTCCAGCGTATCGGGCGGTTCCATGCGCACGATCTTGCGCAACCCGGCCAGAGCCGCGGCCATCGATGCGACTTCCCCGCGCCGCGACGCCGCCCCCGGCCGGGTGATCACGGCCACTTCGTCCAGCACGACCACCGTGTCCTCCACGAACACGGAATCCGGCTGGCCAGGCTGTTCCGGAAGCTGCCGCACCTCGCACCCGGCTTCGCGCAAGGCCGCTTCATAGGCAGCATGCTGGCGGCGCGCGCCCGCCAAGTCGATCGGGCGACGCGGCAAATGAGTCAGCTCGCAATGTTCCAAGGCGCGGCTGACGGCGCGGGTGATGGCGATGCAGGTCATGGCCGTCCTTTCGCGAGAAACAGGGTTGCCAGCATAGCCACCTGTTAAACCCCGCAGCCAGCGTACAATCGCGCGGCCGTTCCAGCACGCAAGGGGCACCCATGAACGTGTCGAAGCGACAGATCGGGCTTGGCATCGCGACCACGCTGGTGCTGGGGAACATGATCGGTTCGGGCGTGTTCCTGCTGCCGGCTTCGCTCGCGCCCTACGGTGGATACAGCCTGGTCGGATGGGTAGTCAGCGCGATCGGCGCGCTGTTGCTGGCGGGCGTGTTCTATCGACTCGCACAGCGCGCGCCCCGCGCGGGCGGTCCCTACGCCTACAGCCGCGAAGCCTTCGGTGACTGCATCGGTTTCCTGGTGGCTTGGGTGTACTGGATTGCGCTGGTCGGCGGCAATGCAACCATTGCCGTCGCATTTGCGAGCTACATGTCGGCATTCGTTCCCGCGCTCGGCGCGCAGCCCCTGTATGGCGCGTTGACTGCGATGGCGGCGGTATGGGCACTGGTCACGGTCAACATCATCGGGATCCGCAGCGCCGGAACCCTGCAGGTGGCAACGACGATCTTGAAAATCCTGCCGCTGCTGGCGTTGGCGCTGTTCGGATTCACGCGCTTCGATCCACACCTGCTGGTGCCGGGGCCGCATGCAGGCTCGCCGCTGAGCGCGATCAACATCTGCGTGGCAGCGACGCTGTTTGCCTTCATCGGGGTCGAGTCGGCCACGATCCCGGCCGCACACGTGCGTGAACCCGAAAAGACCATTCCGCGCGCCACGCTGCTCGGCACCGCGATCGCGGCCGCGCTCTACATCGCGTGCACCACGGTGGTGATGGGGCTGCTGCCCGCTTCCGAACTCGCGCAATCGCAGGCGCCATTCGCCGATGCGGGACGGCTGCTGTGGGGCGGCTGGGCGAGCTGGCTGATCGCGGGTGCCGCGGCGATCTCCTGCTTCGGTGCGCTGAACGGCTGGACGCTGATCGCCGGACAATTCCCGCAGGCAGTGGCGAAGGACGGCTTGTTTCCGAAGTTTTTCGCGCGTGAATCCGCGCGCGGAACGCCGGTGCCGGCGCTGCTGGTCGCGGGCGTCATCAACAGCCTCATGGTACTGGCCAACTACAGCCGCGGCATGGTCGCGATGTTCACTTTCATGGTGCTGCTGACCACGCTCGGCAATGTCGTCTGCTACCTGTTTTGCGCGATGGCCGACGTGGTACTGGCGTACCGCAGCGGACGTCCCGTGCGCGCGCGCAACCTGTTGCTGGCCTTCGCCGCGTTCGGTTTTTGCCTGTGGGCGGTGGTCGGGGCCGGCAAGGACGCGGTGTTTTGGAATTTCGTGCTGCTGGCGCTCGGCATTCCGCTGTACACGTGGCAGGCACGGAACAAGCAACGCACACCAGCCAACGGCTAGAGCGTATCGATGTCGCCCAAGGCACGGATCAATCGGCGCGCGCGCTTGTCGGGCCGCTTCGGCGGCGGCTGGTAACCGGCGCGTTCGGCGCGGCGTTGCTCGCGGGCGGCTTCACGCGCCCGGATCGACACTTCGGATTCGCGATACAGCGTTTGTGCCTGCGCAACCGAGCCGCGCTTGTGGGCGAGTCCGGTCATCTCGACTTCAAAGACTTCATCGCCGCGAGTGATGCGCAACACGTCGCCCGGCTTCACCGCGTGCGACGGCTTGCAGGCGGCGCCCGCGACCTCCACCCGTCCGCGCTCCACCGCCTGCCTGGCCAGCGCGCGTGTCTTGAAGAAACGCGCCGCCCACAGCCAGGCGTCGATGCGTACAGGCTCGGGCGCGCGTGCGGTCATCAGGCTGACAGCAGCCGGTTCATCCGCTGCACGAATGCGGCAGGATCGGGCAACGCTGCACCCGCGGTGATCTCGGCCTGCTCCAGCAACAACATCGCCAGGTCCTCCGCCTTGGCCGGGTCGGGTTCCGATTCGACGCGCTTCACCAGCGCGTGCGCCGGATTGATTTCCAGCGTCGGCTTGGAATCGGGAACCTCTTGACCGGCTTCCCGCAACAGCCGTGCGAGATGCGGCGCGAGTTCGTAGTCGGACAGCGCAAGACAAGACGGCGAATCGGTGAGCCGCGCGGAAACCCGCACCTCGCCGACACGCTCGCCCAGCAACTCCTTCAACTTCTTCACCAGCGGCTCGGCTTCCTTCGCCGCTGTTTCCTGCTTCTGCTTGTCGGCTTCGTCGAGCGGCAGCTCGCCCTTGGCGACATTCTTCAGCGGCTTGCCTTCATACTCGTTGAACTGGCCGAGAACCCATTCGTCCACCCGATCGAACATCAGCAACACTTCGATCCCTTTGGCCTTGAACGCTTCTAGTTGCGGGCTCCCGGCGGCAGCCTTGTAACTGTCGGCGGTGACATACCAGATTGCGTCCTGGCCACTCTGCATGCGCGCGATGTAATCATCGAGTGAGACATTCTGTTCGGAACCCTCGCCCTTGGTGGACGCAAATCGCAGCAACTTGGCGATGCGCTCGCGGTTGGATGGATCCTCGACGATGCCTTCCTTCAGGGTGTTGCCGAATGCCGTGCGGAATGCCTTGAACTTCTCGGGCTCGTCCTTCGCCAGCTTCTCGACCAGGTCCAGCACGCGCTTGACGCAGGATGCCTTGATCCGCTCGACCTGGCGGTTGTGCTGCAGGATTTCGCGGCTGACGTTGAGCGGCAGATCGTCGGCATCCACCACCCCGCGCACGAAGCGCAGGTAGTTCGGCAGCAACTCCTCGGCGGCGTCCATGATGAAGACGCGCTTGATGTACAACTTGACGCCCTTGCGCTCGTCGCGCCCGCCCAGCAGGAGATCGAATGGCGGCTGCGCGGGGATGTAGAGCAGCGTGGTGAAACGCTGGCTGCCCTCGACGCGATTGTGCGTCCACGCGAGCGGATCATTGAAGTCGTGCCCGAGCGACTTGTAAAAGGCCTTGTATTCGTCGTCGTTGGTTTCCGACTTCGGCTTGGCCCACAGTGCCGAGGCGTCATTGACGGTTTCCCACTCATCGGTCGACTTGCCGTCCTTGACCTTCTTCATCCGGATCGGGAACGCGACGTGGTCGGAATACTTGCGAATCAGATCCCGCAATTTCCAGTGATCGAGGAATTCGGTGTCGTCTTCCTTCAGGTGCAGGATCACCGATGTCCCGCGCGTGGCGATCTCCTCCGCGGCCAGCGAGTATTCGCCCTTGCCGTCACTTTCCCAACGCACGCCGTCTTTCGCATCGGCGCCAGCGCGACGACTCAGCACCGTCACCTTGTCCGCCACCACGAACGCGGAATAAAAGCCCACGCCGAACTGTCCGATCAGGCGCGCGTCGGCCTGCTGCTCACCGCTCAGCGATTCGAGGAACCGCCGCGTACCGGAACTCGCGATCGAGCCCAGATTCGCCACCGCTTCGTCGCGGCTCATGCCGATGCCGTTGTCACGCACGGTGAGCGTCTTCGCATCCTTGTCGTACTCGATGTCGATGTGCAGCTCGCCGTCGCCGTCCAGCAGTTCGGGTTTGCCGATCGCTTCGAAGCGCAGCTTGTCGCAGGCATCGGAGGCGTTGGAAACCAGTTCGCGCAGGAAGATCTCCTTGTGCGAATAAAGCGAATGCGTGACGAGGCGCAGGACCTGCGCGACTTCGGCTTCGAACGGGCGGGTTTCAGCAGTAGTCGTCATGACAACTTTTCCATATCAGCAGATCAAAAGATGTCCGTCATTCCGGGGCCATCACCGGCCGCATTGGTGGTGGAACCCGGAACCCGGTGACTTTTCCGGCCGCAGCAAGGCGCTGGGTTCCGGGTTCCGCCCGCAACGCGGGCGGGCCCGGAATGGCGAAGGCGTACGCAACCGGGCCAATTCAGCCCAAACTGGTGTCGTGACGGCGCTTTCTCAAGCCGTGGCGCGGCCCATCCCGATGATCCACCTGTACAGGACGATCACCGTAAGCGCGAACACCACGCCACCGATCGCAATCGAGGGCGTTGCAAAGCTGTCGCCCATCAATGCGATCGGATTCTGCTTGCCGCTGAAGCCCACGACGCCGGCGAAGATCACCGCCAGCAGGCTTTCGCCCACGATCAGGCCCGACGCCAGCAGCACGCCCAGTTGCTTGGTCACCTCGGTTCCGGGATGGCGCTCGGCGCGACGGTCGAACCACGCGCCCACCAGCGCCCCTACCACGACCATCAACGTGGTCGAGGTGGGCAGGTAAATGCCCAAGCCCACTGCCAACGGCGGCAAGCGCGGACCTTTTTTCGACCATCCCAGCAATTCATCGAGGATGATGATCGCGACGCCGATCCCGGCTCCGAGGCCGATCATGTCCCACGGCACGTCGCCGGTGATCACGCCCTTGGCCAAGGCCGAAATCAGGCCGGCTTGCGGCGCGGGCAGCGCGCGCGCGGGATCGGCACCGGGCGCGCCGAGAAAGCCGTAAGTGTTCTGCAAAAGATCCAGCACCGGCGGGATCACCACCGCGCCGGCCAGCACGCCGATCACCAGCGCCCACTGTTGCAGTGCCGGCGTGGCGTCCACCAGTTGGCCGGTCTTCAGGTCCTGCAGGTTGTTGTTGGCGATCGACGCCACCGCGAACACGATCGCGGTGATGAACAGCGCGAAGCCTACGAGTGCCTTGTCGGCGCCCGGAGGCAGAAACGGTTTGACGCCCACCACCAGCAGCAATGCGGCGATCACCACCACCAGGATGCCGACGCCCGAGAGCGGACTGTTGGAGGACCCGATCAGGCCGGCCATGTAGCCGCACACGGCGGACACCAGGAAACTCAGCAGCACCACGAACACCACGCCGCCGACCACCAGCACCCAGGTCGCCGCGCCGAGTCCGTTGTTGACCGCGAAGTGCCAAAGCAGGTACCCAATCGGGATGAAGCAGATCACCGAGATCACGCCGACCATCCCGATCGGCATGTCGTGTTCGGTGCGCGGCAACTCGTCCAGGGTGCCGGCCTTGCGCGCACGCGACGCGCGGAAGGCACCGGCGAGTCCGCCGACCAGCGGCTTCACCAGCTTCGCCAAGGTCCAGATCGCGGCCACGCCGATCGCGCCGGCGCCGATGAAGCGCACGTAGTGGCTCCAGCCAGCCTGGGCGACCTCAGCCGCCGCGCCCGCCGTCCAGTGCAGATGCGTGAAGTACGGCACCGCCCACACCCAGCCGATCGCGGCGCCGACCAACATCGCCACGCCCACCCAGAGTCCCACAAGATGCCCGATCGCGAACAGTGCGAATGACAGGCCGAAATCGAAACCGGTTGCACCGGCACGATCTCCGCCGACACGGAAATAGTCGGTGACCGCGGCGGCGAACACCTTGGTCTGCACGATGATGTAGAAGATCGCCGACACGATCGCACCCCACAGCACCGCCTTCAGGCCCGCACCGCTGGCCTCCGCTGCCGCCGCATGATCAGGCGCGCCGGTGGTTCGACGCGCGCCGCCCGCGGCGGGCACCGACTCCACCTCGGCCATGCGGCCGATCTGCTCGTCGGCGCCGCTGCCGACCTTCAGCACCTCGGCGCAGGCGACGCCTTCGGGATACGGCAGATCCGAGTCGGTCACCAGCGCGCGCCGCAGCGGGATGGTGTACATCACACCCAGGATGCCCCCGGTCGCGCAGATGCCGGCCGAGATCCAGAAAGGAAATCCGCTCCAGTAGCCGACGATGATGAGGCCCGGCAGCACGAAGATGATCGACGACAACGTGCCTGCGGCCGAGGCGACCGTCTGCACGATGTTGTTTTCCTGGATGGTGGCATCGCGCATCGCCTTCAGGATCGCCATCGAGATCACCGCGGCTGGGATCGACGTCGAAAAGGTCAGGCCGGCCTTCAATCCGAAGTAGACATTGGCGGCGGTGAACACGATCGTGATGACGATGCCGATGATGACGCCCCGGATCGTCAATTCACGGCGCTTGGGCATTCCGCTGACTGCATTCATGGACAAATCCCGTAGGTGAGCTCCCCACCACGCGGCAGCGCGCGGCCCGCGCGCGCCGGGCGGCACCGGACGCGTCTGCCGCATACTAGCCGCCGCGCATCGGGAGTCCAAGGAGGCCGTGTGATTTATCATGGGCGCTTCGCGCCCTCGCCGACCGGCGAATTGCACTTTGGATCGCTGGTCGCGGCGCTGGCAAGCTGGCTGCGCGCGCGGCAACAACAGGGCCGATGGCTGCTGCGCGTCGAGGATATCGATCCGCCACGCGAAGTCGCGGGCTCGACGCACGCGATCCTCGCCGCGCTGGAACAACTTGGGCTGATCGCGGACGAACCGCCGTTGTTCCAGTCGCAGCGGGGCGAAGCTTATGCTGACGCGCTGCAAGTCTTGCGTGCGGACGGCCACGCCTTCCCATGCTGGTGCAGCCGCACCGACCTGGAAATCGGTGGCGCGATGCATCGCGACGGTCGCTGCATCAGTGCGTCGCGCGGCGACCGGGAACCTGCATGGAGATTGCGCATACCCGACCGGGAGATCGCGTTCGAGGACGGGTTGCAGGGCCCGCAGGTGCAGAACGTGCGCGAAGCAGTCGGCGATTTCGTGTTGAAGCGCGCCGACGGGCTGTGGAGTTATCAGCTCGCCTGCGCGGTCGATGATGCATCCCAGCGCATCACCGAAGTGGTGCGCGGTTGCGACCTGTTGGATTCCACGCCGCGCCAGATCTTGCTGCAGCGTCTGCTCGGCCTGCCCACACCCGCGTACGTGCACCTGCCGCTGGCTATGGATGCGGAAGGCCGCAAGCTGTCCAAATCCAACGATGCGCCGCCGGTGGACACGCGAGCGCCGCGCGAGACGCTTGCGCGTGCGCTCCGCTTCCTCGGCCAGCGCGTGCCGGAAATGTCGGATGTTCGGACCGTGTTGCACGTCGCCGCGCAACGGTTCGACCTTGCCGCGGTGCGCGGCGTCACCACGCCGCGCGGTGTCGATTTGCCGTGACTCTCGCGCCAACCCTGCATCGAACACTTCCGCGCAAGTCCGCGAGCGCAACAGGTTGCAAAGGCTGCCGACGCAAGCGGCGAAGCGTTAGGATGGCCGCACCATCACCCGAAAGGAGCCGTCATGAGCGCACGCGTGGCACTGGTTACGGGGGGTACCGGCGGGATCGGTACGGCGATCGTCCATCGTCTGGCGCGGATGGGACACAAGGTCGCGACCAATTATCGCAACGAGGAAAAGACCCAAGCATGGCGCGACAATCTGGCTGGCGAGGGCATCGACGTGTTGACGGTGAAGGGTGACGTTTCGGAACCGCAATCGTGCGAACAGATGATGAAGATCATCGAGGACAAGCTCGGGCCCGTCGACATCCTGGTCAACAACGCTGGCATCACGCGCGACGCCACCTTCCACAAAATGACGTACCAGCAGTGGATCGACGTGGTGAACACCAACTTGAACGCGTGTTTCAACGTGACGCGACAGGTGATCGAGGGCATGCGGTCGCGCAAGTGGGGACGGATCGTGCAGATCAGTTCGATCAATGGCCAGAAGGGCCAGTATGGTCAGGCCAACTACGCTGCGTCGAAAGCCGGCATGCACGGCTTCACCATCTCGCTGGCGCAGGAAAACGCCAAGTTCGGCATCACGGTCAATACGGTTTCACCCGGCTACATCGGCACCGACATGGTGATGGCCGTGCCCGAGGACGTGCGCGCCAAGATCGTGGCGCAGATTCCGCTGGGGCGCTTGGGCGAGCCGGACGAGATCGCCTACGCCGTCGCGTTTTTTCTCGACGACAAGGCTGCATGGATCACCGGCGCGAACCTCGCGATCAACGGTGGGCATTACATGGGCTGGTGACCCGCAGCCCAAGCACCTGGTATTAGTTGCGTGCGGTAGAGCAGCCGGGCTGATCGCCACGACGCGAGCGGGCGATGCGTTGTACATGTGCGGGCACACACCGGTCACGATCGCAGCCGCTCGTGGCAAGCGACGGGTTCAAAATGTGAAGAAAAGTTGCAGGCCAGACGAACTGTGACGGGAGTCCAGACGCCAACGAGGCACGCACTGTAAAAAGTGCGTGTGTGAGAGGGAACCATTGTCGATCCCAAGGAGGGAAAAAGACAAATGGCAACCCTGCCGTTTCTGATTGCTTTTGCGGTCGCGGGTGGACAAATCACGTTCACCGGCTCCGTCGCGACGCCTACCGCTGCAAGCGTGCCGGTCATCGAGCACCCGTCCGAAACCTCCGCCGAGCGGATCACCGTCCGGATCGGCAGGTTCGATGATCCTCCGCGCGTGGTCAGCACCCGGCCGATGGATAGCGACGCCGAGCGCACCGTGGTCGTGGTGACGTACCTCTGAAGCCGGGACCGTCAACGATTCGACCCTGCACCACGAACGATGTGAACGCTCGAACGCTTGCCCCGGCACAGTCGCATGACTGTCCGGGGCAAGCGTTCGATCATCAAAGACGTTGGGGTGCCGTTTCGATCTTGGCGCCGCTGCGCAACACGTCGAGGAACCCCTCGATGTCCGCCTCGCCATAAACGCGCGCCATCTGTTCCCGCAGGAAACCCTGCGCTTCCGCCGGCACCTTGGACGAATCGCCGGGCCTGACCGCACTCAGCACCACAAGGGCAAAGCGCCCTTTCTCCATCGGCACCAACGCACGCGTGTCGGAACCCTTGGCCGGTTGCGCCATTTCGAACACGGCCTTCAGGAGATCGGGATCCAGATCGGCGGCGTTGCGCAGCACGCCGGTTTTCTGCTGCACCGCCTGGCCGGCAGCCTGAGCCAGTGCATCCAGTTTGGCGCCATCCTGCAGCTTGGCGAGCGCCGCGTCGGCAAGGCTCTTGGCCGAAGCATCCACGCGTTGCTGGACGAGGGCCTGCTTGATCTGGTCGCTCACGTCGGCCAGCGGCTTGGTGGCCGCCGGGACGTGCTTGGAGACGTGGATCACGACCATGTGGTCGTTGCCGAGATCGATCGGGTCGGATGTATTGCCCTGCGCCAGCACGAGATCCGAGAATGCTGCTTTCACCACCTTGGGATCGGCGGCCAGCCCCGTCTTCGCACCCTCGCGCCCGAACAGCGGCGTAGTCTGGATCGTCAATCCGAGTTTTTCCGCCGCCGGCTTCAGCGAAGTCGGATCGTTGTAGATCATGTCGGTCAGCTTGTTGCCGACATCGCGATAATTGTCCTGTCGCGCGTCCTTGGTGGCTTCCTGCACCAATTGATCGCGCACCTGCGCAAAGGTCTCGGCGTGGCCCTCGCGCACATCGCGCACGTCGATGATGTGGTAGCCGTCCGAGGTCAACACCGGAGCGGAAACCTCGCTCTTCTTCAGTTTGTCCAACGCGGCCTGGAACTCGGGACCGGCGTCGCCCTTCGACAACCAACCGAGGTCTCCGCCTTGGCGCTTGGAACCCAGGTCGTCCGAATATTCTTCGGCCAGCTTCGCGAAATCGGCACCGGGCGCCTTGGCCAGCGCGTCGACCTTCTGCGCCTTGGCCAGCGCCGCCTGCTTGTCGGCGTCGGTGGGCTTGGCCGGCAGCTTGATCAGGATGTGTGAAACCTCCCACTGTGGCGGACTGACGAACCGCGCCTTCTCCTTGTCATAGCGCGCCTGCAGCGCTTTGTCACTCAGGTCCGGCGTGCTCTTCATGGTGGCCGCGTCGAGATCGATGTAGCTCACCGACACTTCTTCCGGCGTCATGAAATCCTTCTGGTGCTGCTTGTAATAAGCCGCGATCTGCGCATCGGTGACCTGCTGCTCGGCGGCGGTCGGCGCCGGGGGCGGCAACTCCACGTAGCTGAAATCGCGCTCCTGCAACTGCAGGCGCAGGAAGGCTTCGGCTTCCGCCTTGGTGCTGAACGCGGTGGCGACGATGGCCTGTGGCACCTGCTGGGTCGCCAGATCGGAACGAATTTCGTCCTGGAACTGCTGCGCGGTCTTGCCCTGCTGCGCCAGCCACGCGAGATAGGTGGACGAATCGAACTTGCCGTTTACCTGGAAGATCGGATACGAAGCGATCTGGTCTCGCACCACCGCATCGGGCACCTGGATGCCGTACTTTTCATTCGCATTGATCAGCAATTGGCGATTGATCACGCGCTTCAGCACTTCCTCCTTGAAAGCCGGCTTTTCGAAATCGGCCGGATCCATCGTGTTGCCGGGCTGGTTCAACTGCTGCTGCCGGGCATTGTTCAACGCGGCGTTGAAATCCTGCTGCGAGATTTCGTGGCCGTCGACCTTGGCCACCCAGGTCGCGTTGCTTTGGCTGAAGTAGCCCTCGATGCCGAAGAACAGGAACGCGACGACCACCAGCACGCCGAATATCGCGATGACGATCCAGCTTTTGAACAGGTTGCGAATGGCTTGCAGCATGGTTTCCGCCGTGACGATGGCCAAATCAGCCGGATATTGTAGGGCAAGCGGCACGCCTGCGCGGCCCGGGAATGGTGGGCGCTGAGGGGATCGAACCCCCGACCCTCTCCGTGTAAAGGAGACGCTCTACCGCTGAGCTAAGCGCCCACGTAATTGTTCGGGACCGGGCATCCTGCCACGGTCCTCACGAAAACGGTCGCGGCGGAGCCGCGCCACGTTTTCCGCGTCAGCCGCAGAGCGGCTTCCGCGCGCGGCACATCCTTGTGCTGCAGATCCAATCAATACCGCATCGCGCGCATGGCGACTCCCACTCCCCCCTCTCCCTCCGGGAGAGCGGACCGTAGGTCGAGCGCGTAACGCTGGGGTGAGGGCACGACATCCGCGTAATATTTGACCATACGCGAGTCAGGACCCTCACCCGGCGCCACGCGCCACCCTCTCCCGAAGGGAGAGGCACAAGCGCCAGGATTTCGCACGCAGAGATCGTATCCCCGAAACGCTGCGGCCGACGCAACACGCGTCGGCCGCGAAATCCGCATGCGACCGGCCACGCCGGTCGCACAGGAGCCTCAGTTCAGCGCATCCTTCAGCGCCTTGCCGGCCTTGAACGCCGGCACCTTCGACGCCTTGATCTTGATGGTAGCGCCGGTGCGCGGGTTGCGGCCGGTACGCGCGGCGCGCTTGCGCACCACGAAGGTGCCGAAACCGACCAGCGAAACGTCGTCGCCCTTCTTCAGCGCGCGCTTGATCTGATCGGTGACGGCGTCGAGTGCACGGCCAGCATCGGCCTTGGACAGATCGGCGTGATCGGCCATTGCATTGATCAATTCAGCTTTGTTCATGGAGACTCCCTCTTGGGTTTCGAGCAGCCCGTGGATTGTTCGGTGGAAGGACGTTTTCCTGGTGTCGCCGGGATCACGTCTTGTCCGGTCGTGTTGCGATTCCCGTATCGATGCGCGACATGGAGCGTCTGCGTCGCACGGCCCGGCCTTTATACCAGCGCCCCACAGGGCTCGCAATAAAGGCAGGGCTTGAATTTCAGCGTGTCGATCGTCCGAATGCAACTGTTCGGACGTGCCATCATGGCGCGCACAAAAACGCAAGTGCCGGATGGCGACGCGCCATGCATCGCGCGTGCCGTCGGGCAACTTGCGTCAAGTTCAGTGGGTACGCGTGGCCGCGTTGTCGTCGGCCTGCTCGTGCGCGGTTTCGACCGGAAGCTCTTTCACCTCGGGCGTCACCACGTCCATCTGCGCGGGCAGCGGCGCCAGCGGTTGTTCCAGCGCGAGATCCAGCACCTGGTCGATCCAGCGCACTGGGTGGATGGTCAGCGCATCGGTGATGTTCTTCGGAATTTCGGCGAGGTCCTTCTTGTTCTCTTCCGGAATGATCACCGTGGTGATGCCGCCACGATGCGCCGCCAGCAACTTTTCCTTCAAGCCGCCGATCGGCAACACGCGCCCGCGCAGCGTGATCTCACCTGTCATCGCGAGTTCCGCGCGCACCGGATTCTTGGTCAGCGCCGACACCAGCGCCGTGCACATCGCGATGCCCGCGCTGGGGCCGTCCTTGGGCGTCGCGCCCTCGGGCACGTGCACGTGGATGTCGTACTTGTCATGGAAATCCTGCTCGATGCCTAGCCGCTGGCTGCGCGCACGCACCACCGACTGCGCGGCCTGGATCGATTCCTTCATCACGTCGCCCAACTGGCCGGTGAGGATCAGCTTGCCCTTGCCCGGCACCACGGTGGCCTCGATGCTCAAGAGGTCGCCGCCCACGGAGGTCCAGGCAAGCCCGGTCACCAGGCCCACCTCGTTCTGTTGTTCCTTGCGGCCGAAATCGTGACGGCGCACGCCGAGGTACTTGTCGAGGTTCCTCGATTCGACCTTGAGCGCGGACGGCGTCTTTTTCGACTTCACTGCCTTCGCCGCCGCGATCGCCCGCTTGACTTCACCCTGTTCCGTGGCTCCTTTGACTTTCTTCCGCGCGGCCTTCCCGTCCTCGGCCAACGTCAGTTCCTTGACCACCTTGCGGCAGATCTTGGCCAGTTCGCGCTCCAGGTTGCGCACACCCGATTCGCGGGTGTAATAGCGGATGATGTCGCGCAGCGCGCCCTCGGTGACCGCAAGCTCGTCGTCTTTCAGGCCGGCCGCTTTCTTTTGCTTCGGCAGCAGGTATCTCGTGGCGATCGCAACCTTCTCGTCCTCGGTGTAACCGGGGATCCGGATCACCTCCATGCGATCCAGCAGCGGCGCCGGAATGTTCATGGAGTTGGCCGTCGCGATCCACATTACCTCGGAGAGGTCGAAATCGACCTCAAGATAATGGTCATTGAAAGCGTGGTTCTGCTCGGGGTCCAGCACCTCCAGCAGCGCCGCCGAGGGATCGCCGCGGAAGTCCATCGCCATCTTGTCGATTTCGTCCAGCATGAACATCGGGTTCTTGGTCCCGACCTTGGCCATGTTCTGGATGATCCGGCCCGGCAGCGAGCCGATGTAGGTGCGGCGATGGCCGCGGATCTCGGCTTCGTCGCGCACGCCCCCCAGGCTCTGGCGCACGAACTTGCGGTTGGTCGCGCGCGCGATCGAGTGGCCCAGTGAGGTCTTGCCGACGCCGGGCGGCCCGACCAGGCACAGGATCGGCCCTTTGATCTTGTTCACCCGCTGCTGCACGGCGAGGTATTCGAGGATGCGCTCCTTGACCTTCTCCAAACCGTAATGGTCCTCGTCGAGCACCTGCTCGGCGATCCGCAGATCCTTGCGCACCTTGCTGTGTTTCTTCCACGGCACGGAGGTCAGCCAGTCGAGGTAGTTGCGCACCACCGTCGCCTCGGCCGACATCGGCGGCATCTGCTTCAGCTTGTTGAACTCGGCCTTGGCCTTGGCCAGCACCGGTTTCGGCATGCCCGCATCATCGATCTTCTTGGCCAGCGCATCGATCTCGTTGCCGCCTTCCTCGATGTCGCCCAGTTCCTTCTGGATCGCCTTCATCTGCTCGTTGAGGTAGTACTCGCGCTGGCTCTTCTCCATCTGGGTCTTGATGCGCCCGCGAATGCGCTTCTCGACCTGCTGGAGATCCAATTCGCTTTCGACCAGGCCGATCAGCATTTCGGTGCGCGCGCCAACGGCGAGCGTGTCCAGCACCTTCTGCTTGTCGGCGAGGCGTACCGAGAGATGCGCGGCGACGGAGTCGGCCAGCCGAGACAAATCGTCGATGCCGGAGAGACCGGTCAGGACTTCCGGCGGCAGCTTGCGGCTCTGGCGCACCAGTTGCTCGAACAGGCTCACCAGCATCCGCGCGGCGGTTTCGAGTTCGACCGTCGGGCGGTCGAACAGCGGCTGCAGTGACACCGCGTGGGCGCGCAACATCCCGTCGCGCTCGAAGCAGCTTTGCAACTGCGCTCGCGATTGGCCTTCCACCAACACCTTGACGGTGCCGTCGGGCAACTTCACCAGTTGCAGCAGGTTGCCGATGGTGCCGACCGTATGCAGATCGGCCTCGGAAGGATCGTCCGTTTCGGGTTGCTTCTGCGCCAGCAGCAGGATGCGGCGATCGCCTTCCATCGCGGCTTCCAGCGCCTTCATCGATTTTTCGCGCCCGACGAAAAGCGGGATCACCATGTGCGGATACACCACCACGTCGCGCAGCGGCAGCACCGGCAGTTCGATGGTGGCGGTCACGGGGGATTCGTTGGTTTCGGTTGCCATGTCGGATTCAGGGGTCGTATTGCTTCAAACCCGCGAATGCGGGCGTTGTGATGAGAATGGAGGCGGCGCGTGCCAGGATCAAGCGTGAAGGGTGATGCTGCTCGCAGTGCGAGCACGGGAATCCTCCAGTGTGGTTTCGCTCGCCTCCGGATGCGCGAGCGGTCGACGGATCAGTCCCGAGGGGCCCGCAGGATGCGGACCAGTTCGCCGCAGACGCAAGGAGGTGCCGCCGGCGAACCTTGGCGTGCGCGGGCGCATCGGCAGTCCATGGATGGGCGAAGGGCGCGTTCCGGGGTGGCCTTCTCTTTACTCCGGGCATCCTGCCCTTAGCCATTCGGGCCGCCTTCGGCGTTCCCGCGCGTTCCCGACGCGCGGGTGGTGACTTTTCTCTTGGCCACGCAAGAGAAAGTTACGCGCTCGCTGTGCGAGCAGAAGCCTTTCCTCAGTCTCCCATCTGCTTCTGCAGATGCTCGCGCCGTTCCTGTGCGTCCAGCGACAGGGTCGCGATCGGGCGTGCCTCGAGGCGCTCCAGACCGATTTCCTCGTCGGTTTCCTCGCAGTAACCGTAGCGGCCTTCTTCGATCTTGCGCAGGGCCTTTTCGATCTTCGAAATCAGCTTGCGGTAGCGATCGCGGGTACGCAGCTCCAGCGAATTTTCGGTTTCGCGGGTGGCGCGCTCGGCGTCGTCGCCCACGTCGCGCACTTCCCCACGCAGGTTTTCCATGGTCTGGCGCGATTCCTCGACCAACTGGTCGCGCCAGTCCTTCAGCTTCTGGCGAAAGTACGCCAGTTGCTTCGGGTTCATGTATTCCTCTTTTAGCGTGGGGTGGTAACCCTTGGGCAGCTCGATGTTGACGGTGGCCGGCAGCGCGTATCGGCCGTCCTCGCGGGTAATGGTCTGCTCGGCAGCCGCGCCGACGCTCAGACGCGCGGCAACGCCGCCGGTGGGCCTCGCATGTTGCTTGCGGGCAGGCTGATGTGGGGCCCGCGGTGTGTCGTGGGCGGCGGGGGTGTGGCTGGCGGGCGCGGATTTGTGTGGCGCCAGCGTGTCCTTCGGTTTCTTGGCGGGAGCAGCTTTTTTCACGGCAGGAATCTTGGATTTGTTTTTGAGGGCTGATTTTGGCGCGGCTTTCTTGACGATCGCCTTCTTCGCGGCCTTGGCCGTCCTGGCCGGCTTCTTCACCGTCTTGGCGGCTTTCACCGCCGATTTGTGCACGGTCTTGCCCATGGGTCTGCGCGCCGCCTTCACGACCGCCTTCTTCGCGGGCTTGGCCTTGGCCGGCTTGGCCGTGGGCTTCGCTTGCTTGCCGCTGCGCTTGGCAGCGCCGTGCTTCGGTTTTGCCATGTCCTGTGCACTCGAAGTTGTGGAGATGCGACCGCGTGTTATAGCGTAGTCAATGCGGTCGGGCAACCAATTTCAAAAGCCCTGCCCGCGCCCTTTCTGCCATGCGGACGGCCGCCGCCCGTGACACGCTTCCTGTTGTTCCTGATCGCTGCGTACAAGCGCCTGTTGAGCCCGCTGCTGGGCGCGCGTTGCCGTTTTTACCCGACGTGCTCGACCTACGCGCGCGTCGCCATCGCGCGCCACGGACCGTGGCGCGGCAGCGTGCTTGCGGCATGGCGTATCCTGCGCTGCCAACCGCTGTGTGAAGGCGGCATGGACCCCGTGCCCGAGCATTTCACCTTGCGGCGCTGCCGCTCCCATGGAGAACACTGAATGGCCGACTGGCTGGTCAAGAATGCCGAACTCGTCAACGAAGGCCGCCGCTTCCACGCCGACCTCCGCGTCCACGGCCAGCGCATCGCCGAGATCGGCGGCGATCTGGCCGCGCACGCAAATGAACAGCTGTTCGACGCATCGGGCCTGTGGCTGTTGCCCGGCATGATCGACGACCACGTGCATTTCCGCGAACCCGGCTACACCGCGAAGGCCGACATCGCCTCGGAATCGCGCGCGGCGGTCGCCGGCGGCATCACCAGCTTCATCGACATGCCGAACACCAAACCGGCCACACTGACGCACGTGTCCCTGGAAGACAAGTACGCGATCGCGTCGCGCACTTCGCTGGCCAACTACGCGTTCTATTTCGGGGCCAGCAACGACAATCTCGACGCGATTCGCGCGCTCGATCCGCACAAGGTGCCGGGCGTGAAGGTGTTCCTGTGCGAATCGACCGGCAATCTCTGCGTCAGCGAACCGGCGGCGCTGGAAAGCGTATTCCGCGACTCGCCGGTGACCGTCGTTGTGCACTGCGAAGACAGCCGCATCATCCATGCCAATCTCGATCGTGCGAAAGCGGAATACGGCGACGAGATCCCGATGCGGCTGCATCCGGAAATCCGCTCGCGCGAGGCCTGCTTCGAATCGACGAAATGGGCGGTGGAAATTGCGCGCCGCCACGGCACGCGGCTGCACGTGCTGCACGTGTCCACGGCCGACGAATTGGCGATGTTCGAAACGGGTCCGATCGCCAACAAGAAGATCACCTCCGAAACCTGCGTGCACTTTCTGCGCTACAGCGATGCCGACTACGCAACGCTGGACGGCAAGATCAAATGCAATCCGGCGATCAAGGCGACCTCTGACCGTGAAGCGCTGACGCGCGCGCTGGCGGATACCCGCATCGACATCCTCGCCACCGATCACGCGCCACACCTCGAATCGGAAAAAGCCAACCCGTATATGCGTTGCCCGTCGGGCATTCCGCTGATCCAGTTCGCATTGCAGTCGGCACTGGAGGGCGTATTCCGCGGCGACTTCACGGTGGAACGCCTGGTGGAAGCCTACGCGCACGCGCCGGCCACGCTGTTCGCGATCGGGGAACGTGGTTATCTGCGCGAGGGATATTTCGCCGACCTCACCCTGATCGATCCGAACAAACCGCAGACGGTGCGCAAGGACCAGGTGCTGTCGAAATGCGCCTGGTCACCGTTCGAGGGCGACACCTTCCGCGCCAGCGTTGCAGCCACGTTCGTCAATGGAAACCTTGCGGCCCGCGATGGGAAAATCCTCGATGCGCCAACGGGCATGCGCCTGGCGTTCGATCGTTGACGCTGCGCGATCAGTCGAAGTTCTTCGCCACTTCGGCGACTGCATCGTGCGGATGCAGGCTCTCGTGGTGGGCCGCGCGGATGCGGTAGCCGGCGATGCGCTTGTCGGCGTCCAGCGCCGCGCGGACGCGACGCACGGCGTCTTCGCAGAACATTAGGTTTTCGGCATTCAGTTTCGCGAAGGCCTGCTCGTCCTCGCGCTTGACGGCCGTCTGCACCGGCGTCGCCAGCGCGTCTTCAATGGCGTCGATCAATTCCGATACCGGCAGATCGAAGCCCGGCGCGAGCCGCACCCTGGCCGTCGCGGTGCTGCGCTGTGCGTGCGGGGTCGCGGCCATGCCGCGCCCGGAACCCAGCCACTCGCGCACCGCGCGTGGCGACGGCACGGTGCCGGCGAAATCTTCATCGAACCGCTGCTGGTTGAGTTGCCGCGACAGCGCTGCCGATGCCGGGCACGTCGATGAATACGTCACTTCGCAACCCAGTTGCACGCTGAAGTGTTCGTCCAGCAATTGCGCCTCGACGGCAACCGGATAGGCGCGCCAACCCGCATTGTCACTGACCAGCGCGCGGCGCTTCAGCAGTTGCGAATACTCAATGCGCAGGCGGACACGGCTGGAAAGATCCGCGTGGGACGTCACCAGTGTATGCAACAGGCTGCACAGACCCGCAGGTGTCAACGTCTGTTCGCCCAGCGATTTCTCGAGCGCGAGATACAGCCGCGACATGTGGATGCCGCGCGCCGCGGGATCGGCCAGATTCACCTGCACCGACACCCGCGCGGGCACCGTGGTGGTGCCGCCCTGTCCGTCCGCGCAGCGCACCGGCAAGTCGATGCCGTCCATGCCGACCCAGTCCAGCGCACCGCCCGCATCCGGCTGCGCGCCGGTGGCAACGTCGGGCAAGCGTGCATTGTCGGGAACGATGCTCATGGGCGGGACTCGTTGTGGACCATGCCCCGCCATTTGCGGGCTGCGCGCCAGGTTTTCAACACATCGCCCAGCCCGTGCGCGGGCGCATGCAACGCGGCAAGCGGATCATCGGCGCTCACTGCACGCCCGATTGCCTGCAGGTCGCGTTGCAAATCGACGCCGCGGAACAGTGTCAGCGGGCCCTCCATTGTAGCGGCCTCCGACGTTGCGCGTTCGAGTTCAACCAGGTAGTCGCGCAACGCCGCGCGACGCGCGGGGCTGTCGCTGCCCAGCGCCTCGATGGTGAGCCCATGCCGGGCCAGCAGGTTCATCGGCAACGGCGATCGGCCGTGTCCGACCTCCGCGGCCAGCGCGCGCGCAGTCGACACGAGCCCAGCCAGCAGAACGGCACGCGACATGCGCGCCGAGTCGACACCTTCGCCGAACCAGACGCGCGCTTCCAGCGCCGCGACCGCATTCGCGAATGGCGCTGCCGCGTCACTTTGCGCCGCGACATCCGCGGGGGGCGGTAGCGCCAGCGTGCCGATCGCCGCTTCCACCGGAGCGACCCAGTACTGCAAGGGAATCGAGCGGACCCGCGCATCGGCGAACAATGCCCGTGTCAGCGGATGGCGCGCCTGCGCTTCCGCGGCGCGCTGAATTTCCTCGCGCCACCAGCCGAGCTTGACCGCTGCGACTTGCGACTCGCGCACCTCGCGGACGGCTTTTTGCCACGCGTGCACCAGCGCTGCCAGTGCCCCGAAGCAGGTGCGCTCGTCGCGGCGCAGGAACAGCCACGCGATCGACCGCTGCGGGCTCGCCTCGCGCCACTGCGTCAGGTAATCGTCGAATGCACTTTCGCTCACACCAGGTCCAGCAACGCTGCGAGTTGACGTGGATCGGCGCTCACCGCGTCAGGTTCCCAATCGCGCGGGTCCGCGCCATCCAGGTAGCCCCAGCCAGCCGCGACCGTGTACAGGCCGGCCTCGCGGCCAGCCATGATGTCGCGCGGATCGTCGCCCACGTACACGCACTGCGCGGGTTCGACGCCCGCCAGCGCGCAGGCGTGCAGGACAGGATCCGGATCGGGCTTGCGCTTGGGCAGGGTGTCGCCGCCGACCACCGCGGCAGCCCGCCCATCATAGCCAACCCTGGTCATCACCAGCGCGACCAGCGAGCCGGCTTTGTTGCTGACCACACCCCAGCTCAGGCCGCGCGCCTCGAGCCGATCCAGCACGTCGTCCATGCCTTCGAACGCGTGGGTATTCACCATGCCGGTGGCGACATAGAGTTCGAGGAACCGCGGCAGCACTTCCTCGACTTTTTCCTCATCATTGCCGACTGCGCAACGCAGCACCGCACGGGCGCCGCGCGATACGGTTTCGCGCACGGTTTCATACAAAGGGATTTCAATGCCGCGCTCGCGACACAGTGCAATCAGTGCATCGTGCATGTCACGCGCCGAATCCACCAGCGTGCCGTCAAGGTCGAAGAACACCCCGGCGAGCGGTTGCGGCACGGGCCTCATGCGGCGCGGCTTTGGTCCGGCACGTTGCTGGCGCAGACCAGATAATTGATTGCGGCGGAACGCGTCAGCCAAGCCTTACGATTCAACGGGTTGTAAGCAATCCCGGATATTTCGTCGAGACTCAGTCCGGCCCGGCGCAAGCATCTCGCCAACTCCGATGGCTTCAGGAATTGACGGTAGTCGTGGGTACCGCGTGGAAGCAGGCGCGCCACGTACTCGGCGCCGATGATCGCGGTGACGAAACTCGCGGGCGTACGGTTCAAAGTCGACAGGAACAACTTGCCACCGGGCTTTACCAGCGCGGCCAGATCACCGACCAGCGCCGCGGGATCGGGGACGTGCTCGATCAGCTCCATGCAGCACACCGCATCGAACGCCGCGGGTTCGGCAATCGCCAATTCGCCCGATGAGCACAGCCGGTAGTCGATAGTCAGCGGCGACTGCAGCGCCGCATTGGTCTCGTGCAGATGCAGCTTCGCGACTTCGATGACTTCCGGTGCAAGATCGATTGCAGTAACGCTCGCGCCGACCTTCGCCAACGCCTCGCTGAGCAGACCGCCGCCACACCCAATATCCGCCACCCGTGATCCGCGCAAGGCCACACGCTCGGCGACGAAGCCCAGCCGCAGGGGATTCAAGTCGTGCAACGGGCGCGACTCGCCATCGGGATCCCACCAGCGATGCGCGAGCTTGCCAAATCGCGCCAGTTCTTCCGGATCGACGTTGGGGGGCGTGGTGTTCATGCTGCTTTTCGCTCCCCAACATCGGTGACGTCCCACTCATGCACCGTGACTTCCGATGCGCCTGTCAGGTGAACGGGGTCGGCAAACGCGATCTCGTGCGCGTCATCCAGCGAGTCGGCGCGGATCAGATATGCGCCACCGGATCCGTCGGTGAATGGGCCGAATGCCTCCAGCACGCCGCGAGCTTTCAATGCATCCAGGTGCGCACGGTGCGCCGCGATCACCACCGGATCGAAGCGCGGCTTGCGCATGGCAAGGATCAGGTACTGCTTCATCGGGACTCCGGCTGTCAAAGCGCCGCGATCCGCTCGCGCCAGCGGCGTGCTTTTTCCAGCACGCCGGCAAGATCGAAATCGACCAGCGCGCCATCTGCAAGTTTGCGCACGCCGTCGATCCAGACATCGCTGACCTGCCGCCGCGAAACCGCGTAGGCGAGATGCGAGATTACATTGTAGAGCGGCTGCGTTTCGACCTCGTCCATCCTCACCGCAACGAGATCCGCGCGCTTGCCGGTTTCGATCGACCCGATCCTGCCGCCGAGCTGCAATGCCTTCGCGCCGTTCAGCGTGGCCGCGCGCAGCGCGAACGCATCGTCGAAGGCGGCGGCATCGCCCGCCACGCCTTTCGCCAGCAAGGCGGCCGTGCGCAGTTCGCCGAACATGTCGAGGTCGTTGTTGGATGCGCAGCCGTCGGTGCCGAGCGCGAGGTTGACGCCGGCGCGCCGCAGCTTTTCGGCCGGGCAAAAACCGGACGCAAGCTTCAGGTTGGATTCCGGGCAATGCACCACCGATACGCCGGCTTCCGCGCACAACGCGATTTCCGCATCGCTCACCTGGGTCATGTGCACCGCGATCAGGCGATCGTTGACCAGGCCCAGTTTCTGCAAACGCTGCATCGGACGCAGGCCGTGCTCGCGCTTGCCGTCCTGGACTTCCTGCGCGGTTTCCATCAGGTGCAGGTGCACGGGAACGTCGAGTTGATCGGACAGCGTACGGATGCGTTCGAACGATACATCCGCGACGGTGTACGGCGCGTGCGGCGCAAACGCGGTGTCGATCAGTCCCTCGCCGCGGTACTGATCATGGACAGCCAAGGCGCGCTCGAAATACTCGTCGCGATCCTTCGCCCAGGCGCTCGCGAACTCGATGATCGGCAAGCCCACCATCGCACGGAAGCCGTGCGTCTTGTAGGCCTGCGCCTGCGTGTCCGGGAAAAAGTAGTTTTCGCTGCAGCAGGTCGTGCCGCCGCGCAGCATCTCGGCGATCGCGAGCTCCACGCCGTCGCGCACGAACTCGGGGCCGATCACTTTCGCTTCCACCGGCCAGATGTGTTCCTGCAGCCACTGCATCAGCGGCAGGTCGTCGGCCAGCCCACGCAGCAACGTCATCGGGTTGTGGGTATGTGTGTTGACGAGGCCCGGGATCAGCGCGTGTGCGGGCAAGTCCACGCGGTCGCGCGGCGTGTACTTCGCCGTGGCTTCGCTTGCCGGAAGTACCTCGATGATTGCGCCGGCGTCAATCGCGACTGCGTGACCTTCGAGCACCACGCGATCCGGCTCGATCGGCACGATCCAGCGGGCGGCGATGAGGAGGTCAATGGATTGGGGATCTTCCATTTTCTATCCAGAAGAACCTCTGTCGGTGGCTGTTGTAGGAGCGGCCCCTTCGCGAAACGCTCTTCAACCCCAATGGAATCCGCAGCACTTGGAGTCGCGTGCAAAAGAAGGCGGCGCCCCGCGCGCCGGCACGCTCCCACACCATCGTCAGCCGATCATTTGACCCGGCTGACATACTCGCCGGTGCGGGTGTCGACGCGGATGACTTCATCCTGGTTCACGAACAGCGGCACACGCACCGTCGCGCCGGTTTCAAGCTTGGCCGGCTTGCCACCACCGCCCGAGGTGTCACCGCGAAGGCCGGGGTCGGTCTCGACGATCTTCAGTTCCACGAAATTGGGCGGCGCGATCGACAACGGGATGCCGTTCCAGAACGTGACGATGCATTCCTCTTCGCCCTTCAGCCATTGCGCGGCGTCGCCCACGGCGTTCTTGTCGGCGGTGTGCTGCTCGTAACTTGCCGGATCCATGAAGTGCCAGAACTCGCCGTCGTTGTAGAGGTACTGCATGTCGGTATCGACCACGTCGGCGCCTTCGACCGAGTCGGTCGCCTTCATGGTCTTTTCCGTGGTGCGACCGTTTTTGAGGTTGCGGATCTTGATGCGCGTGAACGCCTGGCCCTTGCCGGGCTTGATGAAATCCGCGCCGACGATCACGTAGGGATCGCCGTCGACGATGATCTTCAAACCGTTCTTGACGTCGTTGAGACCATAGCTGGCCATGTTGCTTGCTCCGTGGGTGCGTGGCGCCGCCCGTGCCGCAATGGCCCTGACCGGACGACTGATCTAAAATGAGGGGTTTACCGAGCCCATGAAGGTCGGGGCACAAGCCCGCCATGATAACCGCAATCGACCCATCCACGCAGCCGGAGGTGCTGCCCGACTGGCGCCAGTCGCTGCGCGATGCCGTCACCGACGCCCGCGAGTTGCTGGCATTGGTGGGACTGCCGCAGCTCGTCGAACGCTTGCCGGCCGGCGACGCAGGCTTTGCATTGAAGGTGCCGCGCGGTTTCGTTGCACGCATGCGCCAAGGCGACCCGCATGACCCCTTGCTGCTGCAGGTGCTGCCGCGACTGGCCGAGCTGGATGACGCGTCCGGTTTCAGCGACGACGCGGTGGGCGATCTCGACGCCGTCGCCGCGCACGGTGTACTGCACAAATACGACGGTCGCGCGCTGCTGATCGCGGCAGGCTCCTGCGCGGTCAACTGCCGCTACTGCTTCCGCCGACATTTCCCGTACGCCGAAGAACTGGCCGCCGCACACGCCTGGCGCGAAGCCGTCGAGTGCCTGGCGAAAGACACCTCGATCCGTGAAGTCATCCTGTCCGGCGGCGACCCCCTGGTGCTCTCGACACAAAAGTTGACGGACTTGACCGATGCCTTGCGTGAGCTGCCGCAGGTGATCCGGCTGCGCATCCATTCGCGTCTGCCGGTGGTGCTGCCGGAACGCATCGACCATGCGTTCTGCGCTTGGCTATCAGGGCTGCCGTTGCAGCGCGTCGTGGTGCTGCACGCCAACCATCCGAACGAGCTGGACTCCAAGGTGGGCGCGGCCTGTGCCCGTTTGCGCGAAGGCGGCGCGACGCTGCTCAACCAGTCGGTACTACTGCGCGGCGTCAATGACGACGCCGATGCACTGACCGAACTTTCCGAGCGCCTGTTCGCATTCGGCGTGCTGCCCTACTACCTCCACCAGCTCGACCGCGTGCGCGGGACAGCGCATTTCGAGGTGTCCGATGCGCGCGCGCGCGACCTCGTGGGCACGCTGCGTGCACGACTTCCCGGGTATCTTGTGCCGAAGTTGGTGCGCGAAGTGCCGAGCGAAACAGCCAAGCGCCCGCTGTGATGTGGCCGGTGGCGGAATCGGCGGCGATCGGGTACAAAGCCTGCTTGGCTTGAAAATGAACCAAAACACGCCGGTGGTGGCATCGACACAAGCCGGCGCGGACACAAACGGATCGGACGCCGCCCGGACGCCCGTCGCAGCTAACCGATAGAAGAGAGATCAGCCTAAGGCCGTCCATGTTGTCCGAACCCATCACCAAGCTGATCATCGCCGAGGATCAGGCCGAGGACGCCGAGCAGATCATCAGCGTGCTGCGCAACAGCGGCATCGCGTTGCGCCCACAACGCATTTCGACGGAAGAAGAACTCGCGGCGACGCTGGAATCGTTCACGCCGGACCTAGTGCTGGCCAATCCGGCCTGCAAGGAAGTATCCCTCGCCGTGATCGGTCGCGCGCTGGATGGCACCGGCAAGGACGTGGCGTTGCTCGCGCTCACTGACAAGCTCACCGACGACGTGATCGCGTCGATCCTGGCGCACGGCAGCGTGCGCGGCATCGCGCTGCGCAATCGGCACGATCAGTTGCAAGCGGTAGTGCGACGCGAACTGGATGCGCTGAACACGCGCCGCAACGTGCGCCGGCTGGAAGCGAGCTTGCGCGAATCGGAACGCCGCTGCGATTCGCTGCTGGATTCCTCGCGCGATCCGATCGCGTACATCCACGAAGGCACCCACGTCCGCGCCAACAATGCGTACCTCGAAATGTTCGGCTTCGAAACTTTCGAGGACGTCGAGGGCCTGACCATCCTCGACCTCGTGGCAACCCAACACACCACCGATTTCAAGGACCTGCTGAAGCGCCTCGCGCGCGGCGAGAAGCCGCCGCCGAAGCTGGACCTCACTGCGCAACGCGCAGACGGCAGCACCTTCGAAGCGGTGATGGAATTCTCGCCCGCGACTTATGAAGGCGAGCCCTGCCAGCAGATCGTGTTCCGCCTGCCGGCCACCAACACCGCGACGGAAGAAGAACTGCGCCGCCTGAAGACGCAAGACCCTCTGACCGGTCTGTCCAATCGGACGCACTTTCTCGAAGGCGTGGACGAAGCCGTGGCGCGCGCGATCGACGGCAGCACCGACCAGGCGCTGCTGCTGCTGGAACCCGACAACTACCGCGCGGTGCTCGACACCGTCGGCATCACCGGCGCCGACGATGTGCTGCGCCAGCTCGCCGGCACGATCAAGCAGCGGCTGCAGGCGTCCGATCGCGCGGGCCGCATTGGTGATCATTCGTTCGGCATCCTGCTGTCCGGCCGCACCCAAGCCGAAGTGCTGCAGATCGCCGAATCGCTGCGCGCCAGCGTGGAGACGGCCATCATCGAGGCCGGCGGTCGTTCCACCAGCCTCACCATCAGCATCGGCGGCAGCCTGCTGGGCGAGAAGAACGCCAAGTCGCAGGTGCTGTTGTCGCTGGCCGACGACGCATTGCGCGCGGCATCTGGCCAAGGCGGCAATCGGGTAGACATCCACGATCCCGCCGCGGCAGACAAAGCCGAGGCTGCGCGCCAACAGCAATGGCTGGACATGATCGACAACGCGCTGGCACGGGATGGCTTCGTCCTTTACTTCCAGCCAGTGGTGAGCTTGCAGGGCGAGGAAGGCGAATTCTACGAAGTGCTGCTCCGGATCCGCGGCCCGACGGAAGAAGTGCTGCCCGCGCACTTCCTGCCCATCGCCGAGCGCAACGATCGCCTGCTGGCCATCGATCGATGGGTGATCGAACACGCGATCAACGCACTTGGCAAGCGCGGCGGCGGCTCTGCGAAAGCCACATTGTTCATCAAGCTCTCCACCCTCACCCTGCACGACGAGAAATTGGCCGACTGGGTGGACGCGAAACTCGCAGCGGCCAATGTGCAAGCCTCGCAACTGGTGTTCGAGGTGCCCGAGGCCAAGGTGATGACGTGTCTGAAGCCCGCGCGCGAATTCGTCGATCGCTGGCGCAAGGGTGGCGGTGGCTTCGGGCTGGAACAGTTCGGCTCGGGCCTCAACTCGTTCCAGGCGTTGAAGCACATCGACGCCGATTACCTGAAGCTCGACCGCGCGCTCACCGTCGACCTCGCCCATCACTCCGAAAACGAATTGAAGGTGCGCGAGCTGTGCTCGCAGGCGCACGCCGCCGGCAAGTGCACCATGGTCGAATGGATCGAGGAAGCCGCCAGCATGCCGACGCTGTTCTCGGCCGGCGTGAACTTCGCGCAAGGCAACTTCCTGGCCGAGCCTTCGTCCGAGATGCGTTCGCTCAGTTGAGCCGACCGCGCGTTTGGATGCTAGTTCGAAGCGCCGTTGTGAAAAGTCAGGCCATGAAAGGCCGTTGTGGTGTTTCTGACCAAGATCGCCTGGATGCCAGAGCGGCATCGGCGGACGAACAATCATGGACGATTGCATAAATCTCGATCAAACTGCGCGCATGGCCATCGCCCCGCGCCCCGCCTCCACCATGCCACGACTGGCGTTCGTCGCATCCGCGTCGGACAAGGCCCGCGCGGCCTGCGATGAACTGCAGGATCGCTACGGCGCCGTGTCACCCGACGATGCCGACGTGATCGTCGCGCTGGGTGGCGACGGCTTCATGCTGCGCACGCTGCACGCGCAGCTCGGGCATGGGCTGCCGGTGTACGGCATGAAACTCGGCCGCGTCGGCTTCCTGATGAACCGCTATTTGCCCGACGAGCTTCCCGCGCGCATCGCCGCCGCGCGACCGGCCGTACTGCATCCGCTGGAGATGCACGTCCGGCAACGCGACGGACATGAAATCGATGCGCTGGCCTTCAACGAGATCTCGTTGCTGCGGCAGACCAACCAGGCCGCACACATCGAAGTGGCGCTGAACGGCGAAGTGAAATTGGCCAACCTCATCTGCGATGGTTTGCTGGTTGCGACGCCCGCGGGGTCCACCGCCTACAACCTGTCCGCACACGGACCGATCCTGCCGCTGGACGCCAACGTGCTGGCACTCACCCCGATCAGTCCCTTCCGCCCGCGCCGCTGGCGTGGCGCATTGCTGCCGGTCGCGACACAAGTCGGCCTGCGCACGTTGGAGCCCGATCATCGCCCCGTCAGCGCCACCGCCGATTTCCTCGAAGTGCGCGACGCGGTGGAAATCCGCGTGCGCCAGGCGCGCGAACGCGCCATCACCCTGCTGTTCGACCCCGAGCGCAGCTTGGCGCAGCGGATTCTGGACGAGCAGTTCGAGTTATGAGAGGGTGATACAAGTCGCGTTGCAGGTGGCCGCCATCAAGAGGGCCGCGCGCGACCCGTTGCAGCCAGTCGATCAACTTGAACCCGTGGCAGCTTCATCGCAAATAACGGGCATAGGTGCAGACCGCATCGTCCGGATCGTGATCCCCGGAATATCCGGCGGTACCCACATCTCCGCGATGCACCTGGTGTGCGAAACCGTCGGCCGACGCTCAGTCAATAACCCACCATGCCCCGTTCGCGTCCCCATACGACGGCGGCGCTGCGACGGTTCACGCCGATCTTCCCGTACAGCGTGGCAACGTGATTGCGCACGGTGTTGCGCGAAAGCTTCAGCGTCGCGGCGATCTCGGCATCGCTGAGGCCCTTGCAGATCAGGCCCAGGACATCCTTCTCGCGCGGCGTCAGTGCGGTCAATTCCGCCTTGGCGCCGCTGCCGTCGGGCCTGCGAAGCTGCGCCAGCTTCTCCATGACGGTATGGCTGAACCAAGAGGTGTCCTTCATCACCGCGTCGATCGCGACGACCAGGTCCATCTCCGATCGCTTGCGTTCGGTGATGTCCTGGAGGACGCACAGGACGCACGGCTCATTCTGGATCGTGACCGTTTCGGCAGACAGCAGGCAGTCGATGATGGCGCCTTCGCGGGTCCGGATGGGCAATTCCTCGTTCCGGATATCCTCCCGCTGGGTCAGGCGCGCCACGAGCGCGCGCATAGCCGCGGCGTCCTTGGATAATCCGACATCTTCGATCGTGCGCCCCTGAAGATCCGCGATGGCGTACCCCGTGATGGCAGTGAAGGCTTCGTTGATCGCGAGGGGATGCGTGTCGCGCAGCCCGAACACGATCATGGGAACCGGAGCAAGCCGGAAGGCCTTGGAGAATCGCTCTTCACTCTCGCGCAGCGACATTTCAGCCGTCTTGCGTGCCTCGAGATCGATGAAGGTGAACAGCATGCATTGTTCTTCACCTACCTCGATGGGTTGGCCTGCGACGATGACGAATTTTCGCTTGCCGTCCGCCTGCTTGATCGCGGCTTCCTGCTGGGGAATGGTGAATCCACCGCGCAAGCCACGGATCGCATCCTCTCGATTCTCCGCCTTCTCGAGCACGTCCAGGTCCCGGAACCGCCGGTCGATCACTTGCTCCCGCTCATAGCCCGTCATTGCGAGGAACCCTGGATTCGTCTTGATGTAGCGCAAATCGCGCAGGCGGCAAATCACCGCGGGTGCCGGATTCGCGGCAAAGGTGCGTTCGAACCGTTCCTCGGCACTAAACCGTTCGGTGACATCCTTGATCACCAGTGCCAGTGATTCCGTTTTGCCCTTGGCGTTGACGAGGGGGATGCCGCGCACCTGCTGCGTGCTGTGGAAATCCGCATGGCCCTTCCGCTCGACTGCGACGACAACGTCGCTGAAGGTTTGCCCGGCCAGCACGCGTTCGATCGGGTACTGCTTCGCCTTCAGCCGATGATTGTTGCGGTGCTTCAGCGAGAAATGCTTGCGGTACTGCGCGGCGCTGGCACCCAGCTCTTCGGCGCGGATGCAACCATGCATGGCAATGGCAGCTTCGTTGACCCATACGATCGAACCGTCGGGGTCCAGCAACATGACGCCGTCCGTCAGGCCGCCGATGATTTGCTGGAGTTGTCTGCGATCGACATGGGTGCGGGCGGATGGGGTGTTCACGGCATCTGTCGTTGTGATGGCACCGAATCAGAATACTGCATAAATACGCGCCCACGACTGGTAAAAAAGCACCAGAGGAAATGGTGCATCGGTCTCTTCTCCCCCTGCGCGGCATGGCGTAGCTTCGTTCACGTCCACACGGACCTATGCAATGGAGAGCATCCCGATGAATATCCCGGCCCACACCCGACCGATACCAAAACGCCCGGAAGAACAGGCTCCCCGCCGACCCTCCCATCCGCCCGAACGCCCCCACCCGAACCCGGGTGGCGATGACGAAGACACCGCCCGTCGCCCGCGCCGGAAAAGCGTCAAGGGCGTGAACGACGTCGACGCATCCGGCCTGAACGCAGAGGAATGACCATGCAGCCCAATCCATCCGACACTGCGGCGCGCCCCGCAATGGGGCGCGACCGGATCAGGGAAGAGTGGTATGGCCTCGCCGGCAGGATGCGGCGCCGATGGCGCAAGCTCAAGTGGCAGGACGTGCTGCGTGAGGACGGCGATGCGGAGTATCTGGCCGCGCTGCTTCAGGAGCGTTACGGCGTCGACAGGAAGGAAGCGCTGCTACAGGTGTTCGAATTCGAGAGCGACTTGTAAGGGCGTCACGATGCAATGCCACCTCAAGCCGCAAGGCCTCACCGCTGCTTACGCTGAGACTAGTTCCCATGCGCGAAGAACTGATCAGCTCACATTGGTCGCAGCTTCGCGGAATCTTGCGCAAGCAGTGGCCGCGGCTCACCGAAGGCGATCTGGTGAACGATCATGGCGACATCGGCTACCTCATAGGCGTGCTGGAGGAACGCTATGACATCGATCGCTTCGAGGCTTGGCGCCAGGTTCATGAGTTTGAGCCGAACCTATGGTTTTTCGATCGAGTGAACCCTGGCGCGACCGACATGCCCTGATTCGAAAAAACGGAAGTAACGGAGGAATCCATGAACGAAGACAAGATCAAGGGCCAGTGGAAGCAACTCCACGGCAAACTGAAAGCCCACTGGGGCAAGCTCACCGACGATGACTTGCAAGTTGCGGACGGCAATACGGAATACCTCGTCGGCAAGTTGCAGGAGCGCTACGGGATTGCCAGGGACGCCGCGAAAAAACAGGTCCAAGAGTTCGACAAAGAGCTGACGCGGACGTAAACGTCCGCAGCGCGCAATCCATCACGAGGACTTCGTACAGCCCAATGCAATGCAGGTGTGAAGAGGTTCCCTTCATAGGGAATCTCCCATCACGGCAACAAGGATGTGCCGTGCCGGTACGAGTACTTCCCCAGGCGCTCGAACCGGTGCCCGATGCGGACGAAAGGTGCGTTTCGGGTTCCTCCGGGCAAACCATGGATGCTTTGCCCGGAGACCTTTGTTCCGGTTTTTCACGAGGCGGGAACCACCCGAGTGCATTCAACGCTCCAGCCCCGAACGCCAGCCATCTCTCGAAAAGGAAGAGCTCATGCTTTACTACGCCGTCGTTTTTCTGATCATTGCGATCGTCGCCGGAATCCTCGGCTTCTTTGGCGTCGCGGGACTTGCCGCCTCGGTCGCAAAGATCCTGTTCGTGGTCTTCATCATCCTGTTCATCGTGTCGCTGGTATTCGGACGCAGGCGAACCTGACGCGGCACCCGCGAATCGGCCCGGCCACTTTCCACGAAACCGAAGAGCATGAGTTTGCAGACGTCATGTGGTCTGCACTCTGTATCGAAACGATCTGTACCCACGAATCAAGCCGATTGCCATGCGCGCACCGGCGGTGCAACTGGAGGCAATAATGAACCCCAATACCCAAAATGAGAAAAGCTCGACGCCCGAGAACACCCACGCCCGCATTGATCACGCCGCCGAACGCACCAAACAAGGTGCCAGCGATGCAGTCGGCGGGGCCAAGGACAAGGTC